>ENA-ORBV01009071-ORBV01009071.1-microbial-mat-metagenome-genome-assembly--contig:-NODE-9071-length-16482-cov-59.902286_pt1 | contig 16482 bp, 16 predicted proteins | sample MGYA00237777_ERZ505514 | MGnify/ENA primary metagenome ERZ505514 (study PRJEB26160, sample SAMN06269048) | microbial mat metagenome | isolation source: Oligotrophic lake microbial mat | place... | reverse complement strand
TTTCAAGCAGAAGACGGCATACGAGATTCGCCTTAGTCTCGTGGGCTCGGAGATGTGTATAAGAGACAGCCTTAGGGGCAAGGGCGGATCGGCCGCGTAGCGGCCTTGCAGGGGGGGGCAGGGAAGGATGGCAGAGGGTTGCGCGATTCAGAACGTGCGCTGCGTTCGGAGTTCGAAGCGCCGAACGCAGCGCACGCGTCAATCCGTGCAACCCACGGCAATTTTTGCCTGCTCCCTTCTCCCTGCCCCCTTCCCCCTGCTCCCGGCTCCCTGCTCCCGGCTCCCGGCTCCCTGCTCCCTGCTCCCTGCTCCCTGCTCCCTGCTCCCTTTCTTTTCGACAGATTTTGAGTGGAATCTGCTCTGAGGAAGAGGGCGAAAGAGACACAATGCCTGCCCACTGGCCCGGATGGATCACCGGGTCTTTTTCGTGATTCGTCGCTCCTCCGCTCATGCCCAAAACCGCCGCTTCCGCGTCCTCTTCAATCCCCGCCGCCCGCACGGACAGCCCGCGGCCGGCGCCGGATCGATCCCGGGCCCGTCTCCATCAGCACGCCGACCCGGCGACGCCGCTGGGCGACGACGATCGTCGTGACACGGGGACCTCCCCGAGCAAGGGGCGAATCGTTCCCGGCGAGGAGCGGGCCCCGCTCAAGGTTCGACTCATCAATCTCGGAGCGGTCGGAGTTCCCTTCCTGGGCGTGATCACGGCCATGGTCATGGCGTGGGGCACGGCCCTCGACTGGACCCATCTGATCGTCTTCGTGGCCCTCTACCTGGCGACAGGTCTCGGGATCACCGTCGGGTTCCATCGGCTCTTCACACATCGTTCCTTCAAGGCCCCTCGACCGCTCGAGCTTCTGCTCGGAGTGCTGGGGTCGATGGCCGTCGAGGGTCCGCTCTTCGAGTGGGTCGCCGGTCATCGCCGTCACCATCAGCACAGCGACGACGAGGGCGATCCGCACTCGCCCCACCATCACGGCGATGATCTGATGGGCACCCTCCGCGGGCTCTGGCATGCCCACGCCGGCTGGCTCTTCCTGAAGTCATCGCGCGAGCTGCCGAGATACGTCGGCGACCTTCGCAAGGATGCGGGACTGCGCCTCGTCAACGATCTCTTCCCGGTCTGGGTGCTGCTCGGTCTGGCAATTCCCACGGCAATCGGCGGTATCGTCTCCGGGACCTGGATGGGCGCGCTCCTCGGGTTCATCTGGGGCGGTCTGGTGCGGGTCTTCGTGGTGCACCACATCACCTGGAGCATCAACTCGGTCTGCCACATCTGGGGCGCACAGCCCTTCGACAACGGCGATGAGAGCCGCAACAACGTGCTCTTCGGCGTGCTCGGGTTCGGCGAAGGGTGGCACAACAACCACCATGCCTTCCCGAATTCGGCTCGCCACGGTCTGCGCTGGTGGCAGCTCGACGTCAGCTATCTCCTGATCCGCGGCCTTGGCGCCATCGGGCTCGCTCGCGACATCCGGGTTCCGAGCGCCGAGCGGCTGGCCTCGAAGCGAACCAGCGAGCGCACGTCGGTCGACTCGACCACCGAGCCCAAGTGACGGGTGGGCCTACTGCTCCGGTCGGGGTCTGATCTTCACCGGCTGCGCGGGATTGCCCAGATAGATCGTCCACGGGGCGAGATCTCGAAACGCCGCAGCCCGTGCTCCGAGGATGGCCCCGTCGCCAACCGTCACCTGGGGGCCGACGAACGCTTCCGCCGCAATCCAGACGTCGTCTCCGATCACAATCGGCGGCCGCAGCAGGGGCATGCGTCTGGAGTTGTAGTCGTGACTGCCGGCGCAGAGATGCGCTCCCTGGGAGATGGTGACGCGGGTTCCGAGCCGCACGCCCCCGAGGCAGTAGAGGATGGCGCGGTCGCCGACGGCGCTCTCCTCGCCGATTGTGAGGTTCCACGGACACTCGATGGTCACCGTTCGACGCAGCCGAACCGTCGGATGGAGCGACGCACCGAAGCGACCGAGCAGCCAGCGCCGCCACCCGTAGCAATTGTGAAAGCTCAGACGAAAGAGCGTCGCCTGGGCGATCGCCCAGAGCAGGCGACCGACCTTCTCGCGTCCCGAGTAGGGACTCGCGTCGGGCACGACCGGCCTGGTCGCGGCGGCCGCGGCGGAGTCCGGTTCGACAGATGGCGTCGATTGGCTCATCGCTTCGCGTCCGCCTCGTTCTGAACCATCTCGGCGATCTTGAGGCGGATCTGCCAGAAATAGAACGCCTTCATGAGCGCGAAGCGGAAGCCGACGTGCCCGTCGAGGAATCCGAATCGCCGAAAGTAGGAGTCGAGGAAGTAGACCGGCGCGCACCACCATCGATCGAGGATGCGGTACTTGGTGCGCTGCCTTCTGGTCAGCGGCAGCTTGTCGAAGTTGTCATGCTTGCGAAGGGCGGTGAAGCGCCGCGCCTCCCAGGTGCTGTAGTCGTTGTGGCGGGCGATGTAGCGATCGAGTCCCTTGTAGTCGCGATGGTCGATTGCCGCCGAGATGGTGCCCACGGTGCCGCGCAGCACCGGGTGCTCATGCACCTCGATGTCGAGCTGGCTCCAGTGATCCTCGTCGATCCGCTCGTACTCGCCGGCCCCGATCCGCATCAGGGAGAGCTTGCTGAAGGGCGTGCCGTGCCTGAGCTGCCGAGCCATGAACCAGTTGCGGTACTCGATCCAGAAGCCCGAGTGGGTGGACTCGATGAGCGTGCGGGCCAGTTCGTCGCAGAAGGCCTCGTCGACGAATTCGTCGGCGTCGAGGAACATCACCCAAGGGGTCGTGAACTGATGGTGCCGCAGCACCCAGTTCCGCTTCTTGGGGAACTTGCCGTCCCACACGAAGTCGAGATAGGTCGCGCCGAATTCCCGGGCGATGTCCGGCGTTCGGTCGGTCGAGCGGGAGTCGACCACGACGACCTCCTCGAATCGACCGAGGGCCCGCAGGCATTCAGGGAGATTGCGTTCCTCGTTCCGGACGGGCAGAACGATCGTCACCGGGAGCTTGCTCATGGAGCGGCGAATATACTGCCTCCCGATAGTCGAATCCCACCTTGATCCCGATCCGATGACGACCATCGACTCGCCGCGCGAGCGTCCCCGCGTCGCCATCATCTACCACTTCTTCGCCCACTACCGCGCTGCGGTGGTGGAGGAGCTCGCCCGAAGCGAGGCCGCCGACTACGACTTCTTCGCTGATACCTGCGATTACGAGGGGTCGATCAAGACCGCCGAGTTCTCGCCTGCGGTCCGATTTCATCGCTGTCGGGTACGGCAGCTTCGCGGTCCGATCATGTGGCAGCGGGGGCTGATCGGCCTGGCCCTTTCGCGTCGCTTCGACACCATGATCTTCCTCGCCGGCCCCTACTGGCCGGCGACGTGGCTGTCGGCGATGCTCGCTCGCCTCGCCGGCAAGCGAGTCTTCTTCTGGGGGCATGGCTGGAACTCCCCGCCGCGGGGCTTCACCGGAGTGGTGCGGAACGCGTTCTATCGGCTCGCGCATCAGATGCTGCTCTATGGCCACGACGGCAAGCAGCTCGGCCTCGCTCAGGGGTGGCGCCCCAATCGACTGCACGTGATCTTCAACTCGCTCGACGTAAAGGCCCAGGACGCGGCTCTCGCCGCGCTTCCCACCGACAGCGTCGACGCAACCCGCCGTCGCCTCTTCGGCAGCTCGGACCGGCCGGTGGTGATCTGCACCACGCGACTGGTCCCGCATCGCCGGCTCGATCTTCTGATCGAGGCGTTGAAGCTGCTGGCCGACCAGGGAGTCCACGCGAATCTCCTGATCGTCGGAGACGGTCCGGAACGCCACGCGCTCGAGCGTCAGGCGAAGGCCCTGGGTGTGTCGGCGGTCTTCACCGGTGCGGTCTACGCGGAGAGGGATCTCGCCCCGCTGATCACCTGCGCGAACGTGATGGCGGCGCCGGGCAAGATCGGGCTGGCGGCTATGCATGCGCTGGCGTACGGCGTCCCCATCGTCACCCACGACGATCCCGACGACCAGATGCCGGAGTACGAAGCAGCGATCCCCGGTCTCACCGGAGGATCGTTCCGCCGCGGCGATGCCAAGGACCTGGCCCGGGCGCTGCGACCGTGGCTTGCCCAGGCGCGACCGCCGCAGGCGGTGCAGCAGGCCTGTCGCCAAGTGATCGACCGCTTTTACAACCCATGGTTCCAGCGGGCGGCAATCGACCGCGCCGTCCTGGGGCGCGAGGCCGACGACATCTTCTGGCTGCGCGAAGGCGTGCCGCGACCGGCGGAAGCCGATGGCGAATCGCAGCGAACTGCGCCCTTCGGCGCCGTGGCCAGCCGCGCTGGCGGAGACCGACCATGAATCAGGCTGGGAATCAAGCTGGGAATCAAGCTGGGAATCAAGCTGGGAATCAAGCTGGGAATCAAGCTGGGACTCGGCGGGGAATTCGACGACTGCTCGGACGCGGCCCGCTCTTTTTCTTCGCGCGGAACATGGCCATGGCCTGGCGGCGCTGGCGCAACGGTCTGCGCCACGTGCATCCCACCTTCTATCTGGCCCCGGGAGCGCGGGTCGCGTCGGATCTCGTCGCCGACGCCTACAGCTTCGTGAACATCGAGTGCAATCTCCAGCCTGGAGTGCGACTCGGAAAGTACGTGATGCTGGCGCCGCGCGTCGCCGTGGTCGGCGCCGATCACCGCTACGGCACGCCGGGCTCGCCGATCATCTTCAGCGGTCGTCCCGCAATTCTGCCGACGGCAATCGAAGACGACGCCTGGATCGGTTTCGGGGCCATCATCATGCAGGGCGTGACCATCGGTCGCGGAGCAATCGTCGCCGCAGGCGCCGTCGTCACCCGCGACGTCCCGCCCTACGAGATCCACGGCGGCGTCCCCGCCCGCAAGATCGGCGAGCGCTTCAGCGACCCCACCGACCGCGCCCGCCACGACGCAATGCTGTCCGAGCCCGCCCGCGCCGGCGAGTTCTGCAAGCCAGTCAGTTGATCCCACGGCTGCTGTCCCGCATCCCCGCGCACATCCAATTGTGCAACCCGCTGCAATCCCCCCTGCCCCCTGCTCCCTGCCCCCTCCGGCTCGCTCCGCGAGCCCGGCTACTCCCACTCGATCGTCGCCGGCGGCTTGCTGCTGATGTCGTAGACCACGCGACCGACGCCGCGCACCTCGTTGATCATGCGATTGCTGATCGTCGCCAGCACGTCGTAGGGAATGCGGGCCCAATCGGCGGTCATGAAGTCCTGGGTCTCGACGGCCCGCACGCCGACGACCGAGTCGTAGCTTCGACCATCCCCCATCACTCCCACGCTTCGGATCGGAAGCAGGACCGCGAAGACCTGGTTGGTGCGGCGATAGAGGTTGTTGGCCACGATCTCTTCGAGCACGATCTCGTCGCAGTCGCGAAGCAGGTCGAGGCGCTCCAGGGTCACTTCGCCAAGCACCCGCACGGCAAGACCGGGACCGGGGAAAGGATGCCGCCAGACGATGTGCTCGGGGAGTCCGAGCACTTCGCCAAGGGCCCGCACCTCGTCCTTGAAGAGGGCGCGGAGTGGTTCGATCAGCTCGAATCCGAGTTCCTCCGGCAGCCCGCCGACGTTGTGATGGAGCTTGATGTTCGCCGCGGTGCCGGCATGACCGTGTCCCGATTCGATCACGTCGGGGTAGAGCGTTCCCTGGGCAAGGAAGCCGAGCGGGCCGCGTCCGTCGGCCGAAACCTCGGCGGCCGCGGTGCGGAAGACGTCGATGAACCGATGGCCGATGCGACGCCGCTTCTCCTGCGGATCGCTGATTCCCTTCAGATCGTCGAGGAAGGCATCCGCAGCATCGACCACGCGCAGATCGATGTCGAAGTGATCGCGGAAGGTCTTCTCGACCAGATCCCGCTCCTTCTTCCGCAGCAGTCCGTTGTCCACGAAGATGCAGGTGAGTCGGTCGCCGATGGCCCGGGCCAGAAGCGCGGCCACGACCGCGGAATCGACCCCGCCGGAGAGGCCGCAGAGAATGCGACCGTCACCGACCTGCTCGCGCACTCGTTCGCACTCCGACTCGAGGAAGTCGGCCATCCGCCAGGTGCCGGTGGCGCCGCAGATGTCGAAGAGGAAGTTGCGGAGGAGGTCGCTGCCGTGCGGTGTGTGCGTGACTTCAGGATGAAACTGCACCCCATAGAACGGAAGCGTGCGATGACGCACCGCGGCGATCGGGCACGTCGGCGTCGAGGCCAGCGGGATGAAGTGCTCGCCGAGACCGCGCACCTGATCACCGTGACTCATCCACACCGTGGTCTGCGAAGGGATCCCGGAGAGCAACCCTCTCGGATCGCTCTCGGCCGGAAGAATCTCGAGCTTCGCCCGTCCGAATTCCCGCGCGGGAGCGCTGTCGACTCGACCGCCGAGCATCTGACAGGCCAACTGCATGCCGTAGCAGATGCCGAGCACGGGCACGCCAAGTTCGAAGAGCCGCGGATCGCACGTCGGCGCCCCGCGATCGGTCACGCTGCTCGGACCTCCCGAGAGGATCACGCCCTTCGGGCGCATCGCTCGAAGCTCCTCGAGCGAGATCGTCGGTGCCACCAGCACGCTGAAGACTCCGGCTTCGCGCACTCGGCGGGCGATGAGCTGGGCGTACTGGCTCCCGAAGTCGAGGATCGGAACCACCTCGGCGGTCGGAGTCGACGGAGTCGACCCATCGGACCGAGTGTGCGCGGCGCGGGCTGATGAAGTCGAACGCGGGCTGGTCATGGCAGTGACACGAGAAAAGGGAAGGGGTTGAATGTAGCAGGACGGTCCCTTTCGGGTCTTCCCCCGAGAACCCCCCAGGAACCGCGGGTATGCTCCCGTCGATGCGGTGTCGGGAGACCTCTCCAGCACGTCTTACCGCCCCGCCCGTCTCGGGTGGCGCCCTTGCTCCGAGGACGCGGCAGGGACGCGTCGCCGCGCGGGTCGCCGCACTGGCGATTTCCGCTCTTGCCGGGGTTTCCTGCGGCCCGAGCGCCACCGCGGGCCGCTTCGATTCCCCCGAGCCCGCGGCACGGCTCTACGCCATCGAGGCCGCCGCCCGCACCCGCGACATTGCCGCCGTTGCGGAGCTGATCGAGTCGCTCCAGCACGACGATCCGGCGGTCTGCTTCGCGGCCGACGAGGCCCTGAGACGGATCAGCGGCACGGAATGTGGCTACCGAATCACGGATTCGCCGATCGAGCGTGAGGCCGCCATCGACCGATGGGTCGAATTCGCGGCCAGCAAGGGCTGGCTCGAGAGCGCCGATCTGTCCGGCACGACGCCGACATCGGTGCAATCGACGCAGTCGGAGGGACCCATCTCGTGACTGCTGACGCTCCGAGCAACCAGTCAATCGGACTGGCCGTCGACACTCCCGCGAGTTGCGACTGCCGCGACACCGTCCTGATCGAGATCAGCAGCAGCGCCGACCTGCTGGCCCCGGTCCGGGCCTTCGTCACCACTCTCGCAAGTCGCTGGGGCTTCGACGAGAACGCCCAGTTTCAGATGGCCCTTGCAGTCGACGAGGCGGTCGCAAACGTGATCAATCACGGCTACCGGCGACGGCCGGATGGCCGAATCTGGCTGCAGATCTCGCGGGTCAGCGCCCCGCGCGAAGGCGTCATCTTCGTCATCGACGACGAGGGCGAGCAGGTCGATCCGTGTCAGATCCGCAGTCGCGATCTCGATGACATCCGTCCGGGCGGACTCGGCGTGCACATCATTCGGGAAGTCATGGACGGGTGCGTCTGGGAGCGGCGCCCCCAAGGGGGAATGCGGCTCACGCTCACCAAGTTCCAGGCTCCGGGGTTCCAGGCTCCGGGGTTCCAGGCTCCGGGGTTCCAGGCTCCGGAATAGCAGGCTCCGGGGTTCCAGGCTCCGGGCTGAGAGAAGTTGCCTGATTCGACCTCCCCTTGCGGGGACGGACCATGCCTCGGGGGCCGGTGCGCGGTATGGTCGCGACTCGGTCGTGGCCGACCGCTGGATCCACTCCTCGGCGGCACTGCCGCAGCCACCCCGATCGCTCGGCCGTTTCCCGCGCACCCCCGGAAGCTTCATGGACCCGTCAGCAGAGACCGTTCGATCCTCGCCCCTCGAAGACGGCACCCTCGTCGAGCCGTTCGGCGACATCGATCTGGTGCGCTCGCCGAAGCTGCGGGCGGCGCTCTCCAGCGCCGCCTCGAAGAAGCCCAGGCGGCTGGTGATCGATCTCACCGCGGTGCAGTACATGGACTCCTCCGGCGTCGCCACGCTCGTCGAAGCCATGCAGATCTCGCGGCGCAACGGCACTCGCATGCTGATCACCGGTCTCCAGCCGCGGGTCCGCTCGATCATCGAGATTGCGCGACTCGACACCGTCTTCCAGATCGTCGCCACCCGCGACGCCGCGCTCAAGGACTAGTTCTCAAGGACGAAGGGGCCCGTGACAGTCGAAACCCGATCGAGTTCGCTCCTGATCCGGCTCCTCGACGTCTGGGGCGACATGTGGCTTCGCGCCTTCGCACTGATCGGCGGCGTGTCGTGGCTGGCCTTCGACGTGGTCGGCTGGATCTGGAAGAGCTTTCGCAAGGTCGGCGTTCGACTCGGCCGCGCGGCCGTCATGACTCAGCTCGTCCGCGTCGGCATCCAGTCGATCGGAATCGTGATGCTCGTCGCCGGTTGCATCGGCGTGATTCTCGCGCTGCAGATGGCACCGCCCCTCGCCGAATTCGGACAGACCGACAAGACCGCGAACATCATCGGAATCGCGATCTTTCGCGAGCTGGGTCCGCTGATCGCCGCCATCGTCCTCACCGGATTCGCCGGCGCCTCGATCGCCGCGGAGATCGGGACCATGGCGGTGAACGAGGAGCTCGAGGCCCTCGAAGCCCACGCTCTGAATCCCATCCGCTTCCTCGTGGTCCCGCGGGTGATCGCCACCACCATCAGCCTCGTGATCCTCACCGTGATCGGCGACATCACCTCGGTGGTCAGCGGCGGCTTCATCGGGGTGTTCGTCCTCGATGTTCCCTTTGCGCTCTATCGCGACAACACCCTCACCCAGCTCGAGCCTTCCGACTTCCTCACCGGCCTGGTGAAGGCCACCGTCTTCGGCGCCATCCTCGGTTCGATCGCCTGCTACAACGGCCTCAAAGTGAGCGGCGGCGCCGCCGGCGTCGGCCTCGCCACCACCAACACCGTGGTCCAGACGGTGGTCAGCGTCGTGCTCGCGGACCTGTTGTTCACGGCGCTGTTCTATTCGGTCGGATGGAATTGAGAGACAGCCGGTGGAGACACCGGTCGATGTCTTCGTCTCCGAGCCATTCGACTTCGGCGTTGAACTCGCTGCGGCGGTCGTCGAGGACGTGGCGCCGGGCGTCACACTGCGAATCGTGCGACTGGAGACCCTGCTGAGGTTGAAACAGTCGGGTGGAAGACCGCAGGACCTCGCGGACATCGCCGAACTTCGACTGATCCACGGCGAGAGTCGCAATGCCCGAGGACATCGACTGGACCCTGGCGACTCATGAAGGCACTCGCGGCCGTCAGCACCAGGAGTTCCTGGCGCTTTCCTTCCGGGAGAAGTTGTTGCGGATTGAGGAGCTCGGCGAAGTCGTTGCGTACTTCGAGGCGCGCCGGCTCGCACGCGCCACCCTGGGCGTCTCCGCACCGGGTCAGGTTTCGCCCCGCAAGGGGGCGTGAGCTCGTACTGGGAGATTGCAGGCTGGAGATCTGGATGCCACGGCTGGCTTGTCCAGCCGTGTTTCACACGCTGAACGTCACCTCTGACCAGACAACCGCGCGCCCACCGCTCAACAACTCCGCCCCCGCATCCAATCGTGCAACCCCTGCGATCTCTCCTGCCTCCTGCCCCCTGCCCCCTCCCCCCTGGCTCCCTATCGTCCGCTCCCGTGCTCAGTACCTCGTCAACCGCGGCAATTCCCACGACTTCTCCGCATATCTCTGCGCTTGATGCGGGGCTGTTGGAGGGGGTTGTGGACGGGGCCGTGCGGCTGACGCCGGAGCAGGCGTTCGAGCTGTATCACGAGATGCCGCTGGCCGAATTGGGTCACTGGGCCGATCTGCGGGCTCGGGCCATTCATGGCCAGCGGATCCGAACGTATGTGATCGATCGGAACATCAACTACACCAACATCTGCTCCGCGAAGTGCACCTTCTGCGCGTTTCGGCGCGACGGTGACGAGGCCGATGCGTACACCCTGGACACACCGACGCTGCTCGGGAAGATCGACGAGCTGGTGGCCATCGGCGGCACCCAGATCCTGATGCAGGGCGGCATGAATCCGGCGCTGCCGCTGGAGTGGTATCTCGACCTGCTGCAGGCGATCAAGGCCAGGCACCCCGCGGTTCACGTGCACGCCTTCAGTCCGCCGGAGTTCATCGAGTTCGTCAACTTCTTCAATCCGCCCGGCGACACGCTGGCCGACAGGATCCGCTGGGTGATGGTGCGACTCCGCGACGCGGGCCTCGACAGCGTTCCCGGAGGAGGCGGAGAGATCTTTGCGCCCGCGGTGCGGCGGAAGATCGGCCTTGGCAAGTGCGATGCCGAAGCGTGGCTCACCACCATGTGGGTGGCCCACGAGCTGGGCATGAACACCTCGGCCACGATGATGTTCGGACACATCGAGGGTGTCGCCGATCGCATCCACCACATGGAGCTGGTGCGTCGCTGGCAGGACAAGGCCATCGCCGACTTCGCGGGCTCGGGCGGCGGGCGCTACAAGGCCTTCATCGCGTGGCCGTTTCAGCGCGAGAACACGCCGCTGGGACGGGCCAAGGAGTGGAGTGATGACGAAGGTCCGTTCCCCGGCGACGTCGTTGCGCGTCTTGACGGCGAAGGTCGCAAGGAGGCGCACCCGGAGTTCGGACGACGCGTGCGGCTCGTCGGCAGCAGCGCCTATCTCCGTACGCAGGCCCTCAGCCGCCTCCACCTCGACAACATCTATTCGATCGGCTCGAGCTGGGTGACGATGGGCCCGCTGGTCGGTCAGGTCGGCCTCCGCTTCGGCGCCAGCGACATGGGCAGCGTGATGATGGAGGAGAACGTGGTCTCCTCCGCGGGCACCACCTACTGCCTGAACGAGGCGACGATCTGTCGGCTGATCCGCGACGCAGGCTTCACCCCGGCGCAGCGGAACAACGAATACAACCTGCTCAAGGTGCATGCCGACGACTCCTCGCCCGATCGACGCATCACCGACTGGTCGACGACCCGCGCCCAGCGGCTGCATGTCGAGAAGACCAAGGACGACAGCGTGTCGCTGACCATCGGGCGAAGCTGAGGGGGGAGGTTCGGCCGAGCCGGTGCTCGGGGGCCCAAAGGGACGATGTCGCGCTCATCCCCCGCACTCACGGTCGGACAAGCCGGCCGTGGCATCCATCACCACGCCCCCCTCCTGATCTGCTCGGCTCGATCGACCAGGCTGGCGCAGCCAGCCCCGCGTCGATGGTGCCGAGCGATACAAGGTGCCGCGCACGCGGCACCTCAGGAGTCGGCGCCGGCCGACGACCCCCGTCTCGCCCTACCGCACCGCTGCCGCATCCACGGTCAGCGAAGAGAGGTCAGCGGGGAGCGGCGCCAGGCCTTCGGCGGTGCGAAGTCGGTTCTGCTGGTCGATTGCGGATCGAACGCTCTCGGACGTGCCGCGAACCGCGAGGGAGCCTCCGTCGAGTTGGACGACGATCCAGTCCGAGCCGACCCCTGAAACGCCGGGAGCCCCTGGAATCACCGCAATCCACAGCTCCGACGCGCTGCTCGCGGGGTCGATGCCGTGATAGGTGAAGATCACATCGCCAACGCGATGGGCAATCGTCGTCGGCGGGAGCCGCGCCGCTTCGTATTCGATGAGCCGCGCAGTCGAGTTGGGGTTGCGCTCGAGGTCTCTGAAGCGCAGGCTCGACCCCGCTCGTGCGGTCGAGGGTGATGTCGACAGTGCCGCGAACTCGGCGGACGTGACTCCGTCGAACCAGAGCTCGAGTCCGTGCGCCGGCCATGCGCCAGTTCGATCGGCCACGGCGCGGAGCGCCGGCCCGACGCGCCCCGCCGCAATCACGGCGCCTGCGATTCCTCCGGTGCCCGCGAACGTCATCCGCATCGCCACCCGCTGGCTCCACATGATCATGGCCGCCTGGACCGCGACCACCGGCGCCAGAGCGACGATGAGGGCGGCGATTCCTGCAACCGCGACTCGGCCACCGTCGCAGCGATGGACGCGGGCGGTCATGCGGAGGCCGCTGATGATCCACCAGATGCCCCCGAGAACTCCGGGACAGCCGCAGGGCACGGCCATGAGGACGGCCGCAGGTGCGCTGTAGCTGATGGCGTGGAGGGTGCGCAGCAGTGGTTTCGTCGCCCCACCGACCATCCGCAGGATTCCGTGAAGGACAACGGCCCAGATGAGTGCCGCGACGATGAGCGAGACGACCAGCGAGCAGTAGCCTGCGGCCTGCATGAGGATGTAGTCGATCCGCGAGCTGCCGCCCTGCCCCATCATTCGGTTGAAGACCAGACCGCTGAAGAGCGACATCGGCACTCCCGAGACGATCGTGAAGATCGCGATGGTCATGGCCATGAAGCCGACCGCGCCGCTCGCGGAGGCGTCTTCGGGGACTGCATCGATCAGTGGCCCGGGACGGGTCATGGCCGGCCCGATGGTGGCGAACCAGGCCCGCACCGTGCCCCGCCGTTCGCGCTCGAACCAGGGCATGCTGATCGGGCTGTTGTTGGTGACCTCGCCCTCGCGAAGAGGGCGCACGATCATCGCATCGAGCGTGAGCGCCGCGTCGCACTTCACGCAGGGGAAGGTCCGCGGGAGAAGCAGTCCCCGCGGATCGGTGCCGAAGTACGACTGGTCGCACTGCGGACAGCAGAATCGAACGCTGCAGGGCAGGAACTCGAACTCCGCAGGCGAGAAGGGAGTTCCACACTCCGGGCACACATGGGTGTCGAGATTCCAGAGCGGATAGGCGCAGCTTCGGCAGTTCACGTCGGATCGGCCCCCCGAGGGATTTCAGTTCCCACGTCCCGGCTGAGCGTACGCCAGAGCGTGCACCAGCGCCCCTCTCTCAACAGCGAGTGTCGGCCCGAAGCGCCGAGCGGAGCGCTCAAACAGCCCGCGCCCGCACCGCCCGCAAAGCCCACGCGTGGCTCAGCCCGCCGGGCTCTGCCCGGCGCGGCGTACGGAAGCGAGTGTCGGCCCGGAGGGCCGAACGGAGCGCTCAACCAGCTCTGCCCGGCGCGGCGTACGGAAGCGAGTGTGCGGCCGGAGGCCGCAACCGAGCGCTCAAGACAACCAGCCGAACGGAGCGCTCAAACTACCCCTCTGGTGCGTTCACCGCCACCCGACGACGGAACTCTTCCGTGAGCCTGGCGGTGATCGGCCCCACGCGCCCCGCACCGATGCGATTCTCGTCGATCTGACTGACGCCGATGATCTCCGCCGCGGTGCCGGTGAGGAAGACTTCGTCGGCGGCCAGGAGCTCCTCCAGCCGCATCTGCTTCTGCGTCAGCGGAATCCCCATCGCCGGGCAGAGCGTGTCGATGACGAACTGCCGGGTGATGCCGTGAAGGATTCCGGCCTCTGTCGGGGGAGTGAAGATCGTTCCGCCCTTGATGGCGAAGATGTTGTCACCGGTGCATTCGGCCACGTATCCGTCGGTGTTCAGCATGATCGCTTCGAGCACGTCGGCATCGATGGCTTCGATCTTGGCGAGGATGTTGTTGAGGTAGTTCAAGCTCTTGATCGCCGGATCGAGGCACTCGATTGGAATGCGCGGGCGCTTGGCGACGATCACCTTCATGCCGTCGCGGTAGAGCTCGTCGGGATAGAGCTGGATCTTGTCGGCGATCACGATGACCCCGGGACGCGGGCAGCGGAACGGATGCAGTCCGAGGGTGCCGGCTCCGCGGGTGAAGATCAGCCGGATGTAGGCGTCGTGCAGCGCGTTTGCGGCAAGCGTGTCCCGGATCGCCGTCGTCACCTCGTCCCTGGTGAATGGAGGAGTCAGCCGGATCTTCTCGGCCGAGGTCCACATCCGCTGAAGATGGGCGCCCAGCTTGAAGACCCGCCCGTTGTAGGCGCGGATTCCCTCGAAGCAGCCGTCACCGTAGAGCAGACCGTGGTCGTAGACCGAGACCTTTGCCTCTGCCTTGGGGACGAGCTTTCCATCGAGCCAGATGAGAAGGTCGGACATGGGCCCGCAGTGTAAGGGCTGGTCCCTCATTCGTTCCGAGGCCGGCTCACGTCGCGGCTCACGTCGCGGCTCACCTCGCGGCGCATGCCGCGGGATCACCGCTGAGAACCCAGCGTTCGATCGCCCAGGCGACGCCGTTCTCGTCGTTGGACGGGGCCACCGCATTCGCCAGCGACTTGACCTGATTCGATCCGTTGCCCATGGCCACCGCGAACCCGGCCCACTCGAGCATGCCGAGGTCGTTGACGGCATCGCCGATGGCCATCACCTCTTCCCGCGAGGCCTTGACCCGCCGGGCCACGCGCTGCAGCGCAATCCCCTTGTCGACCAGCGGCGCCGTCACCTGGATCATGCAGGGATGGGTGTTGAACATGGCGATTCGGCGCTGTGTCCAGAAGTCGCGCTGGAGCACCGCAATCACTCTGGCCAGCCGCTCCGGCTGGGCAATCAGATTGAGCCTCGTCACCGGTGCTGCCAGGACTGCATCGAGCGGCCCGACCGAGTCGGGCTGGACCAGACGATTCACCTGGGCCTGAAGCTTCTGATCGATGCGATCGGTGTGACAGCGGTCGAGCACGTCGACATCGACGACCAGTCCCGGATCGGCGGCCCGCGCCGCGGCGACGACCTCGCGGGCCAGGCTGCTCTCCATGGATTCGTGAAACTGCGGGCGTCGATCGAGCGGGTTCCAGATCACCGCGCCGTTGCAGTTGATGGTCGGGCTCTCGAGTCGCAGAACCTCGACGATCTCGCGCATCAGCCGAGGCGATCGAGCCGTCGCCAGCACCACGGTGACGCCGCGGCGCTCGGCGCGATGCAGCGCCGCAATCACCGGATCGGCCAGTTGGCCGTCGCTGCGGAGCAAGGTGCCGTCGACATCGATGGCCAGCACGCGTATCCGCGCCGCCGGAGAACCGGTGAGGCGGCGCGGTCGGCTGGAGACCGGAGCCGCGACGATTGCCCGCGAGGTGGGATCGAAGAGCGACCGCATCGCCCCGCTGATCTCCGGATAGGTGAAGCGGTAGCCCAGACGCAGCGCCGCCTTCGGGAGCGCTCGTTGGCTCGAGGTGAGAAAGTCGGCGATCCCACCCTTCAAGAGTCGCACCGCAACCCGCGGCGCTGGAAGAAGCGACGGGCGCCCGCAGGCGGCGCCGAGGGCATCCGCGAATTCGCGATTGGTGACGGCATTCGGGCCCACGACATTGACGGGACCGCGCAGCCGCGGATCGCGCAGGGCCAGTTCGATCATGCCCACGACATCCATCCAGTGCACCCACGGCCAGTACTGGCGCCCGGTGCCCACCGGTCCGCCGAGAAAGCGCCGAAAGAACGGCAGCATCTGCCGCACCGCACCACCGCGCTCGTCGAGGACGATGCCGATCCGCAGGCAGACGGTGCGCACTCCGATGTTCGCGGCCTGCATCGCCTCGGCCTCCCAGCGACCGCAGAGCGAGGCGAGAAAATCGTCGCCGGGTGGCGCGGTCTCGTCGAGTTCGCGATCGCCGGCGTCTCCGTAGAACCCGGTTGCGGAGGCGCACAGCAGAGCCGCCGGACGGCGCCGCGCCTCTTCGATGGCGACGACCACCTGGTGGGTGCTGTCGAGCCGACTGTCGACGATCTGCTTGCGATACGCCGCGGTCCAGCGGCGATCGGTGAGCCCAGCGCCAGCCAGGTGAATGACCGCGTCGACCCCGTCGACGGACTTCTGCCATTCGCCGGGGACGCTGACGTCGGCCTCGACGACGCGGATGTTGGGGTTGCTCTCGGCCGCGAAGAGCCGAGCCGCGCGGTCGCCATCGCGCGAGACGAGGGTCAGTTGATCGCCCCGTTCAAGCCGACTCAGGACGAGTCGTCGGCCGATCGAACCAGTTGCGCCGGTGAGAAGAAGGTGCACAGCGAGGGGCGGAGGGAGGGCGAAACGACGCGGGCGAGGAGGCCGCCGGGGCCACATTGCGGGTGCCACGCCTTCGCGAGCGTAGCGAGCAGGGGCGGGGAATGGCGCATGCGAGTCAGGGACGTGAGCAGGCCTCTGCTCGCTTCGCTCGCGAAGGCGTGGCACCCAACGCCGTGAACGAATCACGGCCGCAGCGTCTCGCCGAGCCCCAGCTCGGCGTACGGCGACGCCGGTCGCCGTGAAGAACGGCGATTCGCCCACGTGAGCGAAGACCGAAGTGACACGGATCTCCATGGACGAGGTCCTTCGCGTCGCGCGCAGGAAGGATGGAGCACGGAGGACATGGAGGTCATGGAGGTCATGGAGGACACGGAGGAAGAGGCAAGGGTGCGAACGGCACCGGCCCCGTGATGCCGGC
>ENA-ORBV01009067-ORBV01009067.1-microbial-mat-metagenome-genome-assembly--contig:-NODE-9067-length-16486-cov-33.562557_pt1 | contig 16486 bp, 16 predicted proteins | sample MGYA00237777_ERZ505514 | MGnify/ENA primary metagenome ERZ505514 (study PRJEB26160, sample SAMN06269048) | microbial mat metagenome | isolation source: Oligotrophic lake microbial mat | place... | reverse complement strand
GCGTCGTCGGCCCGGCAGCCCACATCTGCCCGACGGCGGCGCTGGCGGGCCGACGACGCATTCATGGTCGACCACCGCCGACGTGTTGACGATCGCCCCGTCGCCAATCTGCGCTTCGGCGCACACCACACTTCCACCGGCCAAGACGACATTCTCCCCCAACCTCGCCGATTTGCTGACGATCGCTCGCGGGTGGATGGCGTTGATGAGTTTGAAACCCGCCTCACGCGCCGCCGCCATATATTGCAGGCGCGCGCGGTTGTCGCCGATCGCGACAATGGCGGTCTTGATCTTCTTCCGCCGAAACTTGGGCAGCAGGTTGACCGGGCCCATCACCTTCACGCCCGCAACGCGCTTGCCCGCCAGCGATTCATCGGCGTCCAAAAACCCGACGACGCGCACCCGCCGCGAAAGCCGAAGGATCTCCAATACCACCTTCCCGTGTCCGCCGGCTCCGATAATCAGAACGTCCATTAACTTCTTATCGGACTTTGCCAGGGTTGTCCTTCTATGATTGTCATGGCCAAGCGTGGTTAAATTGCGATCCCTCCGGAATGACGATGCACATCGCGTTTTTGAGCCACCGCGCTTATAAATTGATCTGTGTCGCAGGAACAGCTCGTCGATGCCCTTCGCAACCTGCCGGCCGTCGGTCAACTGATCAAAGACCGCGGGTATCGCCAGATTTGGCGGTTCGAGTTCGCCGGCAAAGCCTACTATCTCAAGTGGTACCCCCGGCGTGGGAGCAAACTCAAACGCATGATCGTGGGCAACCCCGCCTTGCTCGAATTCACCCGGCTGGTCGTGTTGCAGCAGGCGCACATTCCTTCGCCAAGGGCGATTGCCGTGCTGCGCGGGTTTAAGATCAACGACCAGCTCGGCGACGCCGTAATTCTTCAGGGCATCGAACCATCTATTCAGCTCGATCGCTATCTTAACGACCACGAACTCGCCGGCCAGCCGCTGCCCGATCGACCGTTGATCGTTCGCCAGCTTATTGATCTGGTGTATCACCTCGGCAAAGCCAAACTTGGGCATGATGACCTGCACCTCGGCAACATTTTGCTCAGCCAGGGCAAACTCTATCTGCTCGACGGCTACGCGGTGCGCAACGGCGGGCTCAAGCTCAACCAGGTGCTCATGCTCGGCCACAGCGCCGGGCGGTGGGCGAGTCGCACCGAAATCGTGCGCGGCTGGCGATTGCTCATGGCCAGCGACATCCGCCCGCCGGAAGCCAACGTCGTCAGCGAGGCGATGAGCCGGAAGTTTCTCGATCGCACCAATGACGACAACGCCTATTTCGGCCAGATCGCAATTGACGGCTGCCACGGGCAATTTTTCAAACGCGTCAAATCACCCAGGTGGTGGTCGCCCGTCAGCGGGCTCACCATCACGGAGGAAGATTGGCAGCGAGAATGGCCCGTCATCAGCCGGAAATTATTGAACGACGAATACGCCGTCATCAAGCGATCGGGCAGCGGCGACGTGCTCGGCGGAACGATTTCCCTCGGCGGGCGCGAGATCGCAGTGATCTTCAAACTGCCCAAGCGCAAAACGGTGATGAAGCGCCTGAACGCCATCGGCCGGGCGAGCAAAAACCGGCGCAGTTGGAGCAAGGCGTGGAACCTGATGATCCGCAACTTCTGCGTCGAGTGGCCACTGATGCTCATGGAAAAACGCGTGCTCGGTTACCCCACCCGCACCGTGCTGGTTCTGGCCCGCGTGCCCGGCCCCACGCTGGCCGACGCCGATCTTGATGAGATGGCGCCCGCGCGGCGAGAGACCTTTTTCCGCCGGCTCGGCCGCACGCTGCGCCGGTTGGAAACCGCCGGTTTCGCGCATTTTGATGCCAAGAGCAGCAATTGGATTGTCATGCCCGACGACGGCCGCGGGCCGACGCCGGTGATCATCGACGTCGACGGTATCCGGCAGATCCGCTCCGACGGCACGGGCATCGAACGCCTGCTGCGCAGCATGAAGCTTCACCCGCAATACACGAGGCAGGACAGCTTCTGGCTATGCAAAGGCTACGCGCCATTCGCCCGCGTGACAGAAGAGCCTTAGTCGCGGATGAACGCGGATAAACGCAGATGCTGGCAGAGGGGGTAAAACTAAAGGGTGCCACGACCTTGGCTTTCAGGCCAAGTCGTGCGTGTGTTGAACGACTACAGAAAAAGCGATGCTGTTAAAGTCTACTCGTCTGGCCTTATCTGCGTCCATCCGCGTTCATCTGCGGCTAATGGTCGACTCGGCGTGCGGTTTGGTTCCATTCTCTGATCAACAATCTAGAATCGGCCGACCAGATGCCCGCCCTCCCGCTCGAGCCGAAGAAAATCCTCATCATCAAACCCAGCGCCCTCGGCGACGTGGTGCACACGCTGCCGATTCTCAAACTGCTGCGCCGGCGGTTCCCGCGATCCCATATCGCGTGGTTGATCAATCCCCCGTTCGCCAACTTGATCGAAGGTCACCCCGACTTAAACGAGGTGATTTACTTCGAGCGCAAACGATTCGCCGAGGGTTGGCGCAACCGTGACGCGGCGGCGGGACTGATGGCATTCAAGTCGGCGCTGCGCGATCGCGCGTTCGATCTGGCGATCGACCTCCAGGGATTGTTCCGAAGCGCGTGGCTGGGTTTTTATTGCGGCGCGCCGGCGCGCGTCGGTTTTGCCAACGCACGCGAAATGGCGCCGTTTTTCTATACGCACCGCGTGCCGGTTCGGAACGTGGAAGTGCATGCCATCGAGCGTTATCTTGCCATCGCCGAGGCGTTGGGGTGCGAGCGCGGGCCGGTGGAGTTTGATTTCGCCGTGACCGACAAAGACCGCCGCCAGCTTTTGCTGCGCGCCGAGAACTGCGGCCATTGCCTGGATGACGGCCGAAAGTTTGCGGTGTTGCTGCCCGGCACCAACTGGCCGACGAAGAAATGGCCCGCCGGGCATTTCGCTGCGCTCGTGCCGATGCTTCGCGAGAAGTTCGGATTGGAATCCATTGTCGCCGGCACGATTGACACGCCGACTGTCGCCGGCGCGATCAACCTCGCCGGCCAGACCACATTGAAGCAGTTAGTCGCATTGCTCGAACGTGCGAATGTGGTCATCGCCAACGACACCGGCCCCATGCACATCGCCGCCGCCCTGCACCGGCCGCTGGTTTCATTGTTCGGGCCGACGAATCCGATTCGCACTGGGCCGTACCGACGCATGGAAACGGCCGTGAGATTGAATATCTCGTGCGCGCCCTGTTACTCCCGGTCGTGCTCGCACCAGAGTTGCATGCAATGGCTGACCCCGGAGATGGTCTGTGCGGCGGTGGGTGGTGCGTTGTAGGTGGTGGGTGGTGGGTTGTGGGTGGTAGGTTGTTTGTCGGCGGGGCTTGGGTGCTACTACTTGGCTTTCAGGCCAAGTAGTGCCGCAGTCGAACGCAACTTCGAATTTTGTACACGCAACGCCTCCGCACGACATGGCCTGAGAGCCATATCTTGGCACCCGCGCCGAAGAACGGTTTTGTCGTGGGACGCCGACTTCCAACCTACCACCCACAAACCGACAACCCACAACAAACAACCAACCCCTACCGACCCACCCGATAACTCCCTTCCAGAATCGCCCCCGCCCCCACCGCCATGCTCGGCGCGTTCACGTCGCCGCGAATCTCCGCTTCTGGCCCCACCATCACCGGCCCCCGGCTGACGATCGTTCCTTTGACTTTGCCGCGCACCACCATCCCGCCGCAATGCAGTTTGTCGGCGACGACGTTTCCCTTTTTTTCGACGGTGATGATCCCCAGGGTATCGATGGCGCGCCGCGCTTCGTACTGTTTGATCAGCACGTCTTCGACACGAAGCGATTTATTACAATGCTTGCACGTGATCGTCATCGCCCGGCGGCTGATTTCCTGCGACTGGTTGCAGTAAAGACAGATGACCGTCTGGGAGTCGTCCGGCTGCGAGGATGTAAGACCGGCATGCGCCATCGCGTAGAAACATAACGAGCATGGATGCCACGACTTGACTCTCAGGTCAAGTCGTGCCGTTGAAACGCGTCACTTCCCACACGCACGACTTGGCCTGAGAGCCAAGTCGTGGCACCCATCATTGCCTTCGTTCGGGACTATTTCACCTGCTCGACCTGCCGGTTGATCCCCGCCAGGTTCGGGTTGATGCTCACGCTGACCTTCGGCGGCATGCCGTTGGGCCCGCGTTTGCCGGATTCGGGGCCGACCGACACGTGGCCGTTGAACGCGGCGCCCTCTTCAACCACGAGCTTGGTCGCCTGCAGATCGCCTTCATAGCGCGCCGAACTTTTGAGTTCGATGCGGTCGCTAGCGGTGAGGTTGCCCTTCACTTCGCCTTCGACCACGATCGCGCCCGCTTCCACGTCGGCCGACAGACGGGCTTCCTTGGCCACATGCAGCTTGCCGCTGGTGTTGATTTTGCCTTCAAACTTGCCCTGCAGCCGCAGGCCTTTTTCGAACGTCATCTCGCCTTTGAACGATGCGTCCGGTCCGATAACCGTCGGAAATTCGCCGATGTCCGCCATGGTGTGCCTCCTGCACGAAAGGGTTACAACACTTGCTCTTGAGAACTATTTCTAAGCCAGCTCGCTGCTGAGATCGATCGACACCGCAAACAAATCCTGCCGGGCGACGGACCTGCGCTTCGGGTTGCCGCCTTTGGGGTTAAAGCTGGCGGTGTTGCGGAAAATGCCGCCGCTTTCGACGGTGTTGTTGACTGTATTGATGCCCAGGGCCAAACCCCAATCGTCGCCGCTGCCGCCGAATTTCACCGCGTCGGCAAAAGTGCCGTCGTCGGCATCGTAGCGGGCCACGAACGCGTCGTAGCTGCTGTCGCGGTCGCTGCTGTCGTCGAAATCGTCGTCGCCTTCCAGACTCACCAATTGGGCGTCGCTGTTCGGGCCGTCGAACTCAATTCGCCCCGCGAACGCTCCGCTCAGCAACAGCGTGCCGTTCTGAACGCGCATCTGGCCGAGCCATTCGTAGTCATCGCCGCCGATTTGTTTCGCCCATTGCAGGTCGCCCTTGAGCGATATCTGAGAGACGAATAGATCGAACTGGTCAATGCCTTCGTTCTCGTCGTCGGTGTCGAGCGTATCGCCGTCTTCGCGCGCGATCAGATTCGTTACGCCGGCGCCGGGATCGAGGTCGGCCACCTTTTCAAAATACCCGGAGAGAAAAATGCGGCCCTGCTCATCGATAGCGATGTTCTTCCCGCCGTCATGCTCCTCGCCGCCGAAGGGTTGGATGTAGTCGAGCTTGCCGCGCGGCGAAAGGCGCAGCAGAAAGCCGTCGGTTTTATCGATGCCTTGCACTTCTAGTTTGCTTTCGCTCGGATCCCAATCGGCCTCGCCGGCGAAACTTCCGGTGATGTACACGTTGCCGCGCCCGTCCAGCGCAATGCCTTCCCCGCTGTCGCGATCGATCAGATCGACCGCATCCCCGCCGGCGGTGTAGAGCCATTGCAGTCGGCCGATCGGCGCCGAGTCGGTCTGCGCAAACTTGGCGACGAAGATATCATCCCGCCCGCGCGCCGTCACCATCTTCACTTGTTTGGTTGGGTTGAAATCGGCCTCTCGGGTGAAGTAGCCGGTGGCGATCACGCTTCCGTCGGGGTTGATGGCGATGTCTTTTACGGTGTCATCAAACGGCCCGCCGAACGCGCTGGACCAGAGAAAAGCGCCATCCAGCGCATAAGCCGCCACAAACGCATCGTGATAACCCGCCGACCGGCGATTGACCGCGCCGGCTTCGCTCGGATCGAAATCAACCGTGCCCTGAAAGCTCCCGCCGACGTAAACGTTGCCGTCCGGGCCGAGTCGCATCGTGGAAAGGTACTCGCCTTGCATATCAATGGTCGGGCCGATGCCATTGATGAAATCGCCAACCGTCGCCTGCACTTCGGAATAGAAAACGTCGTCGCTGACCCGACCGGCGTCGGCGCCGATTTGGTTCACCCACATCAGCGATCCGTTGGCGGCGTAGCTGGCGATGAACAGGTCGCTTTGCCCGCGCGCCGTCAGTGTCGATGGGCCGAGCGTGGGCGCAGCGGGGTTAGAGAAGTTCACCGTCCCGGAGAACTGCCCCGCGATAATCCGCCCGCCGTCGGGGGTGGCTTCGATGGCATACACGCCGTCGTTGATCGCCCCTCCCAGCGCCAGCAGGTTCGAGGTGAGCAATCTACGATTTTCAAGCAGTTCCACTGCGGCGCGTGTCATTCGACAATCCCTTCCTTGCTTTCGCCCAACACCGCCGGGAGCATATCGCCATCGCGCCGCAAACGCGAGACCAGAAGGACACTTCGATGCACGAAAAGGCGGCGAATCTTTCCCGACTGATCGATTGCGGCGTGATCGCCATCATCCGTACCCATTCCGCCGGCCAGGCCCGAGGCATCGCGATGGCCGCCGTCGAAGGCGGCGCGGTCGGGGTCGAGATCACCCTCACCACGCCCGACGGCCTCTCGATCATCAAAGAATTGTCGGCCAAGCTTGCCGGCCGCGCGATCATCGGCGCGGGAACCGTGCTGAACGCGACCACCTGCAAAGAAGCCATCGACGCCGGCGCGAAGTTCATCGTGTCGCCGGCTTTTGATGCGCAGACGCTCTCATTCACATTGCGATCCGGCGTCATCAGCATTCCCGGCGCGTTCACGCCGGCCGAGATTCTAACCGTCGTGCGCGCCGGGGCCGATTTAATCAAGGTCTTCCCGAGCACCTCCGTCGGCCCGGCCTATTTCCGAGACCTGCTCCGCCCACTGCCCCACCTCAAGCTCATCGCCACCGGCGGGGTGACGATGGATGACGTGGAAGAATGGATCAAATCCGGCAGCGTGCTGGTGGGCGTGGGCGGCGACTTGATTCCCGGCGACGCCGCCGAACGCGGCGATTGGCAGGCCATCGCCGACCGCACCGCCTCGTTCATCGCGAAGGTGAAACTAGCGCGCGGCCGATAAGCCAATTGATCGCACGCTGCCGTCGCGACTCCAGAAATCGCCGTCGATTCACCGATAGATAGAAACAAGGTGATGACTGCGCCCATGCTTCTCGCTCAAACCGCTGCCGCCAACGCCGCCGCCGAGGTGGCTACTCGATCGTCGGATACGTTCATGGCGTGGCTTCGCGCCCCGTGGATGCTGCCCGAGCAGGCCGATCTGCTGCAGTGGTGCCGCGATATGAACCCCGGTGCCGCCACGCTGCTGGTGGTCGCCGGCGTGGTATATCTGCTGTTCGGCTTTTACATGTTCAAATGGCTGGTAACGCTTAATGCGGCGCTCGTGGGGGCCTACATCGGTTCACTGATCGGCCGCACGGGTGATGCCGCCGTCGCCGGCGCGTTCATGGGCGGCTTCACCGCCGCCGCCGCAACCTGGCCGTTGATGAAGTACGCCGTTACGATCATGGGCGGCGTGTTCGGCGCGCTGCTGGGCATCAGCATCTGGCGCAGCATCGGCCTCGACCCGCATTACGCTTGGTCCGGCGGGCTTACGGGCCTCATTTTCTTCGGCATGCTCAGCTTCTTAGTCTTCCGAGTGAGCGTGATGAGCTACACGAGCCTGCAGGGTTCGGTGATGCTGATTTTTGGCATCCTGAGTTTGATCTACAAATCCCCCGACGTCGCCGGCCGACTCACCGACGCCATGACCTTCAAACCCTTCATCCTCCCCGCCGCCATCTTCATCCCCGCCATCTGCGGCATGTTCTACCAGGCCCAATCCGGCGCCGCCGAAGCGGATGCGGGAAAGAAGAAGTGAGTGTCGGTGGCTAGCTGTGGATTGTGGGTTGTGGGGAATCCTATTAACGGCGCCGCAGAATCCGGGCGTTCGCTAAAGCTCACAACCCGGCGTGAACCGCGCTCGTGCGTAATTGTGCGACGTGGCGAATTCATTGATCGGGCATGTCATCGTCCGGCTGATATTTATAGAAAAGCCGCGCCGTGCCGATGGCCATTTTGCGGATCAGTTGCAGCCGTGCCGCCTCGGGCGTGGCGCGGTCGCTGGCGAGGGTGGGTTTGATGTCGCCGGCGATGGGGTAGCCGTCGGCGGCGTCGGTGGGCCAAAGCGTAGCGCCGGTGGCGACGTCGATCACCTTCACCCGGCCGGCCATTGTTCCGCGGAACATCACACCGCCGTCGGCGGAATCAATGCTTGCGGCGGTGAGGTTCACATACAGCACCTGTTTCGCCGTCACCGCAGCACCGATCTGCGACACCGTCATCTTCTTGAATTTCGCCGAGTCGGTATCGCGCAGGCTGACGATCATGATCGGATCGATCTGTTGCGCCACCTCATGCTCGCTCAGCTCGCGGAATATCTCGCGCGCCAGTGTTTCTGATTCGGTCATCGATGAACTTGGCGCGTTGAACCGCTCGACCACAACGACCATGGGTTCTTTCGCCGGCGTATACTTCGCCTCAATCGGAATCGGCCCGGCGACTTTGTACGCCACCGCGCCGACGACATTGCATCCGACGGCGAGGAAGAGCAGTACCAGGGTTATGGAGTGGTGGAGTAGTTGAGTGTTTGAAAAAAATCGCTTCATGAGCACGCTCCGCTCTTCACCCCACCACCCACCGACTCAATCACTCCACCACCTGTTCTTCACCGCTCTTCATCCTCGTACGGCACAAATCGATTCTCAATGCGATACGCCAGCGTCGCGATCGTGCCGAGGTACATCTGGTAATCGTTTCCGCGTAGCTCGCCTTCTTTGGGTCCTTTGATGGGAAAGGCAACGGCGATATCGCGCTCTTCGTAGGCGATCGCCGGCATGCCGTTGATCACTTCGACAACCTTCACGCTACCCTTGGCCGTCCCGCGGAACAGTTCGTTGGACGTATCGGACCGCGTGCCGAGTTCATCGACCTCCACATAAATCAACCGGGTGACACCGAGCTTGGCCGCCGTCTGCTCGATGGGCGCAAACTCAGTTTCAGGATGATCTTCCTGGAACCGCGCGATCGATTGCGCCGACAGCGGAAACGTCGCACCATCCAGTGTTTTCTTTTTGGCGGTCTGCGCCTTGAGCTTGCTCATGAGGGCGTTGCTTAAATCGAGTTGGATCGTCGGCCAATCGGTTCGCACCCCGCGGTCGGCCCAGACGATGACCCCGATCGATTCGCCGGCAAACCGAGTGTACTGCGGCTGAACAGTAGGCGGCGGCATGACGGCGGCGGCAGCGCCAATAAAAGTGCAGCCCGTCGCCGTCAATAGAAGACTGGAAAGTAGGGAATAGAAACCGGCGCGGCGCCCCAAAAATGCCTGTAATATTTCCATGATGCTAACCTCAATGTTGTCGCACAATTGTGCCTTCCGCCATCAGCTATCCGCTATCCCCTACCACCCATCCCGACCCGACGCCACGATCCACATCTTCCAGCCCCAGGCGAGCAGCCAGAAGACCAGGATAAAGCCGACCGCCCAGCCGACGGGAATCCGGCGGATCAGGCGATACGCCGGTCGGCCGGTGAACGCGCAATAGCTGGCGGCCCAGAATGCCATCGCCGTCGCGATCGCCAATGCTGCGCCGAAGGGTTGTACATAGAAGCTGGCGAGAATGTTACCGCGCGCGAAGAAGGCGAAGCTGGTGGTCATGCCACAGGTGCCGCACGGCAGGCCGGTGCGTTGCAGGAATTGACACGGTTGCAGTCCGAGTTGGTGATGCGAGCCGGTGCCGCGCGGGTCGGGCGAGAGCCAAGCCGCCGTCATCAGCACCGCCAACGCGCTGGCGGCGAGCAGGACGCATATCAACCGATTACGAATTGTCAGCACCGCCGGGGTCAGCGGGAACATGGGCGCGGCAACCACAGCCATATCGCGACTCTACTGCCACCTCCCCGCCGGTCGCAACTTTTGGCCGACGCCGGGAAGTCCGAACACGACAATAGCCGTCTCAACTGGCGACGCGCGTTACGTTTACCCGAAAAATGGATAAGCTCGTCCGGAGATATTGACGCGGCAAGCTGGGTTCACTTTAATACCCTTCGGCGGGAAGTTGGTGTACGATGCCGAGTTTTTAGGCAGCGGCCGACCGGTTGAGTGGGCTTAGTGGGCTTAGTGGGATAGTGTGCCCCAGTGTAATGTGTCGTAAGTTGTTGATACAGAAACACTTGCCTTGGTGAACCAGGCCTTGCGTGGTGAGGTTGCCAAATCGTTGGTCGCGGTATGGCCTTTGCAAAGCTGTGCCTGTGAACCGGGCGATCGATTGGCAATCTGGCCGGGCGTCGAGATCATTTTCGGCTGCTCCGACTGAAAGTGCGGACGGATATGCGCGTTTTTATGCTTGGCTGGGAATTTCCCCCGTTCATCAGCGGCGGGCTGGGTACCGCCTGCTATGGCCTCACCAAGGCCATGAGCGGAATCGGCACCGACATCATTTTTGTCATCCCGCGCCCGGTCAGCAACCCGTTCAGCACACACGTTCGGTTAGTCAGCCCGAGGCCGGGACAGACCGAAGCGCCTGCGTCGGAATTTCGGCTCGACGAATTCGAACATGTGAGCTTCCGCGCGATCGATGCTCAGATCAGCCCATACAACACGCCCGCTGGTTACGATGTGGAGAAGGCGCGCGAGGAGCGCGAAGCGATCAAGGTCGGCGTGGCGACTTCAGTCGCCACGGCACCGTCGCCCGAAACAACCTCATCGCACGGCGCCACCAAGCCAATCAGCCCGTTGCAAACCACCCCCCACTACGCGGGCAACTTGTTCGAGGAAGTCGCCCGCTACGCCAACATGGCCGCGGGAATGGCGCGCGGCGAACAGTTTGATGTCGTCCACGCGCACGATTGGATGACCTACCCCGCCGGCCTCGCGGTCGCGGGCTTGAGCGGTAAGCCGCTGGTGGTTCACGTTCACTCGACGGAGTTTGATCGATCGGGCACAAACGTCGATCAACGCATCTACGACATCGAACGCCGCGGCATGCATGCGGCGTTGAAGGTGATCGCGGTGAGTTCCCTTACCAAGAGCATCATCGTCCGCCATTACGGCATCGATCCGGCCAAGGTTGAAGTGGTTTACAACGCCATCGAATCCAACGGCAACGGCCTGGATTACGACGACCGCTACAACATTCACAAAGACGAAAAGATCGTCCTGTTCCTCGGCCGAATCACGATGCAGAAAGGCCCGGAGTATTTCCTGGCCGCCGCCAAAAAAGTGCTTGAGGTGATGGACAACGTGAAGTTTGTGATGGCCGGCAGCGGCGACTTAATCCGCAAAACCATCGAGCTCGCCGCCGCCATGGGCATCGGCCACAAGGTGCTGTTCACCGGCTTCCTGCGCGGCGCCGATGTCGATCGTGTGTTCAAAATGGCCGACCTTTACGTGATGCCCAGCGTGAGCGAACCGTTCGGCATCGCCCCGCTGGAAGCCATGAGCCACGATGTTCCTGTCATCATCAGCAAACAGTCGGGCGTTTCGGAAGTGATTCAGAATGCGCTGAAGGTCGATTTCTGGGACGTAAATGAAATGGCCAATAAGATCATCGCCGTCCTGCGTCACCCGCCGCTGAGCCAAACGCTGCGGCAGCACGGCTCGTTCGAAATTCGCCGGATGAGCTGGACCGACGCGGCGCGATCGTGCGTTGAGGTGTATGAGGAAGTTGTGCAGATGATGAAGTAACCACGGGGCTAAGCCACTTTTTTCGTGACCACGCGATATTCAAAACCCAGCGACTTTAGAGCCCCAAGCAGCACATCGAACGTAATTCGCGATGTGCCGATTCCCGACTCGATCTGAGCAACGCGACCTTGTGAAATCTTCAACTTCTTCGCGAGCATTGCCTGCGACATGCCTCGCGTCTTTCGCGTTTTTATGATTAGCGAAGACAACTTCTGCTTTTCGCGAACCTCCGAGATATTTGCGCCCAGCGATTGGGCCAGTTCCTCAATGGTCAGGTCTTTCCATGGCATGGTTACAATTCCTTGATACGTTTCAGGATCAGTTCGATATCACTCTTTTGAATCTGTTGCGATTTCTTGCGACAGGCGTGAACCAGATAAATCGCAATGCCGCGCTTGATAAAATAAAACACGCGTACCTGGCCGGCTTTGTCGCGGAATCGCAATTCGTGCAGGCCCGGGCGAATTGATGAAAGATTGCGACTGAGCGGCATTGAAAGCGATTGACCCTCGGCCAGAAGATTGATGGCGTCTACAAATTCGAGCCGAGTCGACTCCGGTAGTTCGCTGACGAACTCTTCGACAACACGACGCCCGCTATTCGTCTGATAGTACCGGACTATCATGGGCATATATTAGATAAAGTTAATAAATTAGTCAACGATTCTTGTCGGCCAAAGCCCACGTCGCCGCCGGGCATGCGTCGAGCACTGAATCCAGCGGGCTGCTCATCCACACGTCGTACTTCTGGCTGCCGACGATCGAGCCGCCGCCCACATAGAGGCGGCCGTTGATAATCCCCGACTGCGTCGCGCGACGCGCCGCCGGGAGGTTGCCGATTGGCCACACTGGTCGGCCGCGGGCTCATAAACATATGCCGCGGCGGTGGAGACTTTGTGGGCCGTTTCGCCGCCAACCATGAACAGCCCGCCGTTGTGCGCGAACGTGGACGAAACGGTGTGCAAATTCGGCACCGGCAGCGACGCCGCGTCGCTCCACGAATCGGTTTGCGGATCGTATCGATTCACCGTTGCCTGGTCCGTCGCGAGGCTGGCCTCGCCGACTTGTCCGCCGATGGCGTACACCTGGCCATCGATGGCGGCGCCGGCGATGTGGTTGCGCGGGTTTGGAAGCTTGGCTGTGATCGACCAATTGCCGGTATCAAGGTTGAGCGAGAAAGTTTCGGGAGCGTCTGCGGCGCGATCGTGCGTTGAGGTGTATCAGGAAGTTGTGCAGATGATGAAGTGAGCAGGCCGCTACCTTCACCCAGTTGCCTCGAGATCAACTGACGACTACTGAACGGTGGCGATGCTTCCTGATCCGCCGTTGTCACTGATGGTCGAGTTGAGAGAGCTGTCGTAATAGAACTCGGCGTTATTCTTTGCATCGATGGATTTGAACACCGCTCTGCCTCGAACCACCAGGTTATTCTTCGCCGCCAGCGCCGTCAGAGGCGCCTCAACATCGGCGGTCACATCAACGCCGTTGGCGCTTGTGGTGCCGAACTCCGAGCCGGAACCCTTCTGGTAGATCTTCAGGTTGCCCGGGATGCTGTTGTACGCCGTGATCGTGCCCTGGTTTGAGAACGTGACATTGCCATCGATGTAGACCGTCGCAGCGCCTGAGAATGTGAGCTTGCCATTTTTGGCGATCGTGATCGACGTAAATGAATATGTGCCGGCCGGGAGCGTCACGGTACCGCTGATCGAAAGCGTCTTGCTCACGCCGCCGGGGTTCACAGCTGGGGCGGCGCTGTGGTCGATTGTGGGCGTGGGGATGTTGGCTGCAAGAACCGTTGCCGCGCCGGAAATGCTCAGGTTGTGACTGCCCGAGGGCCCCAGGATCACCGAATTGATTGCTTCGTTGTTCTTGGCAGTGATCGCGCCGTTCGAACCGAACGCGCCACCGCTGGCGTACTTGACGCTGCTCGGGTTGGTATACGACGAAGAATCATAGGTTGCCGCAAGCAGGTTGTTCTTCACGGTAATGCTGTCAAGTCCGATGATTCCGCCCGCGATGCCCGTATCAATCTGCGCGACCGACATCGCAGTCACGTCGCAGGACGACAAACCGATCAATGATGCGAAAATGAGCGGGATGCCTGTGCCGCGCGCAGACGTGCGGCGGGCGGTCACCTGAACGGCGTTCATGGGCGAGCGGGCAGACGAGAACTTGGGCGACTTGGTGGAGTCAAAGTTTCCGGTGACGATGTCGGCATCAGTCACCGTGACCGAACTGCCCAAACTCGTATTGGCAGCCGCGGCCGTCTTGGCGTTGGCTACAGCCGTCCCGCCCGAGATGCCCTTTGCCGCGTAGCGTGCGGCGGCGTCGGCCGCGGTTTGCAGTTCGCTCCTGGCCAACTGCACCTGCCCGTAATCTACCGCCAGGCTGATGATGCCGAACAGAACGGGCAGCGTGATGATCGTCGCGAGAAGCACATTCCCGCGCCGATGTCCGGCGACCGGCAGCTTGTTGTCGTGAAGGGTAGGTCGCATTGAGATACTTTCTGGTCGTCGACGTTCACCATCCCCACGTGCCGCAGGTCGCTATTTGACGGTGACGACTTTGCCGCTCAGGTGCGTCGTCACTTCAAAGCCCCCGACGTTGTTATTCCATTCCCAGCCGTCCATCGTGCCGATGAACATTCGCGTCGCGCCCGGCGGGACGACGATCCGCTGCACCTCGCCGTTACTGCGCCGGCCGTTGCCGACATAAAACACCTGCTGCAGCTTAGGCTCGACCGACATGAAATCGCGGCTGGCGGCTGAGCTGTAGTCGAGCACCGATGGCGCCGTGCCGTTTTGGTCGGGCCTCGTATCGCTTAAGAAAACTGCGATGACACTGTTGATCGGTGCCTTGATGTTCGACATGCCGTTTTCGCTGCCCCCAAAGTTGCCGATCACCCGCCCGACGTTGCCGTCGCCGTCATAAAGCGTGGTGGAAGCCGAGTTGTTCGCTCCGCCGTTCACCCCGTCGAACGTGAGCGTCGCGCCCGGAATCACCGGAATCTTGCCGGCCTTGATTGGTGAACCTTTTTTGCCCGAGTAATCGCCCCAGGTCGACCAGTTACCACCCGACGTTCCGGAACCACCGCTGCTGCCGCTGCCACTGCTGCCTATGTTACGGGAGGCGCCTGACCCGTCGTCTATGAACTCGATGCCGGCATAGTCAGGGTTACCGGCGGGGTTGTCTTTATTGGCGATCGAGTATTTTGGCATGCCACTCAGCCACGGATTGCTGGTTGCGGGAATATAGTATTTGAAAGTGCCGTATCCCGCGCCGCTTTCGGCCGCGGCGCCGAATAAACTGAAGTCCATCACGGCGACGCTGCTGGCAACGATGCTGGCATTCTTTCGCCCAATGAGCGGCGCGAACGTGAGCGGGATGGCGTTGTTCCGTTCGTTGGTTCGATGAAGCGTGACCCGCACGGCATTGGCGGCGGCGGTCGAGGCCGTCTTGGTAAACGTCGCGTTGCCCGAATCCCACACGCCGATTTCAACGTCTTTACTCGTGTCGATCGACGCACTCACGCCGTCCACTTTGTTCTGGGCTACGACGGCGGCAGCATTCATCTTGGCGGCCGATCCATTGCCGTTATCGTTTTTCAACGCCACGATGGCATATCGGGCGGCGGCGTCGGCGGTGGTCTGCAATTCGGCCCGCGCCACCTGTACCCGGCCCCAATCCACACCGAGCGAAATGATGGCGAACAATGCGATCAGGCTGATGATCGTGTAGAGCATCGTCGCGCCGGTTCGTGAGAACCTCGACCGCGACTGCCACGAGAATGTCAATGCGTTGTGACTGTTCATGCGGGTCTCTCAAAAAGGTGCGTGTGAACGGATCGGGCAAACGCCGGGTGACACCCTGCATCGGTCGTCCATACCGACTCTTCTGATTCATCGGATCGGCGTGCAAGTGAAATAACCAAGACCACCTCCGCCTTTCTGTGGCAGCGCGTCGGCCGCTTGGTGGATCGCCGTTCTTATCGGGCGTTTTACGTTTTGCGCTTGATGGCCTCGCTCGTGGGTGACGGGTGCAACTGCTTGACTCTCAGGTCAAGCAGTGCTCCAAACCCGTGATCGATACGCCATTCTACTCCGCTCGACTTGGCCTGAGAGCCAAGGTCGTGGCACCCCGGACGTATCTGTTTTTCTTCGCGCCTGCCTTGTTCGTTCCACTTTTTCTGTTTACGGCCAGCACCGAATCGTTGGGATGATCTTCTGAAAAATCGTGCATCCTCGTGCATTCTCGCGCATCGGTGCCGGCAACAACTCGAAGCAACGAAGGCGCGACGATGGAACACAATGCCTCATGCCTGCCGCCGCCTGCGCTTCGCTATTGGCGATCCGCTACCTCCTCTACTCCACCGTGCGCGCTGCGCTGGTGCGCGCGCGCTGGCGCATCGCGCGATGTGAAATCGTCGCTGCTGATGCGCCTATGCGGTTAATTCTCCGGATTTTCATGTTCCGCGCGTTGCGCCGGCAGCATCCTGCCCGCGCAACGCGTTTCGACCAACCGCGTTTCATCCCCCCGCGGCCGATTGGGCGAATTGGCGGTACAGCTCTGCGTACTTTCCACCCGCCGCCAGCAGTTCGCCGTGGGTGCCGCGCTCGATAATCTTGCCGTGCTCGAGCACCAGAATCGCGTCGGCGCGCATGATCGTGCTTAAACGGTGGGCGACGATAAACGTCGTCCGCCCGGCCAGCAGTCGTTCGAGCGATTGCTGCACAGTAAGCTCGGTGGCGGTATCAACGGCGCTGGTAGCTTCATCGAGCATGAAAATCCGCGGGTCGGCCAGGAACGCGCGGGTGAAGCAGATCAATTGCCGCTGGCCCATGCTCATGTTCGC
>ENA-ORBV01009064-ORBV01009064.1-microbial-mat-metagenome-genome-assembly--contig:-NODE-9064-length-16489-cov-12.010724_pt1 | contig 16489 bp, 11 predicted proteins | sample MGYA00237777_ERZ505514 | MGnify/ENA primary metagenome ERZ505514 (study PRJEB26160, sample SAMN06269048) | microbial mat metagenome | isolation source: Oligotrophic lake microbial mat | place... | reverse complement strand
TCAATGCCAATGGAAAATGCAAACCTGCAGATGTCTATTGGGTTAACATATGCTATGTCCCCAATTGCCTGAGACCTTGGAATTGGCAGATTGTTCCACATGGAAGATGAGGTTGTGTTGGTCCCAAAATAGACAGAGGACATGTTGTTGTAAGAAGGAAGATAAGTCTCCTTGAAAAGTGAGTTTTTGCAGTGACTACAACCATCATAGTACGTAGACTTGATCAAATGAGCATATCTCATTCGTTGCTTGTCATTCAAACTGAGCAGATGCAAAAAGGAAAGAAGGTGATACCTTGATTCATCAGGAGTCGGCATTTCATCTGCTCCATCAATAACCAAGGTGTCCCCTCTGAATGCCTTCAACACAAGGTGAAGTAGGCCACCTAGGTTTTTTTGTTTTTGTTCCATAGCCCAAAACAGGAAAAAATTTTCTAATGCTTCACCGTGAAACTGGTCCTGCAATTCTGGAAGTGTTGCAACTGGTTGATTTTCAAGCAGACTCTCTAGCCAGCTTTTATTGCGGCCGACATTGTGTGCAAACTGGTCAATTGGAATGACATTCTGTGCAGCTGGGGGAAGCTTCTTAGTGGTGCTCGTTTGGCCCTGAATCTCGCAATCAGATGTGCTTTGGTAGGCAGAGACAAGATTGCGCTTTCCATTGCTGTTTTGGATAGTTCCAGGTGTGAACTCTTCTGAGGTAGGCTGAGGAGGGGGTGTGTGATTCTTTTCGTAATGTTTTTCTGCAGGCTTTAGCCTTTGATACCTCTTTTTGCAATCCACACACACAAAGTAACTTTGACGATTGCAAGGTTTTGAACCCTTGGGACAGCGCAGCCTGATCATTTGACAATTTGGAAAGTCTTGAAGCAGGTTGGGGAGGCAACCAACAGGCAATTCATAGCAGTGAGGGCATGTGAAAACATCCAAAGAATCCGTGTCATTTTTTATGTAATTAGAAAGCAAACTATCAATAGACTGCATTGTTTTGAATGAATTATGTATGTGTGATCACATGCTTGTGTCCTTGATTTGCATTCATTGCCAGGATTGATTGTAATTTGGGGAGGATGAATGAATGGAACAATTGTGCATGCACGGATTAATGTTCATTGTTTTGATGAATTTTAGTACCGCCAAGGACATGTGACATAATTAGAGCGCCAGGATGCTCACAACAGTCAATCTTCCCCGCGTGCAAAGGCGCGAAAAGTTAAGAATGGTAGACTTCACGTCATTTGTCTGACAAAGAATTGTGACTTGTCTGATCATTGTGTGTTAATTAAGACGAATTTTAGTACCGCCAAGGACATGTGACGTCATCAGAGCGCCAGGATGCTCACAACAGTCAATCTTCCCTGCGTGCAAAGGCGCGAAAAGGTTAGAATGGTAGAGTTCACGTCATTTGTCTGAGAAAGAATTGTGAGTTGTCTGATCATTGTGTGTTAATTAAGTGGTTAAAGAATTAGCAAATGTAGGTGATTTTTTTCCATGAGAATGTTCTGTTAAATTGGTGATTTGAAAACAGCAAAAAACAGTTAATTACATGTCAACACTTGAAATGTGTGTATCGCATGACATTTGAATGACAACAAGGCGATAATTGTTTGGCAATTGTGTGACAAAAAGAAAGGAATGTTAAATATTTGGGAGATGTCTGATTATTTAATGACATTCTTTACCAGTTAAATGTGAGTTGTTAATTGGAATAAAGAAGGAATGGAAAATGGTAACAAACATGGTAAAAAACGAATTTACCAGACAATTTTGGTGTTTTTACCAGACATGTGGTAATTAGTGTAGTACTAGACTAGCTCTATCTAAGCAATGAAATTTGAAATTCGAAAATGCTGTTTCTCGTTGGCAACTGGCAAGGGTTGATTATTGATGGCTGACGTATGTGCGTCTCGCGATCTTTTTCGAAAGATCAATGTCAACAACAAATCAATTCTATGCCACGAGCCATCAATATCACGAACCCTTCTCATGACATCCACCCATCTACAGCCGATGCCAACAACCTCATAGCAACCACCACCAACAAACAAACTACTCGTACCCGTCATTATATAAGTCCTACGCCACAATACGGAAGCTCCTGCCATATTATCCAGTAGCTGTATAGAGAGTAAACATTCAGTATCAAAAGAAAAAGATTGAATTAGCGCTTCTGCCGAATCGCTATTGAGTATAGTATCAAGGCCTCAAAAGTTGACAATCCCCCGTGACCACACCTGCTCCACCAGCACAGTATGATGAGACTACGACAATATGTTTTTGCTGCAGTACTTTGTTTGATAGTACTTGCCTCCACTACGGTTCAAGCCTTTCAAACAACGACGCCCACCACCACCTTTTTGGGTCGATCTCTGAATGTTCAAGCAGAGCCCAATGTTCTGGCCAGCAAGACGGGAGATGATGACGACGAAATTGTAGCCAAACGAATAATTGTCAAGGGTGATGTCCAAGGAGGATATTATCGAAGTTGTGTGAAAAATGAGGTAGGTTGTTCTTTCCAGTTTCCTTCCAGACATGCATATCCATCCATCTATTGCTGATACGAACGCGAATGGATGGACGGAGGGATAGAGGACTGCCGCATATACTACTAGGAGCGAATGTGATCCATGAAGCTCACAAATTTGACATATTTTATTTCATTTTCACAATGCACCAGGCTGGGCGTTTTCGTAAGCTAGTTGGGACCATGTCACCCCCAGATGATTCAGACAAGGCAGAAATCATTGTTGAGGTAAGTACTCCGAAATGATATATCAACTTCCATTTGAAGAAGTCATTTATACTTGCTTGGCGCCGATTGACCCTTTACGTTTTCCCGCTTGCCCGATGTTTCCTTTTTGGTGATTTTTTCTGAATTTACTGTATGACTTGCTAGGGAAAGGCAAACATGGTCGACGGGTTTATCCGATGGTGCCAGAGGGGTAAAATCGGTTTATCGCAGATGGTTGGCGTCGAAGAAGTGACAGATGAAGAGGTGACTGGTCTCTACGATGCTTTTTACGTCAAAACGAAATAAATGGAATGGAAAATGAATCAACAGGAGAAAAAGGCAGTCATTGTCAAACCACGAACCAATTTGAATAAGATGTTTAGGAATGTGCACTCTATCCAGCAGTCAATACGCATACGGATCTAATTCAAAAGCTATTTTCGAAAACAAATTCTCTCTGACTCGGCTCAAGTAGGAAGATGACATAGTCGTCACAGTTAGCGTTGGCTCCTTCAATAGGCAACAGCTTGGCTTGTTTTGTTGGACTGTGATTGACTGAAAAAGGGCAGAATGAACTGCGACGCAACTTTGAACATTCTTTCTCGCGGTAGAATCATTGTTGCTTTGCTGCTAGCCAGCACACTCCACATAACTGTCATGCACGTAGGAAACCAACCTAAGTTCACACAGTCTTGCACATAACTTGAATTGAATATAGATGTGATCACTGCAGTAGCCTGTGGACTCACAAATGAATCATTCTACGTAACTAGTAGAATTCTCAAGCTCCACAAATACTGATTGGCATTTTGTATTACTAGCTCGCCACTCTCTAGGGTTGGGAGGGAGTCGTTTCACTTTTCTGTAAAGAATTGCATTTCAATCTATATGACGCGAAAATTCTAACAATCATTTTCTTTGGAAAATAGAGTAATTATTTGGTATAAGACGGACCCGAAAAAAGTTGCAAGCAGACAACTTTTATTATAATCTTGTGTTGTCCATGATAGAAGGATAGATTCTCATTACTATTATGTACCAGTGGCGCCTTCTTCCGTCGCAGGTGCCGTTTGCTCTGGAATATTGTCAGGAACGGCTTCACCGCTGCCAAAGATCGCTGTGTCCATTCCAAAGGGAAGATCCGGTATGTAACTGCCAACTCGGTTCTGCAACTCTTGCGCGGGGAAGGCCGAAAATCGAAAGGCCGAGGATTGTAAGGCTCTTCCGTCGGCATCATCTCCCGTCCAAACCACATAGAGGGTAATGTCACATCGTGGTTGTGAATCCGCCAACATGGCTACACATTCTGCCGTTTCCAGGAAACATCCTTTGGTGGGTTGTTTGAACATTTCTTGGTTCCCCATATTTCCATTAAAGTCATAGGTATTTTCTTCACATCGGCTTTTGGAACAAAATAGACAAGCGTCATCCCAAGTGATTCCCTTCACCACTCCTTTTTGGACATCAATAATCGCCGTCAAATAAGGAAAGACCCGACCTCCTCCGTAAAACATTCTCTGAAATGACAATCTGTAGGCGGAAAAAGGAATACGAGACAAAAATCAGTCTGCTGTCCTGTGCCGGACGACATTAATAATTCCGAAATAGCGACACTTACACCCTTTGCGATGCTACATGAAGCGTTACGTTGTTGGAACCATCATGAATCTTTGTAACCCGAGTTTGGATAAGATCTTTGTATGCTGGCAAGGAAAGCGAAAGGAGTTTACAGTCAGAAAAAAACTCCAAGCATCAAAACAAGCAATAAAAAGTACTATGCTGTAAACTGAACTCACACTCGGGAACATGAAAGCGAGAATATTCGTCCGCCTTGGGTTGAAAGGACAATCGCAAGGTTGTCGCAGAGGGAGGTGCAATGTTCCATTCCGCCGACGACGAAAGTACCAAACAAATGGTGGTCTTTTTTCCAAGGCGCACCAAATTATCATCTGGACTCAACGTAGGATCAATGCAACCACCCCATCCTTCTTCGGTGGGAGCTGCGGTTCCAGTGGCTCCCTCGGCTCCTGGAACGGCTGTTTGTCCTGGGGCAGCTGTTTGTCCTGGCACGGCTGTTTGTACTGCGGCAGTATTGGGGTTTACAGTGGCTGTTGCGACGGTTGCAGCCGTTGCTGTTACAGCGACGGGTGCAGCCGTTGCCGCAGTGACAGGGAAGGCCGTGGTTGCAGTGTACTGAGCAAAGGCGGGTGCAGCTGTGACGGCCGTCACGGGTGTTGTTGTGGTTCCGATATCCAGCGTTTGAGCCACAACAACGTCTACCGAAGAATACAAGGCAGCTACAGCCACTAGCAAGGCCAGCTTATAATATAGGTTCGATCGCATTGTTAGGCTTTGCGCAACGTACTGGTATTTTTATACAGGAAAGAAGAAGATCTGTTGCTATCCAACATACACTCAACTGTCCGTGCCAAGCATTTACTTACTAGCTACTAGCTAGCTAGTAGTACCAGTATTACAATACATGCAGCGGTCGTGCTGTATTTCGGCTTGGAGGCGGGCGTTGCCGACTTGCCGTTTAGTGTCGTTGGCGTTGTCAAATTGGATTAATTTAGTCACGTATGGGACGTCACTCAACATTTACTCTTTTCGCCAAAAGAACGATGACTCTTTTATGATCATGATACAGCCCACGAAGATGCAATCATGCAATCAAATGAGAATCGACGAACAAAAGAGATGCCAGCCAAGCTCAAACACTATACTAGCCCATACTTAAGTAATTGAAATACCAAACCAGCTAGACCGTAGTTCTAATTGTCGAGACTAGACTCACAAGTCGATAGATTGATCCGAGAAGATGACAGAGGAACTCTTGGCCTCGCTTGCTTTCACGACGAACGTATGGTTGTCGGCTTCCTCGCCTCTGTTCAAGTCATCGGGAGGAGCCCCTGTTTCCATTTCTGACAATCATCATCAACAAAAGCTTCAAGTCGTTCTGCGGAGCTTGAATGTTCGAGAAAGGGAAGTCTTGGCTACTTCGTGTGGTTGCAAGTGCAAAGATTGGTCTCAAGTTTGTCTCCTATTGCCGGCCATCGAGGGACAAACCGACCAGAGCCATCTCTTGCAAGATTTGATCTCGAACACGAACTTTGAAGGTGTCGTAGTGCTTCGTCTGGACAACAACAACTACAGCGATGTCAACAACTCGAATTTGGACCCATGGAAAAAGGGTCCCATGGGAATTCATTCCAATTTTTTAATTTCCAATTCCATTGTGGCCACGCAAAGTTGGGTGAGCTGCAACACATTGATTTCAGATACACACATTCTGCCTGCTTCTGTTGTAGTGGGGTGCGGATCGGTCACAGCGTCGCCGCCAACAGCGGGAACACTGTATCATAATCGAGGAGAAATCAAGCTGTCTGTGGGGCCTGAGAGTGGTGGCGGTAGAAATTTGGTGTTGCAACCCGAAAGTGACATGATGGAGGTCTGTCGGCAATTACTGACTCCGACGGCAAGCACAAATGAAGCACCACATGATACGACTACCATGGCGAGTATGAATATTATTTCGAGTCATTCCATTGTCCGAAACACACCCTCCATTCAGGGTATATTTCTAGCTTCAGGATCATCCATTCAAGCTGCTACTTCCGTGTCCAACGCCATTTTGTTCCCTACAGCAGCGATTCACAATACTTGTATTGTCGAGAATGTGCGAATGCAATGGAATTCTTCCATTTCGGACAATTCTCGAGTTTCGGACGCTTTGCTCATGGAGGAAAGTCACATTGGTCCCAACTCTCTGGTGGCGTCGTCCGTTTTCGGCCCCGATGTCCACGTATCGGCGGGAGAAGTACACAACTCTGTCCTTGGACCCAACACGAACGCGCATCACCAATCCTTGGTCATTAGTGTTTTGTGGCCCTTGGGGCGAGGTAACGTGGGCTACGGCGCCAACATTGGATCCAACCATACAGGGCGTATCCCCGACCAAGAAACAACTTCGGGCGAGGGAGTATTTTGGGGGCTGAGTTGTGTGATCAAGTTCCCAGTCGATTTAACCATGGCTCCCTATTCGATTGTGGCTGCGGGCACATCCTTGCCGCCCCAGCGCGTTTGCATGCCCTTTAGTTTGATTGTCACCGGCAGTGGCTCGGACAATAACATATTGCCAGGCTGGGTTCTGTCAAGCTCTCCCTACACCATTGCACGATCCGAAAAGAAATATGCGACTCGGCGCAAGGCGAAGCGACACAATCACTACACCGGATGGAAAATTATTCGTCGCGAGACCATTGATATGTGCCGCTGGGCTAGGAAGCAGCTCGTAAATGTGGCAACAAAAGGAGAGACGTATGTCGCGGAAAGAGCAATAAATGGCATCGGGAGCAACATCTTGAACGAAAAGGGGAGACAGTCAGGTATCAAGACGTACACCGAATGCATCCAAAAATTTGCCCTGGAAGGATTAATGTCTTGGCTAGTTCAACAAGATCAAGCCGGTGGGATTGATGAAATGTGTCTACATACAGACAGAGTTTTCTCATGCTTCGGCACAAGTTAGCCAGAGTGGTCTTGACGCCGTGTGCTCCGATTACGAGAATGTTGCTTGGCCAGTCTTTCCCTGGGACGCAAATGCTGAGTCGTCTCTTTGGGACTACCAGAAGTCGCTTCTTTTAGAAGAATTTCCGTGCAAAGGTGGACTGGCAGAGTGGGTTTGCGACTTACTTCAACTGTACATTGCCCTGGAAAGGGGTTACGCTGCAAGAATATTTAAAAGCAAAAAGCGTGATGACCAACGCGGGGCCTCCACGATTCCTGGTTACAAGGCGAGCCATTTTGCTGCTGAAGGTGATCCTGTTATTAAAGAAGCCAGGAAAGCGGCCGAAGCGGTTGAATCTACGGCTAACCTACTAGTTGGAAAGATGAAACGGTATTATCGGAGTAAACTCTGATCTTGCATGATATTGTGAGGGTTCTTCGCATATAATTTTTGATTTTACGTGTTAATATTTTCACTTAGGTTTGCTTTGGCATGTTCCTGCTTCGTACACAAATTGTTGTGGTTATTCAGTTTGCTTGAGCTCCGAGAAGTCGTACATTTAGCATTTATTCTTCTTCGAACAAGGCATTTTCCAAATCTTGCTCATCCTTGTCCAAGATCTATTTTAGCGTGATTCATAAAGCCGAAAACAAGGCAAAGACGTGTTAGGTTGATCAAGATTGAATCACGGGCCCTAGAGTTTCTCAACAACGTACTCGTACCTCTCCGTCATCATTGACAACGAGTCCATCTTCTGCTGTGGCGTAAAGTACCTTGAATACCTTCTCGATCAAAGCATCAGGTTCGCTCTCCTCGCCCTTTTCCTGGTGGACCTGGAGCATAACTTCAATGTCCCGTAGCTTCTGGAAATAAAAGTCCCTTTCCCTCTCGATTTCGACCACGCCGAGCTCCATTTCAGCCAACTTCGTAGTGAGTTCAGCATTCTTTTTCATCAGCTCAGCGTCTGCCACCGCAGCGGCAGCATTGTCGCTTGAGCTAGTCTTTGTGGTGTTTCCTGCCTGGCCTGCGACAGGTCTCTCCCTAAGGGGTCTGGCAGCCGGTCGTGATCCCGCCGAGGCGCCAGTTGGCGCTGTGGTCCGTCGCGCTCCAGTCGGAACTGGCTTGGATCCAAATTTGGGTCCAGTCTTGTTCAAAAATTCTGAAACTTTCTTGCCACCCTTTCCTTTTCCCCGAATTGCGATGGCATCATAATCTGGGCGGTGTACACCGGATTGGTCATAGAATGCCTAATAGTGATGATTGTGGTTGTTGTTGGATTGATTGGTTGGGACATTTAGAGACGTTGCAGCAAAGCAATCAATGCAGGAAATAATATGGCTACGACCACATGCACTTTTCTTACCTTGAGCCACTGGCAGAACTCCAAGTTGTCTTGATATTTTGCCCGAATAAGTTTTTCCACGTCGACATGTCGCTGAACGCGATGTTTGGTGAAGGCAATTTGGAGAAGCTGAAAAATTCGAGAAGTGCAATTTAATGAGCAAATGACAACTCCTACAGTATCGTGATTGCAGAAGTTTCAAAGTTGAGTCCAGTCAGTGGTCATACCTTGTAATTTTGGACGTATTCATAGTCTGACTTTGCCTGAAAGGTTAAAAAATAATAGAAAATGCTTGAGATGGGCCATGGTTCGTTCCCAATTCTCGATTCACCAGTCTTACTTACTTCCCAGTTTACTCTTTGCATGGGAATACTGTTAGGGAAGATGTAGTCACACAATTGGCACGCGACTGCTCCACTCGCAGTTTGTTCAATTTTGGACAAATTGAGATCAAGAAGGCCGTTGAAAAATTCAAGAAGCTCTCGTCGCCCAGTAAAATAGGCCGCGTCCATAATGCCTGCACATGAATGAATGATTGAAGGCGAAAAAGAATGACAGCGCCATGATTATAATTATGTTGGTGAGTGACAAGCGACGAATTCTCCCGCAATCGATGCCGAACCATCTTCAAAAATGAATCAAACGTACCGACGGCGGCATCAGCGTTTCCAGCAGGCATCTTGCTATTATATTTCTAAGTATTAGCTAGAAGGGTTGCTCGATACAGTAGCACTGGAAGGAGAAATCGCAACACAAGTTTTTGTTTTCAGTCAATCAATGCAATCAAGAGAGTGTAGAACAACGTGATAGTGTTCAGTAGTGGAAAAAACAACACCGAACAGTCCGAGACAACTGGGATGGTTGCATTGCTGTGACTGGAGAAACAGAATAACCGACGTTTGATTACTACACGAGCCGGCCATCCCAACGAATCTTTTCAGTCCTGCTCGTGACAGACGCCCTAGAAAAGCAGTTTCCAATGCTGACAACACCTACCTACCTAGTGCTACTGTAGGCCTGCAGTGTGTCTCACAGCTAGCTAGAGCTCAGCCAATAGCTACTGGAGTAGTAGAAAAATATGTAGGTAAGAGCATTGTACTAATTTAGTCAGTGGCTAAGTGTGGGTGGCTACCTAGCTGATGATTGCACGGAACACTGCAATTTCATTTTTCAATTTCTTCAATTGTTGTTCATTGTTTCAAATTTGTTTGATCACTTTTGATCATTTTACATTTCAGTCTAACCAAGAGCGTTCACAACCAGCCATCCAAGTTTGTTGTCTTGCTATGAGACTGTTGTTAGAAACCCCAAATGACAGCAACATGTGATCTCCAAAGACATTTCTCTGTTGTGTCATGATGAGGAATCAAGAAGTTGTCAGCGGCCGAGGCCAGTTGTGCGGCCTGCAGCAGGGGCTCATGCACATTTCACCACGAACAGCTATCTACGGATGACACATGATCATAGACAATGCAAAGGCATTGACTTGATCTATCGAGGGTTGCTCCACAAGAGCTCACTCTTTTGACACATCATGCTCTGCGCAATCTGATTGGAGAGATTCGTCTTTGTCACCATCACACCTCGCATTCTGCTCGACCATGACCAGCCTAGATTTGTAGTCTGACAGAAGCCCCTTTGAACAAAGAACAGCTCATAACTATCAGGATTTTAATAGCAATGTTGCAATTGATTCATCATCGTTTCTAGGATCAGTTTTTAGAGAAAGCAAAAGGAAACAAGATCAGTGCACCCCACTTGTTGATGCATGGATGTGCTGTGCTGTGCTGTAACTCCTTGCACTGTTCTCGTTGAGGTGCGCCGATATTACCCTACCTGCGACCACAGTACAATGCAACACAGTATTTTCCCTTGTGACGTCGGCCGCGCCACTGATTACGTAGACTTGTCCGTTTTGAGGTCCGCGGTCGTATCGGAACGAATTTTTCGATGAATCATTACTAGAGTATTTTCATGTCCAACTTGTTCTTCCAGGAGGCATCTCTCTCATGCACCTGAACTAGTTTACTGCTCGACTGTACTCCAGAGTGCTCGATATCGAACACATTCACCATTCAGCTCTCTGATACAAGTACTCTTACTAATAACTGCTCGAAAAGCATTCCATTCCATCACATCAGAGTCATCATCCATCATGCACTGGTGGTTCCCTCCCAAACAACGACAACGATGGGGCGATTCCCACGTTCTTCCTCGACGAGGGAACTGGACACAAATCTTTTTTGACTTGTTCTATGTGGCAGGTTGTATCAACTTGGGCACCATTCTCAAGGAAACAGCCTTTCACGATGATAAAGATGGAGATGGTACCGTAGATGTGGATCACCAGAGATCGATCATCTACTTTTTGGGGACAGCATTTCCAGTCATGCTAATGTGGTTCGACAAACTTCACTATGATGCTCGATTTACGCTGACCACTTCTAGTACACCTACACCACCGAATGAGACTGTGCACGACCACAAAGATAGTGAAAGAAACGACGACATCTTGGCCAAAGAGGGCAGCAGAAGATCACACATTTCTAAAATTGTCAATGGGAGTGGCATTGGACTCTTGATGGGCTGCAGCAAGGCAATTCACGGCGCAAAAAAACACAAAGAAGAGGATGACGACCTCTTTCATCGATGGCTGGAAGTTCTTCAAATATGTGCCGTGGCTACCGCCTTGTCTCGCATCCGAACCCCCGAGGTCATGTCAGACATGTGCAGGCATAATGACATGTTTATGTTTTCCTTTTCTCTGTTTTTAAACAATGCCATTATGATTGGTCGCTACTTCGAAGTCGTCTTTTTTGTTGTGGAGTGCGATCTTCCCGCTGCCAAGGTGGCAGCGAGAAGAGACATGGAACGACTCTTCGTTCCAACTTTCTTCTACCTGGCGGCTGCTGTATACTCGTGCTATCTGTATTACTTCTCATACAGCCAATACCACGACGCATATGGTTACGGCAAGGCCAACAGCTACGGAGAAAGTTCCTGCCAAGAATGGGACAATACCAAAGACCTACCCATCTACTTGTGTCTCGGTGGTTGGTTATCAAGCATCATTGTTGGATACGTCATGGATGTCCTCGCCTACTCCCCTCCTGGAAGCGGTTATAGCAAACTTAACTGCAGCAGCACAGCCAAACGCTCGCGAATGGTGGAAATGTCCGTGCCTCGGAATATTCTCTTTTGTATGCACCGATACGATGAATGGTTCATGCTCATGTTTGGCGAATCGATCATTAGTTTGTTGATCGTCGATGGCCACAATGAGTCGCCCAAATACAAGCTTGCCTTTTTCTCAGGGATAATTTCGGTCATTGTCCTGGCGCATTGGCATTACGGCTCCGTCCCGCACAATCCAGACGAGCATGCCCTCAGTCGGAGTCGACACAGCGCTTATCTCTACGGAGCACTCGTACCCATTTATTCGGTGGCTCTGATTGCCGTGGGTGTGTCCTACAAGCTGTTTCTATACGAATACACTTACAAAGAAGAGGGAGAAGCTCACCGAACACTGCTACAAGGCGCCGGGACCAGTATGTATGCTCCTACAAGTAGATTATTAGACAACAAAGAAGGAGGAAATCATAATGATTATTATTGGGTTGGGGGTGGAGATAACAAAGAGCAAAATTCGTATTATCAGTACTATGCCTATGACGGCGAGGATGATGGCAACCGCGAGAACAGTCACGCAAGCTACTCTAGTGAACACCAAAAAGATGAGATGCGTCAACAATTCGCAGCCAATGTGTTCTGTGTGAGCATGGCAATGGTCCTAGTTTGTATGGATTTGCGATTCATTCTCCACAAAGGCATACCCAAACTTGCCCAGCAAGCACAAAAAGTTTCCAAGCTAGCATTGGTTGGCTTTTGTGTTTCAAGGTATACCGTCATCATCTTATTGGCGACGCTCAGTATGCTTTACAATGAGCCACATGTCATGGCCGCTTGCAGCCTTGCCGCCATGATATTTCTCCAATTCCTGTCCAATGCCTTCTTGCACCACTTCGGTCAAAGCGGAGGCGACATGGAGGGCCACGAATCTGATCTTGCAAAGCCAATCCACGGCGAAAGCGAACCTGCTACGAAAAGTAGCGACAGCGATTTCCTTGAGATGGAGCTTGATAGCAATGATTCAGTGTGGTTCACAACGGGACCGACCGAAAATAGCATGCAGCCTTTTACAAAGGAAAATTTGACTTTGACAATATTTGAACGACAGTCCCTACTGGACGATGTCTCCTGGGTGGACACAGATCATGACATTCCCATGAACGATGAAATCTCTTTAGGCACATTGGAGGATGCTTCGATCTATCAACCTTCCCTTTCACCCGCCAGTTCACCTGATAGTTCACCTGAGGGTGCCATCCACGGAAAACCTCTGAGGAAAATGGAAAACCAAGACACATGTTCGGCGCCAGATGAATTGGGGTATCGTGCGTTGGATGAAAAATGCTAAAAAGGGGAACGCATTTTATTTTGCGCCACTGGTTCCAAATTACCACTTGATCTGTTGGTGGCAGGTGTGGTTAAAAGAGAAAGCGCTTTATGAGAGATGCCCAAAAGGGATATCAACGTTGGGCTTGGAGTTGACGTCTATATTGTGTCCATGGCGCGACTGTGTTAGAAATACAGATTTGAATTCTGTTTTAGAGTCAGCCAGGGGGGAGAAACGGCAGGGTAGATTACACGCAGATCACTATATCATTCTATTCTGCTATTTTGGAGGGGGTAGAGGATAGCTCCCCAAGCATTACTCTACAATCATAATAAATAGCATACGCCCCCGGGCTTGATTTAAATCAATTCTGGCCGCTTCAGTATGTTCTGAAAGTGACTCTTGTGCTCTTCTTCCTTCAAATCAAGGGCGGCACACTTGACTGCGGCATGATCATGTCGTTCTCCTAGCCAACGCGAACAACGTATTTACAAGTCATGAAAAAAGAGGTGTGCATGTCTAAATATTTCTAACAAAAACATTCCTACAATTGTCACATGCATCCATCGGGCGAACCCTTTACTTCTCAAGTAAAATTTATCCTGGAAAGAGCCTTGAGCCTGGTGTCCACAGAAACACTATCTGTGTCTGTGTCTTTGAAGGACAAAGCCGCACTCCCACTGGATTGGCTGTACGCAATTCTCCTAAGAGTATCGATGGGGTCACCCCTCTCAAAGCTTTTGGAAGTCGTGGAGTCTACTCGAGCAACCAAATCATCAATTAATATCGACTCGGGGTCTGTCTCGTCGATTCTGGTGCCGTATGGGCTGGCTTCACTGTCTTGGCTGCTGTATGATCTGGATGAAAGATAAGTTATATGTGTTTGATTGAGAGACGTCGAAGGTTGCCTTTTGGGCGACACGGTGGAGGGAGAAATACCACTTTTTTCGTTCCGTACAGGCGATAACGGGACAGGCGGCATAAAGAGACGAGGAGGAGTTCCAAACGGATTCATTGCTGCCTCAATATTACTGTTGGTCGGAGAAGTGGATCTCGATCTGCTTCTGGATTTGTGGAATTCGTTGGATTTGGGTGATATGATGGGTTTGGGCGAGCTGCTGGATTTGGGTGGCAACGCTGTGGCTTTTATTGTTTGTGCTAGTGCTGGCTTTGTGCGCGAAATCACAGGCGGCATTGAAGGTCCAGTACGTTCTGAACGTTCTTCTGAACTGACACTTCCATCATGGCTCTTCGACAGGACCTCAATATTGCCGTCTTCGGTTCTTCGGAACTGCGGTTTCAATGCTAGCGCATCCTTGGCCGCCAAAGACCCGGGTACTTCGGAACCTTCACAACTCAGATTTTCGACGATCACACGCTTGGGAGATGCCTTTTTTCCTCGTTTGGAACTATCATCGATTCCTTCAAAAGCAGCATCTTCGTCGTCCAATACAACATTTTTTACAATCTGATGTGAGGATTCCACTTTTCTGCTTCGCCTCGAAATGAAAAGACCAATAAGCGCCAGAAGAACCAAAAAGCCTGCGGCTGCGGCCCCGAGGCCAATCGTTTGATTCGAAGAATTGTCATTTGGCTTTTCCTGTTCGCTTGCGGCTACTAAAGCAAACTCTTGCTCGGAGGGTTCTGTGGACATTTCCTCAGGCCCGAATTCGGTGACTGGCGTCGACCGATCAATGTACACGAGATTTCGAATCGCATCTTTCACATATACATTGGTATCCATCCCGGACTTGATCGCCGCCAATATGGCATTTTGTATTGCGGCTTCTGCTGTTTCAGGTACTCGTTCATGTTCAACATAAACAATCATTTGACCACGCATGGACGAACACCGGATGTCATTCTCGGGAGGGACCATGCATTCTGTGTATGCCATGTAAAGTTGGGATGAGGAAGAGCAATATGAGGATTCATGTTGCATACCGTGTTAGGTCACAACGTTTCCTTCATTGCTAATCAGATGACTTACCATACTCAGTCGATTCCACATCTTCTGGTTGTGAATTGATGGCTATAACAACAGCTTTCAGATCCTCTGTAAAGCCCTGCAATATCCGCTGGTGGTTGGAACCGCCGACCTCCAACGTTTGCTCTTCACCTTCTTCCCATTCTTCTAGAAGTTGTCGTCGCGTATGCAATCCAGACAAACGGGCAGCATTGTACATATCCGGTGGACACCTCTTCAAGTCCAACAAGGTGGCCAAATGTTCCAACATGGCTCCTTCCAAAAACTCCACCATATCTGGAAAGGTTTCCATCTCCTGATTGAATTGATAGTACATGTCATAATCATAGTTCAACGGAAGCTCTTTCACTTCTTCTGTGGACTGCAGCAAAAAGGTGTGGTCACGGACGCAGCCATAAATCGTGGCGTCGCATTGCGTTTCTTCTGACACCAAAAGAGGATCGTTGCTGACACGGTACTCGCAGGGGCTGACGTAGTGCCCAAAGATGTTGGGTTGGGTGTTGCTCGTGCTACCGCTACCGCTGGTAATGGTGGGGCTAGTGCTAGTAGTGCTGTTGGTACTACTGCTACTACTAGTAGTAGTGGCGGCATTAGAGATCACATTCAGAGAGACTTCAATGTCGCTTTCATCGAATCTGTCTTCGTCAAATTCGACCAGTTGTTGGCCTCTTCTACGGAGGGAGGATGCTGATGACATGGTTTGTTGTTGTTGTTGTTGTTGTTGTTATACAGTAGTTATTGTTATGTTTGTTCAATCAATGCTATAGATATCAAACAGCACGCAGACCTTTCAACAAAAATAGTTCAGTCTGATTTTAAAACTAATAGGTAGAAAGACTTGGCTTCTCTGCAGTTATGCAAGCGTTGACCACTATTGTACTACATGTACCAGTGGCTATTACTTCAGAGTGCCCGACGGCGGCAAGAGTCGCATTATCTGAGAGGATTGATGTTTTCTAAGTGACTTTCGACAGTACTAGTAGCTGATAACATGTACGTTGCTTTCTAATAATTTGGTCGGAGCCTTCGACGAAATTTCCTTGATCTGCATCCAACCTCCTAAATAAGCATCCGATTACGAACCAACAGTAATCCAACTCCAACGGATTTCGCTCATAAATCTTAAATAGAGAGTCGAGCAGGCCACTCCCGATTGGCATCATCTATGGCTCATGTATCCTGCCCTTCAACCGATTTTGAGTAACGAGGATGACGTCATAATCAAACATGGATGGTTTCGCATTTTTGACGAACATGAACAAGTGGTTTCAGGGTTCGCGCTACGCATTCCAAGCAACAAGATTGTGTGCAACCCCTCGCGAAAGCACTAAACCACAAGGTTTTATTACAACGGTTATTACAACAGAGTAGCGGAGGTTTGGTTACTATAGTGGACGAGTCGCACGCACTTCTCATCAAAAAAATTTATCGTGTCCCGCGAGATCCGTGAATGAACAATAACACGTG
>ENA-ORBV01009061-ORBV01009061.1-microbial-mat-metagenome-genome-assembly--contig:-NODE-9061-length-16495-cov-4.668656_pt1 | contig 16495 bp, 22 predicted proteins | sample MGYA00237777_ERZ505514 | MGnify/ENA primary metagenome ERZ505514 (study PRJEB26160, sample SAMN06269048) | microbial mat metagenome | isolation source: Oligotrophic lake microbial mat | place... | reverse complement strand
GAGGCACAAGCCGTGGCCGATGTGATTGCGAAACAAGCTCCCAAAGCTGCTGCACCAGCTGCAGCTGCGCCGGCCGCTGCAGCACCTGCAAGTGACGATATCTCTGTCCCCTACGATGCCGCTGCCAAATTGGCCTACGAAAAATCCGACAAGAGTATGGAATATGGAGCCTTCAAAACCAAGTTCGAAGCCGATGCGGTAGCAGATGTCACTGCCAAGCAAAAGAAAGCAGAACCTGTGGCAGCATAAATAGATCAGAAACGAGAACAAAACTGAGAATTTCCAGGGAATGACTGCTGCTGGGCCGTGGATGATGAAGGATGATATTAATATGCTTGTAAGATGATGTTGTACCGTATTGTGATTCACTGATCTAGCTAGGCGTCTGTTTTTTTTGGTACAACGTGCTTTTCAATGCAGTACAAACAACAAAAACATTTGACATGAGACTCGCCGATATGACCAACCATACGAGTAAATATACAGCCAATGTATTATACAATATTTAATTTTTTACCCAGCGTTCGTATCAGTTCCAAATACTCCCGGGCTGTATTTCAGTACCAAAGCACATGTCCTTCGACACTCTAATCGTCTGCCGTCCTGTCCGGTAGCCCCCAGTTGACAAAATTATTGATGTAGTTGTCATGAGGGAGCTCGGTTTTCCACTCATTTCCGCTCTCCGGCTTCCACTGCCCTATAAGGAGATGGTTATGTGAATCCTGGCGAAGCACGGTGTCTTCCTTCTAGTCTCTTCTTCGGCTTGCTCTACGCTACCAAGGCGGATACCGAACTGACAGGTGCTTGAGACAGTGTGTATAGTATAAAAAATGAATCTATTTTTGGTTATTATGGATAGAGATGATACATCAGCAAAATCATATCAAATGTATAATATAGTACGCATGCTGCATGTGCAGACTCGTCGTTTGTGGTCGTGTGTGTATTTCGTTTCATTTCAGTTTGTTCTCTGTTCCCTCCAACACTGTATAATAGCAAGCGCACCGCACTAATACAGTCAACGGCCTTGCGCGACAGCATAACTGGAGATCCAAACCAACCAGAGAGTTACCTTTCGTTCCGGATCCAGAGACCGGGCAGGACTCTCAACCCAGTGCTTGCTTGCTCGCTCGCTTGCGTGTAAGGAATTGCGTCCCATCATCCAAGGCAGAGCTCACTCGCTCATCGTCCGTGCTTCTACTTCAACGAAAAAAACTACCTTTTTATTTCTTCCACAAAGGGATGGCTTGACGTAATAGTTCTTGCCTGTCGTCCAATTCTTGTCGCCGATGCTGGGCATGCTTCAGCACATGCTGATTGAGTCGTTCGTACTGGTGTTTGGCAAGTTGGACGACTTTTTGGAGTGGTTTCAGCATCTTCTCGTTGGCCTCGTCACCTTCCATTTCCATTTCTTCGTCTTGTTCGAATTTCAGCAAGTCCATCTTGAGGAACAATAACTTGGTTTTCCAAAGAGAATATTCCACAGCGGCATCGGTCCACCAACGATTGTGTTCGAGCAAGGTAGAAATAAAGGAATAGTCAGTCCAAGAACTTGTAGTAGTATTCACAACGGTATCATCAGATGGAGTTGGAGCAGCAGCACTCGAAGCATCGTTGTGACTTGTGCCAACGCCACTATTATCCGCAGAAGCAACAACAGCCTCCACAACAGAAACATCATTCTCTTGTGACAGAGACTCGTCGCGGATATCGACAACAGGGACATCCCCAACAGGAACATCTTCCACGGGTATATCCACCACTTCATCATCAATCGCAGCAACATCTTCGTCCTGTGAAAAGGACTCATCACGGATATCTTCAACAACCTCATCGGTCACAAGAGGAACATCTTCCTCTTGCAACAAGGCCTCGTCAAGGATATCCTCGATAGTATCATCCTCCACGACAACAACATCCTCCTCCTGTAACATGGAATCGTCACGGGTATCCCCTTCCTCCACAACATCCTCAACATCCTCCACAACATCCTCCACAATGACAACTTCCTCCGCAACATTATCATCAGCAGCACTATCCAGAACGACGACAACGATTTCATCATCATTTTCATCGCTGTCAAGAGACACGACTTGGGGTTCATCATGATTCTCCACCATCAGGTAGGTCATTGAAGATTGGCTTACCTGTGGTGTTTCTTCGTCTTGTGCAGTTGCAATGGACTTGGCTGCAGTCTTGGGTTTGTTGTCAGCGTAGCTAGCGCTTTGATTATGATTGCTCCTTGGTACGTCCACTTCCACTTCCACTTCCTTGCTGCCAAACAAGGATTGTTGCAAAAACTCGCGGGTGGTTTCGTTGTCATAGAAGCCTTCAATCAAAACGTCATCGTCCAGGGACATCCACATGAACTTTTCCGAATCATTCTTGACGGGCGGCGCGTCGTTGTTGACGTTGTTAAAAGAGGGAGGTTGCTTGGTGGCACTCGTAGTTGCTGTTGTCGTTGTTGTTGTTGTGGTAGGAGCATCCAAAGTTGTTTTCTTCATTTTGAATTTCTGGTGCAGCTTGATTCCTTTCTTCTTCTCGTGTTGCTGCTTCTTGGATGGTTTGGCTTTGCGAAAGGGGAGCCAACGATGAGGACGACCATGAGAGGCTACGCTGTTGCTGATTTCTTGTGCTTCTGGATGCGCCAAATCTTGGACTCGTTTGGTAGGATTTTTGTTCCAAAAGAGAAACTTGTTTTTGGGGACATCGACGGGATGTTGGGCAACTGGACCTTTGTGGTTGGCGCTATTGCCAAGGCTGCTCTTGAGGGAAACCAACAGACCGGAATGATCCAAAAACATGAACATGCCCGCCAAAAACAACAATCCCAAAAAGAACCAATGCGGCTGTAAGAGCTCCTTGTGGGAGTTTCCAGACGAGGATGAGGCTTCCTCCAAGCCAACCACGATGGGTTCCATTTCAGATTCAATCCGTTCCCATATTTCGTCGTCCGAGTTTTCTTCGATTTCTTCCATGACGGTAGACTTTTGCAGTGGTGCTGGTTGTGGTGACTGTTTCTCGTCCGCGAGTGAATCGTCCGAGGTCAAGCCACCCTCGCTGCAACTGCAATTGGTAGACATGTCCGTCGTCATATCGCACTGTTGCTGCTGTTGTTGCTGTTGAGAATAATGTTTAGTAGTAGTAGTCATGGGATGATCTCGATCTTGGGTAGAATTTATGAGTTGATTCTCTTTGGCAACGTCTCCTTCTAAAAGAGGTGCGACAACGAAAAGTGACGACGCGCCATCTTCTTCCTTGTCTTCCTCGGAAGCAGCACTCTTAGTAGGGGTATGGGGCCAACAAAAGAGCATCCTTTGGCATACCATACGAAAAGAAAAGAAATGAACTACAGTAGATTACTGCTAATAATCCATTCAAAACTAGATTCAGGTTTTCGTGGACTATCTACTGTATGTGGTAGCCGAGTTTTAAATTACAAATGACAAGCTAGCTACTAAAGTAGTAGGTTGTCTCGGTTGGACGGAAAACGGAAGACAGGATACAGTAGTTAAGCTTTGTTACTGGTCAATACACATACTAACTAGCTAGCTAGCTAGCTAGCTAGCTAGCTAGCTAGTAGAGTACATGCATTTGGATGCATTCTCATTAAAATCTTCTGTGATGTCGTCGCCAGCGAGCTTGTTCCCAACACCCGTGTCATCGCGAAAACCAAACAACGGCGAATCACAAGCCTCGCATTCTTCATCCTTCTACTTTGGCGCGGAGTATACGGAATACAGTACTCAACTGTAGAAAAGTATCTTTTCCAACTTCCAGTCATTATCGATTGGTCACTCGTTTTCATTGGACGCGCCGGAAGGGTTTGAGGTCACTTCCAAGAATGACTGCGAACTTTTTCAAAAAGATACAATCATGTCGTTTCGTTCGTGCAAGCTGTCTTGAATTCGTTAATCCCTCTGTGAAACCTCCAACCCTACTGTGCTACAGAAAGTTCAGGGTTAGGGAACTGCCACTTGGTGCAGCAGTTGTTTTGGGACCACTACTAGCTAGCACTAGCTAGTAGCTACTAGTTAGTCATGGAACAACCGTGACAGAAGGAACTGCTTCTTGTTCTGTGGTCTAAGGCAGAAACTGCAACAGAGTCAACTTGGTCACAATGACCAAAGTTCACAGACAGAACGAATGCCATGTTTCATGCTGAAATTTTGTTTAATGCTCAGGCACGTCTGTGCACTGAAGAATGCACAAGAATCAGGCAAAGTTGTTGTCAGACTACCCCACAGGTCTTAGCAAACAGCAAAGCTCGGGACAAGCAGCAAGAACAACGTTTTGGTTTTGAACATGCAGTTGTGTTGATTCTGGCGCAATGGTGATGTCAAAGCATTCCATGATGCAAAGAAATTCCCCATGCAACAATGAGGCCTCAAGTTGTCCCATTGACATAAGAAATCTTGCCGTGTTTTGATCATTTTAGGGGACAAGTGACATCCAAAGATGCAAAAAATGCTTGGCAATCAACAATGATGTTTCAAGCAAGGCCTTGATGAATCTGATTGTTTTCAGCACGCAAATCCAACTCAAAACCACAAAATCAATGGACTCATTGATTGAAATTTTGCATCTCAAAGCAGGAAATTGCCAGTCCAAAGTGTCTGATTTGGATAACATCACAAGTGATCTTGAAAAGATAATGAATGAGACACAAAAATTGAACATTCCAAAACAATTGTCTGCAAGCAAACTTGCACCCCTGATTTCAAGTCTCATTGGTGCAGTTGAAGTGGCATTTTTTTCAAAGCAACACAGACACATGCCACATTTTAAAACACAATGTCACATGCATTCAGTTTATGACCCCATTGATGTTTCTTCCATCATTGATTCAAGACAGTGAGTTCACAAAAAGTCTTGCATTTTGTTTGCAGCATGGAATTGCATCAATGGTTTCAGTTTGACACATGGTTGCAAGTGTGTTATGATTGCAAACCAAAAGAGCAGAAAAGTGTGGACAATCAGGACATCAAGACTTGAAAAGTCTTGACCTTCCCCCTTGACATTGTCGAGTTTCTGCAGTCATTCTCAAGCCACTGAGAAAGAGAAACACAACTAGTGACAAAAATAATTGTTGCTTGAAGATGCAGCATCAACAAGGCTACAAGATTCTGTGTTTGTCCAATTTTTTGTGATCAATTGAAAATTGTGCATTGGACATTGCACTGAATCTTTCTCTGGTCTTTTGAGATTTGAGACTTTGGATCTGATTTGCATTTTCTGACATTTGTCATTCACTTGTTTGTTTTTCACACCAAATTCCTTTGGTGACACATTCCAGGTCTACAAGCACCCCCGTAGAATCATCTCTTGCATTCACAATGAGCAAAATGTCATTTTTTCAGGCAGGGCATTGATGTTGGAATGAGCCAAGCAACAAACTGTCAGTGCACATTAATTGAAAGCGTCGGTCTGTCAATCACATGAGCATCACTTGAGTGCCGTGGAGTTTGAATGCAGCCCAAACAGGTGCTAGCAGACGAATCACTAACAACCAGCAAATTCATTTGTTGCACCACTCACTGTTGCAATGTTTAGTTCTGACACTTGTGTCAGCATGTTTTTCTTGCAACCCTCTCAGACAATGCAAACATTGGATTGCACCACTTTGAAACATGTTCGCATTGTCTTCACAACATCATTCAGATCAGCCCTGATCAACTGCACCATTGACAGTGTTCTTGATTGCACCAGAACAGGTGATTTGCAACTTCAGAAGCATGTGCAACAATTTGATGTGCTTGCAAAAAGAAAACAATGGCATGCTTCACTAAGAAGTGGATGCTGGAATGGAGATTTGAGCTTGGAATTGTGTCTTGGAAAGGACGACACATTTCACAATAGAAATTTTCTTTGAAATGGCAAAACGCATGTCTGTGTGCTTCAGAAGAACCTGCCAGTAACTGAAACTCAGCAGCATTGCCGAGGGCAGTTTCAAAAAGAAAATTTTGAAACAGGGGCACATCACTGGTGAGACTTGCTTTGGAAAACCAAAGACACCAGGCTTCCAATGTCTACCAACCAAATCAACAGATGTTCATCAATCAATTCCATGCTCTGCATTCCCATGAAGGATGATTTATTGGAGGAACATTGTTGTGACACAAATCTGTGAGATTGAGAATTACCATCGTGCACCAACCTGAAGCAATCTCACTTGCCATGGAGCTGCCACAATGTTCCACATCACAAAAGACTGAAGGGCCCCAAACACATTGTAAGAAAAGTGGCAAGACAGCCCATGTCCAAAACAAAAGGTCAGACCAAGGCAGAATGGCAACTTTGTTGGCATCATTGTGTGTGAATCTTCCTTGATGGGTGGCTTGAAGCTGCCATGCTTCCAACTTTTTCACTAGTAGGTGCTAAACCATGCATGACTTGGTGGATGTGGCCTTGGAGGGCACTGTAAAGCCTTGCACACAGTCCGTTGGAGAGAGTTGTTCGTCCTGGCCACAGCTGCGCCAATGTGTCAATGGCGGACAATGGTCTTCTCTAATTCCGTTCCAGAGGAAGAAGGTTCCACAATCCATGAAACATTGTTATGAACAGGATAATTCGTGGTCTATCCAGAAGAACAAGGTGACCCCCGGACGTAACGACGCGGCTAGTAGTAGCGAACAAGACCGGCATGCCTTGATTCAGCTCTTCTTCTTTTTAAAGAGACAAGAGATCTAAAGCAAAAGAGGTTCACGACAATAAGAAGCCGAACTGACAAATCCGAGAAAATGCAGTTTTTCGTAGTAATAGTAGTGTAATGGTAGATAAATTTCTAGATGAGATAATTGTGCCGCGCTACCTACTGGACGGCGCCGAAAATTCGCCCCAAGATTTTCGCCACCGCGGCATCATCCGGCTCTGGCATGCAATAAAAAAAAGCGCCCAAATAAACTGAAAAATCCGAAAATATAATAATGAAGTTGTGAAAACCCTTACGGTAGCCTACTCGCTATTCCCGTCATCGTCGTTGTCGACCTCCGTAAGTGGCGGTAAGTATTTTGCGGACATCCTGGCGACCACGTCCTTTCCTCGCAACTCCCATTCCTGGTGCAGCAAGAGGAATGAAAGAAAAAGCAAATGAGTAAATGAAGCGCTGGCCAGGGCGAGGCGAGCGGTGCAACCAACAACTTACTCTGCGGTTCGAAAGTGCGTAATTCAAGTATTCATCACTGGCAACTCCAAAGACACCACAGTCCTTCAGCTTCTTGGCCAACGGAATGATGTAGAAGTCGAAAAAACCTAGCTCACCAAGATACCAGTAGTTTGCAGGATCCTTGTCTGCTCGACCCTGCTTGAAGGCTCGCATGTTCTCTTCAAAGAAAGCTTCGTTCCACTTTCGATAGACGTCCCAATGTTGCATGGTATGTGCCACATCAGAGGCTTGGATCAAATGTTCCAATACAATAGTAGCTTTTCGATTGACATCCTCAGTAACCTCTGCGTCATCTGTTGGATCAGCAACTTGCTTTCCACTGAAAGCCTTCTCCCAGCGGTTGTTGCGCAGCTCCTTTAGCTGCTTGTCGCATATGTCTGTAGCAAGTACAACTGGTAGAAGTAGTAGCACAGAAAAAGGAAGAAAGGAAAGTGGGATTAGCATCAGAAGCGCCACGTTCCGCCAAGAGAGGTCCAAAAAGCACTTACCGTTGACCACAAGTTGTCGAAAGCGCTTGCGTTCTTCTTCTGTGGAATAAATGAAGGATCGGAAGTCCTTGAATCTGTCATCCATAAGAAGCTGCCATGATAGGTCAACGCTGTTCTGTTCAGCAATACTCTGATTCCTGTACACCTCGGCGATGTCCACCTTATCTTTGATGAGCTGTACGTTCGGCACTCCAGTATGATCTGCAACGTGGTTCAGTGGGTTAGGGCGATATCTCGTTGGTGACAATTAGCAACGCACCATCCTTATATACTTACCAACGTCATGAATGAGGGCCGAGAAAGCCACGGCAAACTGCGTGAGGGGATCAGAGGTGATGCCATAAGTGTGGGCATGGAGATGACGGATCTTTTCATCATCTGCCTCATCTGCAAGTAGGACGTCTTCGGGAGATGTGATTCGACTTAAGAGTTTGAAGACCTGTTCCAAAGTCAATTAGAAAAAAAAAGGTTGAGTAAGGTGCAGGTCATCGCTTGGCGCCGCACAAGTCAGCGCGATCTCCACTCCTATCGATAGACTTACCGACATGGTAACATGCGACGCATGATCGAAGTTATGAAACGGGTTGTCGTGGTGATAGAGGCCCGCGATGACCGTAACATACATATAGAGCTGTTTGACAACCTCAGGCGGAAGCTCAACAGTTGAAGGATCCTCTTCTTCTCGAGCTGCTTTCGCGTTATAGTTTGGAAGCTTGATAATTTCCACAACTTCATCCATGACAGTCTTTCCATTGATCAATTCGCTGGTGGGGCAACCTTCATCCCGAGGAGGATCGATCGCCAACGCCCCTTCTTCTTGTGCGATTTTCTGCACGGCATTTCTACGAGCTACCACCTGCTTCAAGAGACGCAGCAGCACATCAGCCATCCATTGAACGCGTCGCTGGACGTTTGCAGGTAGCGATGAGTCAAGCTCAAGTCCGTGCTTGGTATGACTTCTAGCTTTAAGATGGGCCATGTCAAATTCGACACTGCCATTACTCTCAGAGGTCTGACTCTTGCTGCTTGTTTCAGATTTGGATGATTGCTTCTTAATGTCAAGCCAGAACGTTTCCACCACCCCCTTTCCCTTAGCTTTCACCTTCTCCTTCCTTGGGCTGACCCAGTACCCTTTGCCGGCTGCCTTCAGCAAGTCGGCTGTTTCATTGGACACTTGAATACGATTTCGAGATCCAGTCGACTCCATCCGGGAGGCGGTATTCACGGTCTAAATGTAGCAACAAACAAAAGTTAGCAACGATTGTGCGGGGAAGCCTCCTCTTGTAACTTCGTCACCACAAAAAACTTACATCCCCAAAAAGCTGTAATGAAATTTGAAAATAAACGCGCGTTAGAAACTACCCGTAAAATGCTGAAAGTGATTCGATTTCTACGGACATGTGTCAACTGCCTCGCACGTACCTGAAACCTCGCCTTGTCTCCGCGAAGGACACCGGCAGTCACAGCGCCTGAATGGAGCCCCACACGCATTGCAAGGTCGCCCGTGTCAGGGCCTAATGTGACTTCTAGCTTGGTCGTCACGGAATTAAAAGCAGCAAGGCAATCGCGAGCGAATTTCGCCATGACTGTAGCATGATCCTTTCTAGGTTCTGGTAGCCCCGATACGGCGACATAAGAGTCACCAATCTGTTGGGTCATGGTAAGGGAAAAGCAGGTTGGAATGGTTTGTCAGCGACTCCAAAAGTGAATACGACAACTTGAAGCCCGGGATGTACACGAAAGGATATGCTTGCTCTTACCGTCTCCACTTTAAATACTCTACGTTGCTTGGCAATATCATCAAAGGCTGGAAAACGAAAGAACAGGGAGAAAGCAAAACCGTAACAGTGAGATTTTGGGGTTTGGCGCAAGCGGTCTGCATGCTTTTGGAGCAAGTGCGGTTCTGGCTAGTCGGCTTGGGATTTACGTCTCGCTATGATATAGCCCGTGCGATGTTCTCCTCCCAGATACAAAGACAAAGCACACAAGGGCCGGAACGTCGATGGAAAAACTCACCGTGATACACTGTTTCGAGCAGTACGAACACTTGCGATGGCTCTCTCATAGAACTCCAACTTGTAAAGGAGCAAATGTCGGCGAACCTTTACAGTACAGATGAACAAAGACACGAGGACCAGGAAACGTGAGCACAGTTACTACTCCAGATGAAGCACGCACATCCAATCTTGTCGACTTACATGACGGTTGTACTTGGAAACAAGTCTGCAATAGGCTTTGTTTCGAAGGCAACTCCAGCGGCATTGGTAAGGCCATCTTCCAAAAAGTTCTTCAACTCACTTTTAGGAGCAGCTCCTAGCTTGAACGCGTGGGGCTTGAATCCTAACTTTTGGTTCGCCAAGATTTGTTCTTCGGCTTCTGCCAACAAGGCCTTTCGAACATTCTTGGGAAAGAGAGATGCAACCACGGCATTGCTCTTGGCGGCCGCCAACATGACCTTGTTTTGTCTCGTAGTGACATATAGATCGTACAAGCAAAAGACCATGGCGGTAACGACAAAGACGAAAAACACCAGACCGGCATAGAGGATTGGATGCATCGACCTATAATCTTGTTCCAAAGATTGGGTTGGATAAAAATACAAGGAATACTCGCAATACTCGTATTCACTCGAAAAATTGTGGGGAAGCTGCGAAAACAAAGTCGATCCTTGCATGTCATCGTACTTGGGGTCATGGAAATCCTGTATATGTGTGGGTGTGGAAGGGACAAGCGAAACAGGAAGAATGGATGAGTCTGCACATTTGTGGTTGGATCGATGGCGAAGGATCTCACGCGCCGCCCCTGTCACTTGACGTACCCCATATCCGATGAATTCGGCTTCAGGTCCAGTGACCGCATACGTCATACTGTCACCACAGGTATCTTCCATGACGACCACAATGACATTGACACCCTTTGGCAGAATCTTTTCCAAGTAATGATCCCAGGGCAAGACGGCGGTCAACACCCCCACAAGACGGCTGTCCTTTTGAAAATCCTCAAAAATGGGCTGCATTAAAACACTAAAGGGATGCGTCGGATCTTCATGGATGGACCCTCCATATAAAAACTCGAGATCAAAGACTTCCGAGATGATGGGAGACTTGGTTTGATTGACAAAATGGTACAATCGATCAAAGATCTCATGACTGAGAAGGTTGTAGTTGACAACACTTGGATTGTGGGGTGCTGGAACAAGTTGCCATACGGGCAAGTCTGTGTGTGCAATCGAAAGGACGTAAAAAGCATGGGACCATATGGGTGAGTCACTCGTCGAGAGAAGCAAGTACAAAGTGGCAGAATGACAGTGCAGAGTTTTGCTTACAGGGTCCCGGTCCCTCTTCTGGAAACCTCGCAGGATTGGGATCCTCTTTGGCCGAATCCAAAGACCCTCGATGGATCGTGGAAGAAATGTTGGTTACGGCGTCCAATAACTGGCGACGGCTTCTCTTGTCGGCAGTAATCCATTCCGTATCGTAGTCGAGGCCTTCTTGAATCCAACCTTGCATGTCTTGGGCATAGGCTTCCCAGTCCTCTCGTTCGTCTTGCGCAACCAAGGGAGAAAAGGCAACCATGAGGTTATGGGACAGTTCATTGAGTCTGGTCCCCCGGACTTCCAAGTGGGGGATCGTCATCAAGGGCCATGTGACTTTGCGACTCAAACTTTCGGACGTCACGCCCATGGCAAAATTGTTCATGGTGAGTAAGACATTCCGAGCTTCGTCGTGAATGAGATTTTCCATTTCCAAGGCATAGTCATGAAACTGCATGCGCCAAAGAAGCAAAGCGAGAGAGAGGCACACACACAAAGAGGTCAGTTCAAGTGCGGTTTCACATGGGTCATTGTTACTACGACTTCTACAGTCTTTTCTTCTCGTACCTTGTCTTCAAACTCTTGTGTTTCGGCGTCACGGACAAAGATATAGGTCGCTGCGCTGATACCAATGGCGGCCAAGGTGAGTACGAACAAGACCAACAGTTTGGATCGTTGGACGGCCGCCGTTTCCGCCTTGGCGAGCGTCGATGACTCGGAGGACGACCCGCCGGTTTGGGTCACATCTCCCGTGGTGGATTTCTCGGGATCTTTTTGGCGGGTGGAAGTACCACCGCTGCTGCTATTGCTCGAGTCATCATCATCATCGACCATTTTCAGATTTCCAGGAGAGGCACTACTACCACCCGCTTCTAGTTCTGCCAACAACATCTTCTTGAGAGATTATAAGTCGATAGCAAGTATGATTGTGAGGCCTACTAGCTAGCTAGAGTACGTAGTTGGGTCGGGAACAAATGATTTGGTTGTTTGGTAGGTTATTGTGGGAGTTTTGTGAGCTTTCCATCTCAGCGTTGTAAATTACAGTAGTGATGGTCGTGCCAAAAAAGTGAATTCATTAGCTACTAGCTAGTAGTAGCTACTAGCTAGTAGCTAGTAGCTACTAGCTAACTAGCTAGACTACTGACAGATTTACCTACTAACTAGCTTCCGCGCTGAAGAAAGAAAGAAGCTGGGCATTTTTTTATGCTTCATTTCGCTTCTTTTTGGAGTGTACGGGGAAGCTGTAGAATCTACCTGCAAGACCCGTTCCCCTTGATGGCTGGGTGCACTCGGCGTCTAACACTTCAAGGACGAGAGTACAGGATGACCGCTTTTGACCACCGCATAACCCAAACTTCGACCAATCCGGTATTGCGGAAAGTGACATATGACTCATCCGGTAATTGAAAGAATTGTGATTGGTTTATATGCCTTCGCTTTTGGGACATGATGACTCTGTCGTATCCCGGTTCAAGTTTCTCTTGACCTATCCGGTTCTCATATGGTCATTCCGGAGATTCGTTTTCTGAGGCATTCCGCCGCTACTGGTAATGTCCTTTCAGGTTGCTCTGTGTTCTACAACGAACTTCCCTGCGAACACAGGCGAGTTTGGCCACCACCGCCTACTGATGACAGCTGCTGGTAGTGGGTAGGAAACGACCAGTGACCGGCGAGAAACTGGGGGCGGCCGATGTCAAGGAGCTGATGGAAAGAAGGGTAAGCCCAAAAGAGATTTTGGGGGCTGTGCCACTTGAAGTGGAAATGAGAAGTGTGAAAGAAGGGGTTGCACAAAAGAAGGCTGCTGGGAGCCATCAACACAACAAAAATCATGTGATGCAAATCCAAACAATTTGAACTGTCAGACAATGCAAGTTTGAAGAAATTTGAAATTTTCTATGTGTGTGTTTTTCTTGCAAGCTCAATTTTTGGTGACATGTGTCATTTCATGTGTCAATTGTTGCAAGTGATGCGGAACACTGCAACGGGTCCATGTCAAGTAGAATTTGCAACTCTCAATGTCATGATGCAACAACAATGCCCTCATGGTGAATCATCCTGCCTAGGAAAACCACTTTGCAACAGTTTGACACCCTTTTTTGGAAGAGTGCAACAACTTCATGCAACATGACATTGCTTCATGTTGGTTGTTGAAGGCAACTCACAATGTCACACTGTCACGACAATGTCTTTCCAACAAATCATCATCCCCAGAAAAACCATTTTGTGACATTTTGACACCCTGATTTGTGTGACATGGACATGCAATGAACCTCTGCTGATTTGGTTGGCAAAAGTTGGCAGGATGGCTTTGGTTTTCCAAAGTGATTCTTGCCAGTGACATGCAAGAGTTTCCAAAATTCTATTTTTCAAGCTCTCACTGCATTCACCAGCAGTTTCTTCTGAAGAAAACATGCATGGATTTGGACATTTCAAAGAAAAGTTTCTTTGTGGAATGCATTGTTCTTTCAAAGATGAAATTTGACTTGAGCTCAAAGCTGAGATGTCGTTTTGACAATTCGTTTCTTTGCAAATCATGTCATGCTTGCTGCTGGATGTCCTTCCAAAGCTGCACATCATCTGTTTTGGTCTGATCAAGAGTCATGGGTGGTCAGTGTCAAGGATACAATTGATGTTTATTTCAACAACATTGAGATCCAACCTGTTCTGTGCCGATCAACTTTTCTTGTCATCATGCCAAAAACTGCATCACACATCTTTCTCAGACCTTTCAAATGCACGCGAGCTCAATCTCTCTGTTGATTGACTCAAAAGATGTTTTCATCAAGCAAAAACTCAGCACAACACAAGGGGTTTCCCCAAGGAGCATGTCTGCCATCACATGCTGTCCTTTTTGAACTGATGTGCGCACATTTGCAAATCATGGCGTGTCCCAACGGAAGCCATTGTGGATCTTTCTGCAAACCGCGACCCTGCATTTTTGGATCTTTTCTCGCAAATGAAGGAAAACAACACTGCAAACTGCAACTGCAACAATGCACTGCATGATCAAGGCAATCAACAAATGCACCGGATGGGCCTTGCGTTCCTCAACACAGCTGATGTTGGATCCCTCTGTCATGACCAGATTTCTGAAGTGCAACTCACCCCCATCTTGAAAGCCCCCTGGCAGCTTGAGACTGGAGGATGCCCCATTGAAATCCGTTTGGGACAGGTTCCTTGATCATCCACACAGTTTTTGAGTTTCACTTGTCTTGCAGATTCCAACAATAGGACATGGCGAAGAAGATGCTTTTTGCACATGTGCTTCTCCTGGCCATGGCAGCAAAATCAGGGGTGCTCCTGAAAGGGACAACATTCCTGCTGTTGCCAACACAATGGAGTCACAGAAAAAGCTTTAGATTGCTGTGACTCTGCCCAATCTCGACATTTGAATGACATGCATGCACTCTCAGAGATTGCAGTCAAGGATGAACCCAAAGAAGACATCAATGAAGGACTGTCTCATCCACTTGATGTCACAGACATGAACCATCTTTCAAAAAAAGAATCGAATCCCACAGCATGAGACAAAGCAGGAAACTTCAAGGATGACGCCATTCTCTTCCTCGTTGCGGATCACACCTCGGACGAATTTTAATCAGCTGGCGATGAGCACTTCCAAATCGCGTCTGTGAAAGCCTTGAACAAGCATTCGGGCATCTCTGCGAATGCAACCTTGGAATCAGCATGGCAATCTGTTGGGCAATTTTTCAGCAGCCACGCTCCGGTGCTGAAGACAAAGTGACATCATGGTCAGCGGACGAAGAAACAATCCCCCCCCCCCCAACCACCACCGGCATGAACAACGGACTTGGAGCCACATCTGCATGCACTGGAGAAACACTGTCTTGCTTGACACCTTCACGCTGGTGGGTTTTTTGGGCAGCATTGGTCTTTGCATGTCTGGATCTTTGCATGTGGCTCTGACAGACGACCATCCAAATGACAACAATGATGAGGAGTCGGCGCATGCGTCTGCAACTTGTCAAGCAGAATTTCAAAAGTGCAGCCTTGCCACCACAACAAAAGACAATGTTCCTGGCCAAGGCAATTGCTGTCCCAATCTTTCATGTGTCGATGTTGCTGCGGTCCATGACAATGACAGCACTGTCCAGTGTGGCCACCAAGCAAGCAATGGAGGAGTTGCAACAAAGGAAAATTCATCTTTTGGATGCCTCCCAATGGGACGGAGAAACAACGCAAAAGAAGCCAGATGAAAGGACCAAAGAAGGACAAGAGAAGAACTAAGAACTCATGTCATGCAGACATTTGACGATGAGCCAAAAGGAAATGAACCATTCAATTGACGAAAAAAACGGATCTGGAACATTTGCCATGGGCGGTTGTGCAGCTTCGTGGCTTGTCATGGCTGGCCATCCCTTTCACTGCACACAAGCACTTTGAAGGAGCAGTTCACAGGTTTTTTAAAATTTTGTGACTGAGCGCCAGGGGACAGAGTGCATCCTTGATGATGTCGGGCTGCCCCCTCACTCCAGAGAACAACAATTGCAGACGATTTGTTCGTCATGTGTTGCTGAGGACCCGGAGACGATCAAAATGGGTGTTCGAAACAAAACAAAGCAACGAAGAAGGAGTGGATGAGTTCGTCAGAGCGATCTGACCCTGACAAGAAATGTCACAACAACCAATCACAGCATTGACTGCACAATGAGGCTACAGCAGCAAACAGCACACACATCTTTGCTTGCTGGGATTTTGCGACGACGACCAAACTTGGTTTTTTTTTCAGAAGCCGCGCGCTGCCCAAGTTGTTGCGATTTGGACAGTGTCTGATGTTGGAGAATGGCTTCATGGTGGCAGATGGAACATGTGATGACGAAAGCCTTTTGCTTGGAGTTTTGGCACTGCTGCTGTCTATGATTGACCATGACGTTCACTGCGTGTTCCATGCATCCGAGCAATTGGGGATGTCTCTCATTCAACAAGCTCGGGGTTGGCCGTCAGACTGAATGCAACAACATTGAAAAGTTCATTTGTTTGGATAAGGTTGTGACATTTGGAAGGTTGCGGAAAGCATTTTGTCAGTGGGTGGTGTGGCAGACAAGGTCAAACAATCAATTGGTTGATGAAGTTGATGTTTTGTTCAAGAAGGAATTCCACGGAATCACCTGCAATCCAATTTCATGGACAACAAACCCCAATGTGGCTTTCAGTCTTGCATGGAGCTGTTTTTTTGCATCCAAGAAGCCAGGGACACTCAAATGTGTCCGAGAAAGTGCTGGACCACGCACTCGGTGTCAGGTCCTCTCTGTCTTTGTCCCGTCGTCCTATCGCAACTGTGAACAAATCAATTTCAGAAGCAAAAGTTGTTTCATGGTGATCATCATGGTCGATTTGCATTTTTGTGCAAGGTGGCAGTGGAACTGTTGCCTGCAGCCTTTTAGGATCCCCGGTTGTCATTTTCTTGTGCATGCTCTGCTGAAAATGTGCTTTGACACTGCCACTAGCTAGCCACAACACCCGAGGACTTCTTGAGTGTGAATTGTGTTTCTTGTGGGACTGGAATGC
>ENA-ORBV01009059-ORBV01009059.1-microbial-mat-metagenome-genome-assembly--contig:-NODE-9059-length-16497-cov-6.032887_pt1 | contig 16497 bp, 10 predicted proteins | sample MGYA00237777_ERZ505514 | MGnify/ENA primary metagenome ERZ505514 (study PRJEB26160, sample SAMN06269048) | microbial mat metagenome | isolation source: Oligotrophic lake microbial mat | place... | reverse complement strand
CCGGTGGGCGCTGCACGATGCCCGCCATGGCGAGATCTGGGAGCACGAAGCGCGGCGGGATGTCGCGCGCCATCGCGAGGCGCTCGCGCCAGGCCGCGACCTCCTGCGCGACGCCGCGCGACTTGCCGCGCAGGGTTCGACTGCCCTTGATGCGCCACCAGGCGGTCTCCACCTCGGCCGTCCCGGTCGCGCGATTCCGCAGATACTCGCACTCCTCCTCGATCCAAGAATACGTACCGCTCTCGCGCGCTCGGTCGCAGAGCTTGGTGTGGAGATCGAGCAGATGCTCGACGTCGGCCGCCGCATAGGTGATCTGGCTTTCGTCGAGTGGTCGCCGCGTCCAGTCGGTGAGGCGATCGCCCTTTGCCAGGGTCGCGCCGGTGAGCGCGGTGACCAGACGAGACAGCGAGGCGAAGCCGAGGCCGATGAACGCGGCCGCGACCTGGGTGTCGAACAGACGGCTCGGTCGCGTGCCGCAAGCCAGCCGCAACACCTCGAGGTCCTGCTCCGCGGCATGACAGATCATCAGACCCGGGCCGTCGAGCAGGCGCGCCAGCGGAGCCACGTCGACCGCGATCGGGTCGACCACGGCGATCCCGGAGGCCCACGAGATCTGGATCAGTGCCAGGTGTGGGAAGTAGGTCCGTTCGCGGTGGAACTCGGTATCGAGCCCGTAGACGGGCTCGCCTTCGAGCTCGGCGATCAGCTTGTCGAGACCAGTGGCCTCGTCGATCCAGAGCGGTTTGTGCACCCCGGCACTATACCCGGGGCGGCCGGAGGTGCGCTACCGAACCGCCTGTCGTCGGGCCTGCGCGGCGCATCCGGGGGGCACTGCGCGTGCTCCCCCGGATGCAGCTTCGCTCAGGGCGCGGGCGTCAAGTTGGCAAAGATCCCCATGTGCTGACCGATACGCGACACGTCGACGCCCTCCAGGTTGAGCCCGAAGAACTCCGGCAGGGGAATGCTGCCGAGCGCGTCCGCCAGCGTCGGCAGCAGCGGCCCGAGGATCGCCGGCAGCAGCGACTGCACCGCCGCCTCGTCGATGCTGAGCGGATTGCCCAGCAGGGCGATGGTCAGCTCGGCCGGCCCGGGCGGCGTGATGGTCAGCGAGATCGCGCCCGCCGCGAACGTCATCTCGAAGCCGAGGCGCGCGTCGACCGCAATCGTCGCCAGCACCGTCTCCTCGGAGCTGTTGGGATCGGCGACCACGTCGGCGAGGAGCTGGGCGATCTTGAGCTCCGCCAGCTCACCCAGCGGTCCCAGCTCGCCGGTCAGCGCCGGAGCGATCGTGGGTGCCAGGCGGACCGCCAGCGGGGTCGCGGGCGGAATTACGGTGAGCTCGGGAAAGAACGCGCTCAGCAACCCGGCGGTGAGCGGAATCGGCCCGCCGCCGAGGTCGATCGCGGTCAGCTCGCTGCGCAGCAAGCCGCTCTCGATCTGTGCGCGCAGGAGCTGGTTGAATGCCGACGTCGACAGCGTGATGCCGAGACCGTACGGCAGACCGCCTTCGGGCGTGGTCGCAGCGAAGGTCGGGAACGTCTCCTCGACGTGGTACGACGCGGTCAGATCCGGCGCTGCTGGATCCGGCGTCGCGGCGGTCGCGGCGGCGTCGATCTTGAAGCTGATGCCGACGTTGTCCTCGGTGATCGCGGTGAACGGCGTGTCGAGGACCACTCCGAGGCCGCCGCCGATCGGGCCCGCGATGTCGATGCCGGTCAGCGCGGTCTCGATCGCGCCGGCAATCGGCGTGTTGCCGTTGCCGTCGACGACGTTGATGAAGTTCTCGAGCGCCGGCTCGAAGAGATCCTGGATGTCGCCGATGAACAGATTGATCAGGGCCTCGACTAGGCCGCCGAGCAAGCCGCTGCAGCTGGTCGAGTCGTTGAAGCCACCGAGCACCACGTCGACCAGGCCGATCTGTGCCACGTCGACCTGGGTCGGCTGCGATGCCATCGGCGACAGAGCGTAGTCGCCGAACAGCTGCACCACGCTCGACGTGATGTCGATCTCGCAGTGCAGGGGCACACCCGTCGCATCGTCGACGTTGGCGCGGACGAACAGGTTGTTCAGCGAGATGTCGCCGGCGACGAAGTTGGTCATCGAGTTCATGTCGATGTTGAACCCAGAGATCGCCGGCGGCGGCGTGCCGCTGATGGTCACGTCGACCCGGCCGATGCAGCCGAAGATCGAGTGGAGGTAGCAGAAGTCGTTGATCACCAGGGTGCCCGGCGCGATCAGCTCGGCCGGATCGATGTCGACCAGCGCCTCGACCGCCGGCTCGATCGAATCGAGGCCGCTGTCGTTGAAGCGCATGCCGATCCCGTCGGGCGACGGATCGCCCTCGGCGATCGACTCGCCCGCGATGACGACCACGCGGTCGTTGCTGACCTCGCCGTCGTCGAGCCGCATCAGCTTCGCGAGGATCGGATTGAAGACCGTCTCCTGGTTCAGGTTGACGACCGTCGAGAAGGTCTTGTTCGGCTGGATGGTGACCGGCGCGCCGTTCACCGTCAGCGTCGCGTTGTTCAGGTTGATGTTCTCGACGTAGCCGGCGACCGACGCGGTCGCGGCGAGCGTGAAGATGCCGTTGTCCGGCGTCTGGATCACCACGCGCGCCTGATCGCAGGCCGCGGCAGTGGTCTCGAACTGGCAGCTCGAGCTGCAGCAGTCGCCGCCCGCCGTGTTGCTGTCGTCACACTGCTCGGACGGCTGATCGAGGATGTCGTCGCCGCAGACCGGCAGGGTCTCGCGGCAGCTCTCGTTGGCCGTGCCGTCGTCGAACAGGTCGCAGTCGCGCGACAGGCCGTTGAACTCGTTGAGCTGCTGGCAGAGCCGGCAATCGATGCGCTCGACCGCGCAGCCGGGGAAGCCCGCCGCGCCCGAGCCCGTGCACTCGCCGGGGAAGAGCACGTCGAGGTTCTGGTTGAAGCACTTCTTCGCGAGGACCGAGGCGATCTTGGTCTCGCACTGCTTGAGCAGCTTGCCCTTGGGATCAGCCTGCCCCGTCGCCGGGTCGCCGGCGGTCGTCAAGCACGTCGTCTCGAGCAAGCCTTCGCTGCCGAGCCCGTTCTTCAGGCTCGTCTTCTCGCACTTGTTGTAGTCTTTGCGCCTGGCGCGCTCGCACTTCTGGATCGTCTTGGTGACCTCGACCTGGCACTTCGCGCCGGGCGAGTTGTTCGCAGCGAGCAGGACCGCGTCGTCGACCGGGTTGCCGTAGACGTCGACCATCAGCGTGGTCTCGGCCTTCACCGCGCTGGCGCTGGTCGCCTCCGCGTAGATCTCGTGCAGGGCGGCGTCGAACACTCCGGCCGAGGCGGGCTGGGTGTATGGACCACCGAGCTCCGGCACCGTGAAGCCCGGCAGGCTCGCCGGCGAGCAGCTCTTGAGCTCCTTGCCGACCGCGACCGCGCGCTTCTTGGCGAGCTTGCCCTTGGCGTCGGCGTTGAAGCACGCCTCGGCCGCGGCGGGATTGCCCAGGGTTCCCTTGGCCGCGTTGCGGAAGCAGGTCGCGATCTCGCCCGCCTGTGCCCAGGCAACCGCATCGGCGTTCAGGTCGACGGCGTTGCTGCACTTCTGCTGCGCCGCATCCTGTACCTGCGCCCGAGCGTTCGCGCTCGCGACGAGAAGGAGCAGAGTGGAAAGCCCTACGACCATTCTTCTCATCGCGACTCTCGCTTACGTCAGGGCTCGGTCAGCGCTCGCCCCCGACGGTGTCCGTGGCGCCCTGCGGCGCGGTGGAATTTCAGGTTCAGGAGCGCCGGCCAGGGTCGAGCGAGATCCTTCCGGCGTCATGTGCGCTGTGGCCGCACCAGGCGAACGCCGACCTATCCGAGACGGTGCGGACTGGTCAAGCGAATTCCCGGGCAGTTGCGCACGAAAGCAGCAGCCGGGTCGTCATGACCGGGCGCGGCTGCTGCCCGCCGCTCAAGAACGCGTCAGCAGCGGGGCGAGAGGCGGCGGTGAGAATCGAACTCACGAATAAAGGTTTTGCAGACCTTTCCCTTAGCCACTTGGGTACGCCGCCCTGGTGGGATCGCGCGCGCGGCGAAGCCAGCGCCCCGACCGGCTACCACACTGCCTCCGCGGACGCTAGCGAGGAACCGCGCCTCAGCCGGGGTCGCGCTCGGCCGCAGGCTTGCGCGGCGTGGGCTCCGCTCGTCGCGCATCTGCCAGATGTGAGCGTGCGACCGCGGCCCACTCGCTGCCCGGCTCCAGATCGAGAAAGCGCTCCCAGTGCTTGCGCGCCAGGGCCCAGCTACCGAGCTTCTCGGCGACCAGGGCCAGGTTGAAGTGCGCATCGGCATAGCCCGGCCACAGCGCGATCGCGCGGCGATACGCGCGCGCGGCACCCAGCAGGTCGCCCACCTCGTCGCAGGCGTTGCCGAGGTTGAAGTGCGTGCGTGGGTTCTCCGAGTCGAGTCCGGTCGCGCGCGCGTACATCTCGCGCGCACGCGAGAACTCGCCAAGCTCGTAGTAGATGTTGCCGAGATTGATCAGCGACGGCACGTGCCCGGGATCGATCTTGAGTGCACGCTGGTAGGCGGCGATCGCCGTCGGATAGCTCGACCGATCGCGATCCGCCCAGAACCCGACGTCGAACCAGGAGTCGGCGGATTCCGCGTCTGGCCGGACCGAGATCCGGCGCGGCTTCGGCTTGATCGCCGCCATCGGGAAGCGGAACTCGAGCTGTCCCTTCATCCCCGGTGCGAGCCGGTGGACGACTTGTGCGAGCGTGAGCCCCGCGGCGAGCATCTCGTCGACCTGCCGCAGGACCCGCAGATCGCCGAAGCGGTAGCCGATGCCGTTGGCCAGCGCGACCGGCTTGAGGAGGCCGCGGCGTGCCAGGCTCTGGCGGCGCGCCCAGGTCACGCGCGGGTACAGGCGCGCCGCGTGACGTGCCGGAACCAGGTCGGTCAGCTCCGGGGGATCGGGCAGTGCTTCGCTCGGCACCGCGCAGACCAGGTTGAGGAATTGCGCTTCGGTGAGCGTCCGCTCGGCTGCGTCGCCGCTCGCCCGGCCGCCGTTGCCGAGAACGAGGTAGTCCAGCGCCGGACCGCGGGCGACGCGCCCACCTGCGCTCTGGACGAGCGCCCTCGCCAGCCGTCGATCACACGACAGCAGGCGGCCGGTGAAGCCGATCCGTTTGCCCGTCAGTGGGGAACGCTGCACCTCTTCCACACAACCACCTCGGCAGCGGCTGGTGATCGCCACGCCTGCCCGCACGCACGCGCACTAGCGCGCAGTCTTCGGGCTCGCTTGACGCAAATTACGCGGTATGTCAACTCGCGGTCGCCGCCGGTGGCTCCGCGAATCGAGCATCACCCCGCGGTCGCGGCCGACCCGCGCGCGCGCGTCTGTACTTGACGAAGCGCGGACTCGATCGTGGCCGCGTGCGCGGAAACGCCGAGATCGGGGACGCTCGCGGTGTACGCGCCGTCCTCGTCGCTCCAGTCGATCACGATCCGGTGGCGGAAGGGCGACAACGGCTCAGGCGCTCGACCAGGTTGCGCCGGGCCTGGCCCCGACGCGGCCGCGATACCCTCCGCGGCACGCCCCCTCGCCTTGCTCACGACGAGCCGGCGGCCGCGAAACTCGGTCTCGTTGAGCTGTTCGATCGCGGCGTCGAGCGCGCCGATCTCGACGAATTCGACGAAGGCGAAGCCTCGGCTGCGGCCGGTCTCGCGGTCGACGATGATCCGGACGCTGCTGATCGCGCCGATGGCTTCAAACGTGCCGCGCAGCTCGGCGTCGGTGGTGGAGAAGGGGAAATTGCTGACGAATAACGTGTGCGACGCCATGGCGGACGCCTAACACGACCCGCAAAGCGCAGGCTAGCGAGAAATGCTCCGCACAATCCCGCCGGAGCGGGGAGTGGAGAGCGGGTGACCGGGGTCGAACCGGCGACCTCAACCTTGGCAAGGTTGCGCTCTAGCCAACTGAGCTACACCCGCGTGAACTTGCTTGGCGCTGTAGATAATGGACGCGAGTCGCGGGGGCAATTGCCAGCGCCCAAAAACCTTTCGAGACGGAGAGAGTGGGATTCGAACCCACGGTACCCTTTTGGGGTACACGCGATTTCCAGTCGCGCCCGTTCGACCACTCCGGCACCTCTCCATTGGGTTTTGCCCCCGTGCGGTGCTCGCCGGGCGCGCAAAGCGCGCTCGGCTGCGCTCCTCCGATGGGCCTCGTCGGCTCGGCGAAGCCTCGCCTCCTCGCTATCCGTGCTCGCGTCCTCGTTTAGTACCCGTTCGAGCGCGCGCCCGTCTAGCTGGCATTGCCACGAACGAAGGAACGGAGAGGGTGGGATTCGAACCCACGGTGCCCTTTTGGGGCACACACGATTTCGAGTCGTGCGCCTTCAACCGGACTCGGCCACCTCTCCAGGTCGCGGTCCTCTAACCCTCGTCCGTGCGGCTCGCAACCGTTTGCGCCCCGGAAGAGTCTTCCGCGGCAGCCGGTGCGCGCCGGGCGCCGCGTGGCCGCCGCGCGGCGAAGAACGCGCGCAGCAGGGCGGCGGACTCCTCGGCGCGCACGCCACCGGCGACCACGAGGTGGTGGTTGAAGGCGGGCACCGCGCTCAGATCGACGACCGAGCCGGCGGCGCCGGCCTTCGCATCGGCGGCACCGTAGACGACGCGTGCGACGCGCGCGTGCAACGCGGCTCCCAGGCACATCGCGCAGGGCTCGACCGTTGCGTACAGCACGGCGCCGGGCAGGCGGTAGGCACCGTGCGCGCGCGCGGCGCGCCGCAGCGCCACGACCTCGGCGTGCGCGGTCGGATCGCAGAGCCCGATCGGCGCGTTGTGCCCCTCCCCGAGCAGCTCGCCGTCCAGGACGACGACGGCCCCAACCGGGACCTCGCCGGCCGCAGCGGCCCGACGCGCTTGCTCCAGCGCCAGGCCCATCCACGCGTCGTCGTACGAAGGCCGATCCACGCGGGATGGATGGCACACCAACACGGGCGTGCAAGCAGTCTCGACGAGAGCAAGCGCGGGCCGGACGCGGTGGCGCGGCCGAAGGCGGAGTGGTAGCAAAATCAGGCAGATGAGGACGAAAGAGCGGGGGATCCGATGACCAGCCTTCCTGAAGCCAAGCGCGCCGAACGACACCACCTGGCGGGGACCACCATGACCGGCGCCGACATGATCGTACAGGTCCTCGCCGACGAGGGCGTGAGCACGGTCTTCGGCTACAGCGGCGGCGCGATCCTCCCGACCTACGACGCGATCTTCCGCCACAACGCGAGCCGGCCAAAGGACGAAGAGCTCCGGCTGGTCGTACCCGCCACCGAGCAGGGTGCCGGCTTCATGGCGGCGGGCTACGCGCGCGCGAGCGGCAAGGTCGGCGTGTTCATCGTCACCTCCGGACCGGGCGCGACCAACTGCGTGACGCCGATCCGCGACTGTCACGCGGACTCCATTCCCGTCGTTCTGATCTGCGGGCAGGTGCCGCGCGCGGCCATGGGTACCGACGCGTTCCAGGAGGCGCCGGTCTTCAACATCATGTCGGCCTGCGCGAAGCACGTCTTCCTGGTCACCGACGAGACCAAGATCGAAGCCACCATCCGCACCGCGTTCGAGCTCGCGCGCAGCGGCCGTCCGGGCCCGGTGGTGGTCGACGTGCCGCGCGACGTACAGCTCAGCCCGGGCGTCTTCCGCGGCAGCGGCCTGCTCAGCCTGCGCGGCTACGACGAGCGCCAGCACGCGCTCAATCGCGCGGCGCTGCCGGACTCGGTTGCGCGCGACTTCTACAAGATGCTCGGCGAGAGCGAGCGTCCGCTGATCTATGCGGGCGGAGGCGTGATCAACGGCAACGCCGCCGCCGAGCTGCGCGCCTTCGCGCAGCGCTTCCACATTCCGGTGGTGACGACGCTGCTCGGCATCGGCGCGATGGACACGTCGAGCGATCTGTCACTGCACCTGCTCGGCATGCACGGCACCGCGTATGCGAACTACGCCGTCGAGGACTGCGACTTCCTGTTCGCCGTCGGCTCGCGCTTCGACGATCGCGTCGCGGGCAAGGTGAAGGACTTCGCGCCCGGTGCGAAGATCGCGCACCTCGACGTCGACGCTTCCGAGATCGGCAAGGTGAAGGGCGTCGATTGGGCGTATGTCGGTGACGCGAAGCGCGGACTCGCGCAGCTCACGCGGGCCGGCAAGGGCTTCCGCAAGGACTTCTCGCCCTGGCTCGAGCACGTGCGGGCGCTCAAGGTGCAGCATCCGCTCGACTTCAACCGCGCGTCGAACCTGGTGCAGTCCGAGGAGGTGCTCGCGGTGCTGAACGAGATCACCGGCGGCGACGCCATCGTCTCGACCGGTGTCGGCCAGCACCAGATGTGGGCAGCGCAGTACCTCGACTTCCACCAGCCGCGCACCTTCCTCACCTCCGGCAGCATGGGCACGATGGGCTTCGGCTTGCCGGCGGCGATCGGCGCGCAGCTCGCCAACCCCGGCAAGCTGGTCATCGACGTCGACGGCGACGGCAGCATTCGCATGAACCTGGGCGAGCTCGAGACGCTCACCAACTACGACATCCCGGTCAAGGTTCTGCTGCTCAACAACTACGGCGACGGCATGGTCCGGCAGTGGCAGGATCTGTTCTACGCCAACCGCTACTCGGGCTCGGACAAGACGCTGCACAAGAAGGACTTCATGCGCGCCGCCGAGGCCGACGGCTTCGGATTCGCCCGCCGCGTGACGACGCGCGACGAGCTGCGCGGCGCGCTGGAAGCGTTCGTCAAGTTCGAGGGCCCGGCCTTCCTCGAGGTCATCACCGACCAGACCGCGCACGTCTACCCGATGATCGGTCCGGGCATGGGCTACAAGGACATGATCACCGGCAAGTACATCACGCCGCGCTCGGCCAAGGACGTCGTCGTCGACAAGAACGCCGGGTTCTAATTACTGAGGGGGACTCTGTCCCCCTCCTCCTCCACCGCGGCAAAGCCGCGCCGGAGCCTCCTCCCCCGGCTCGCTCGCGCTCGGCCGCGCGCTGCGCCCGCGGGTTGCCGGTTGCCGAAATTCCGACCGGTGCGGGTGCGTGGTAGGGTCGGGGTATGGACATCGCGCCGCAGGCCGACGGCAATCCGTCGGAGACCGAAGCCTGGATCGAATCGTTCGCCACGGTGATCCGCAGCGCCGGTGGAGACCGAGCTCGCCTGCTGCTGTCGCGTCTGATCGAGCACGGCCAGCGGCACGGCGTGATCACGCCGTTCACGGCGAACACACCCTACGTCAACACCATCCCCGCCGAAGCGCAGCCGGTCTATCCCGGTGATCGGGACATCGAGCGCCGTATCAAGAACCAGCTGCGCTGGAACGCGATGGCAATGGTGGTGCGGGCAAATACGCACTCGGGCGGCATCGGCGGTCACATCTCGACCTACGCCTCACTCGCGACCTTGCTCGAGGTGGGCTTCAATCACTTCTTCCGGGCGCACACGCCCGACAGCGCCGGCGACTTCGTCTACCTGCAGGGCCACTCCGCACCGGGCGTCTACGCGCGCGCCTTCCTCGAGGGACGCCTGTCCGAGCGCCAGCTCGAGAACTTCCGCCGCGAGCTCGCACCCGACGGCGGCCTGAGCTCGTATCCGCACCCCTGGCTGATGCCCGGGTTCTGGGAGTTTCCGACCGTGTCGATGGGCCTGTCGGCGATCTCCTCGATCTACCAGGCGCGCTTCAGCCGCTACCTGCACGCACGTGGCCTCGCCGACACCTCCAAGAGCCGAGTCTGGGCCTTCCTCGGCGACGGCGAGATGGACGAGCCCGAGAGCATGGGCGCGATCACGCTGGCCTCGCGCGAGCGCCTCGACAACCTGATCTGGGTCGTCAATTGTAATCTCCAGCGCCTCGACGGACCGGTGCGCGGCAACGGCAAGATCATCCAGGAGCTCGAGGCGGCCTTCCGGGGCGCGGGGTGGAACGTCGTCAAGGTGATCTGGGGCGAGGACTGGGATCCGCTGCTGGCGCGCGACGAGAGCGGGCTGCTGGTGCGGCGTATGGGCGAGGTCGTCGACGGGCAGTACCAGCGCTACGTCGTCTCGACCGGCGACGAGATCCGCAAGGACTTCTTCGGCAAGTACCCGGAGGTGCTGAAGCTCGTCGAGGGCTTGACGGACGCCAAGCTGAGCAGGATGCGTCGCGGCGGGCACGACCCGGAGAAGGTCTACGCCGCCTACCGGAACGCCACCGAGTACAACGGCGCGCCGACGGTGGTGCTCGCCAAGACCATCAAGGGTTACGGCCTCGGCGCCGCGGGCGAAGGCCGCAACTTCAGCCACCAGGCGAAGAAGCTGAAGGGGACCGACCTGCGCGACTTCCGCGACCGCCTCGGAATCCCGATCAGCGATCGCGATCTCGACGAGGTGCCGTTCTATCGCCCGGCCGACGACACCGACGAGATCGAGTACCTGCGCGAGCGCCGCGCAGCACTCGGCGGCCCGGTGCCGCGGCGCATGGTGCGCTCGCAGCCGCTGCCCGCCCTGCCCCGCGCGATCTTCGACGAGTTCCGCGACGAGACCAGCGGCCGCGAGGTCGCGACGACGCAGGTCCTGGTCGGTCTGCTGCGCCGCCTGATGAACGACCCGAACGTCGGCCGCCTGGTCGTCCCGATCGTACCCGACGAGGCCCGCACGTTCGGCATGGACTCGCTGTTCCGCAAGTTCGGCATCTACTCGCAGCAGGGCCAGCGCTACCAGCCGGTCGACTCGGACATCGTCGCCTTCTACCGCGAAGCCGTGGACGGCCAGCTTCTCGAGGAAGGCATCACCGAGGCCGGCGGCATGGCCTCGTTCAGCGCCGCCGGCACCGCGTACGCCGCGCACGGCGTCAACACCATCCCGTTCTTCCTCTTCTACTCGATGTTCGGCTTCCAGCGCATCGGCGATCTGATCTGGCAGCACGCCGACGCGCGCGGCAAGGGCTTCCTGATCGGCGCCACCGCCGGCCGGACGACACTCGCCGGCGAGGGCCTGCAGCACCAGGACGGCCACAGCCACGTCCTCGCCAGCGCGGTGCCGACCCTGCGCGCCTACGATCCGGCGTACGCCTACGAGATCGCCGTGATCGTCGAGGACGGCATCCGGCGCATGTACGTCGATCGCGAGGACGTGTTCTACTACTTGACGGTGGCCAACGAGCCCTACGTCCAGGCGGCGATGCCCGAGGGCAGCGAGGAAGGCATCCTGCGCGGGCTCTACAAGGTGCGGCCCGCCGTCGACCCCAGCACGGGGCCGCGGATCCACCTGTTCGGCAGCGGGTCGATCCTCGAGGAGGCGCTGCGCGGCCAGGAGCTGCTCGCCGCGCGCGGGGTCGCCGCCGACGTCTGGAGCGTCACCAGCTACAACGAGCTGCGCCGCGACGCCGTCGGGGTCGAGCGCTGGAACATGCTGCATCCGCTGGAGACGCCGCGCGTGCCCTACGTGCGCGCGGTCCTCGATGCCGAGCCCTGGCCGGTCGTGGCGGCCAGCGACTACGTGAAGACGCTGCCGCTGGCGATCGCTCCCTGGCTACCCGACGGTCTGCACGCGCTCGGCACGGACGGCTTCGGACGCAGCGAGACGCGCGAGACCTTGCGCCGCTTCTTCGAGGTCGACGCCGAGTCGATCTGCGTCGCGGCCCTGCACGAGCTCGCGCGCCGCGAGGAGATCGAACCCGCACGCGTGCAGGATGCGATCGTCGAGCTCGGGATCGACCCCGACAAGGCGGATCCGGCGCGCGCCTGATCCTGCCCGGAGACGCAACCATGTTGAAGCTGGTGTTCTGTGTGCATCGCCTGCCGCAGCTCGCGCGCGAGCACGTGGTGATCGCCTAGCGTCCGCCCCAGGTGTTCCAGGACGACACCTCGCGCAGCGGCAGACGCTTGGCCGGCTTGAAATCGCTGCCCGTGTAGTACGCGACCGGCAGCAGTGCTGCCTGGGTGAAGTGGTCGGGGATGCCGAGGATCGCGGCGGCCTCCTTCTCGTACATCAGATGAATCGTCGTCCAGGCGCTGCCCAGGCCACGGCTGCGCAGCGCGAGCATCAAGGACCACACCGCCGGCAGGATCGAGCCGTACACCGACGCCTGCACGAACTGCGGCATCTGCTCGACGCGCCCCTCGATGCAGGGCACGACCATCACCGGCGCCTCGTGGAAGTGATCGGTCAAGAACTGCGCCGAGTCCACCACGCGCGGCAGCTGGCTGGTGCGCGGATCGTCGGACGCCATCGGCGGACGCTCCATCGCGGTGTAGATCTCCCATCCCCGGCGGTAGAGGTCGGCGAGGCCCTTGCGCTTGACGGGGTCGGTGACGATCACGAAGTGCCAGCCTTGCTGGTTGCCGCCGGTCGGCGCCTGGAGTGCCACGTCGAGGCAGGTCTCGAGCACGTCGCGCGGCACGGGACGGGCGAAGTCGAGCCGCTTGCGCACCGAACGCGTGGTCTTGAGGAGATGATCCGTGCTCGCAATGTCCACGTGGCCCCCTGAAGGCCGCGACGCGGCCGGCTCGGACGCGTCAGCGGTGCAGCGCGTAGCTCATCACCAGATGAGCCACGGTGCGCGTGGCGCCCGGGTTGAGATAGCTGTGCGCTTGATCGGCGCGGAAGAACAGTGTGTCACCCGCCGCGAGCCGTGCCTCGGCGTCGCCGGTTTTCACCACCAGCTCGCCGCGCACAACCGTCAGATGCTCGAAGACGTCCGGCGCATGTGCGTGCGCCTCCTCGAAGCAGCCCGGCTCGAGCGTCAGCTCGTAGACCTCCGGTGCCCGCGGATCGCCCTCGCGGAACAGCACGCGCGAGCGGAACTGGTTGTCCGCCGACGCGATCACGCGCCCGCGGTTGGAGTTCTGCACGCGGAAGTCGGGATCGGTGACGTTGGAGAACATGCTGTTCGCGAGCAGCATGCCGAACGGCACCCGCAGCGCCGTCGCCAGGTGCCAGACGGCGCGCAGGCTCGGCACGGCACCGCCGGTCTCCAGGGCAATCAGCAGGTCGGCGCGGATGCCGCTGCGCTCGGCCATGGTGTCGAGGTCGATCGCGCGCTCCCGGCGCAAGGTCGCGACGTTGGCGCCCACGGCGCGGCCCATCTCACGTCCCTCGGGACTGTCGGGACCGCTCAGGCTGTCCTCGCGCTCGGCGCGCACCTCGTCGAGAACCGCATCGTCTAGCGAGGCACTACCGAGCTGCACCACCTTCGACGCCATGGTGGCAGAGAAGCAATTCCTCAGGACCGATGCAACGCACCGGCCTGGCCCGGCACCCGGCAGCGACGCAGCAGGACCGCCGGTACCAGCGCGACCAGCATCACCAGCGTGTAGGCCTCCCAGAGCGGCGTGTAGCTGCCAAAGCGATCGAAGATCGCCGCCGCGAGGAAGTTGCCGGCGATCGTCCCCGACATGCAGAACACCATGGCGACGCCCATCAGGCGACCGATCTGCGCGGCGCCGAAGAGCTCGTTGAGCACCAGCGCGAGCAGCGCCACGGCGCCCGCGTTGACCACACCGTAGAGTACCGCCCACGTGTAGTAGACGCCCGTGGTGGACGGCAGCCACAGGACCACCGAGGTCGCCGTGAGCCCGAGGATCACCCCGATCAGCGCCGAGCGTGCCGACGTCCGCTCGGTCAGCCAGCCGCAGGCGACCGAGCCGAAGGCGCCCACCAGGGTGCTCAGCCCGTAGATGTACGACGCCTCGTCGGCGCTGCGCCCGAGGTCGCGCTGGAAGGCGGGGAAGTGGATACCGATCGTGGTCACGAACGCGTACACCAGCACGTAGGTGGCGATCACCAGCCAGAACGCCGGCTCGCTCCAGGGCAGATCGCGCAGCCGCCCGCGCTCGGGCCGTCCGGGCGCAGAACCGGCAGCGACGGACTCCGTGCTGCCACCCTCGCCGGCACGCAGCACGACGAAGATCAGCAATCCGAGCGCGAGGTAAGCCGTCCCGAGGGCGGACAGCGTGCCGCGCCACCCTACGCTCACCAGCAGAGCCGCCGCGGCGACGTGCACCCCGCTGGTGATCAGGTTGTCGCCGCCGTTGAGCACCCCGATCGCGACGCCGCGCCGGCGCTCGAACAGGCGCAGTACCAGAGCCGAGCCGGCGACCGAGCCGATGAAGGCCTGCCCCGGCCCGACCAGGAAGTTGATCGCGTAGAGCTCCGTCAAGCTCTGCACCGACGACAGGGCGAGCGTGCCGACACCCATCGCGAGCGCACCCGCGGCCAGCACCACCCGCGCACCGAATCGGTCGACCAGCTGGCCGGCGAACGGCGAGATAAGCAAGAGCAGCAGCAGCCGGAAGTTGGTCGCCCCGGCGTACTGCGAACGCGACCAGCCGAGGTCCTCGGTGATCGGCTTGAGCAGCGGCGACATGCCGAACGAGAGCGCGGAGTGTGCGCTGACCGCGAGCACGCCGATCCCGAGCCCGAGCCAGGCGCGCCAGGACTCGCCGAGAAACCCGTTCGCGCCCGCCGGCGTGGATGCCGCCGCGCCGCCTGTCGGCCCTGCTTGCAAGCGGCCCCGTATACGTGCGACCGCCCGCCGCGCGCAAATCAGGCCGACCCGCTCCGCTCGTGGCGCGTCCGTTTGCACTCGCCGGGATGCTCTGGTGATCTGAGCCGCACGGCGAACGGAGGACGCATGCGCGAGATCGTGAGCGACGTCTTCATCTGGTCGCGGCTGTCGGAGCCGCACGGCTACGACTTCAACGGCTACCTGGTCCGGGACCCGAGCGGCAACGTCTGCATCGACCCGGTCGAGCCGGACGCCGGTGATATGGCGGCGCTGACCAGGCTCGGCGCACGCAGCATCGTGCTCACCAACCGCAACCACGTTCGCGCGGCCAACCAGATTCGCCCGGCCACCGGCGCACGCTGCACGATCCACGCCGAGGACGCCGACCACGCCCGCAGGCAGGGCGCACAGATCGACGATCTGCTGCACGCCGGCGCCCGCTTCGGGCCGCTGGTCGCGGTGGCCGTGCCGGGCAAGTCGCCCGGTGAGATCGCCCTGCACTGGCCCGCGCGCGGCATCCTGTTCGTCGGCGACGCCGTCATCGGCAACCCGGCCGGGCATTGCACCTTGTTGCGTGAGAAGGTGATGGACGATCCCGAGCGCCTGCGGACGAGCGTCGAGACCCTGCTCGCGCTCGACTTCGACACCTTGCTGTTCGGCGACGGCGTGCCGATCATCGGCGGCGCGCACGAGCGGCTCGCCGAGCTGGTCGCCACCTTCCCGGCGCCGCCCGCGCCTTGACTCCCACGCACGCCACATGTTGCGGTAACGTGGACCGCGTACCGTCGTGACGCTCGCAACGCGCACGTCCGCCTAGAATCGCCACCGCAGGGGGATATCGACCATGGCCATCGACTTCACGCTCAGCCCCGAGCTCGAGCAGCTCCGGATGCGGGTACGCGACTTCATCGATCGGGTCGTGAAGCCCGGCGAAGCCAAGATCACCGATCGCGAGGACATCGAGCGCGCCGACTATCTCAAGATCTTGATCGGCATGCGCGTCGAGGCCCAGGCGGCCGGCCTCTGGCTGCCGCACATGCCGAAGGAGTTCGGTGGCATGGCGCTCAGCCACGTCCAGCTCGCGATGGTGCAGGCCGAGGCGGCGAAGAGCACGTACGGCCCCTGGGTGCTCAACTGCCAGGCGCCCGACGAGGGCAACATGCACACGCTGCTGCACTGGGCGACCGACGAGCAGAAGGAGAAGTACCTGCGTCCGCTGTGCGAAGGCCGCGTCATGAGCTGCTTCGCCATGACCGAGCCCGAGGTCGCCGGCTCGGATCCGACGCTGATCCAGACCCGCGCCGTGCGCGACGGCGACGACTGGGTCGTCAACGGGCACAAATGGTTCATCTCGAACGCGCGCCGGGCGGCCTTCGCGATCCTGATCGCGCGCACCGAGGAGAACCCGGATCCGCCGCAGGCCGGCAACACCGGCTTCATCGTCGACATCCCGTCCGAGGGCTGGAGCCGGGTGCGCGAGGTCGAGACCATGCACGGCGCTAGCGGCCACTCCGAGATCCGCATCGAGAATCTGCGCATTCCCGCGCGCAACATGCTCGGCGGCCGCGGTCAGGGGCACCGTCTCGGCCAGTACCGCCTCGGACCCGCGCGGCTCGCACACTGCATGCGCTGGATCGCCCAGGCGGAGACCGCGCTCGACATGATGGTCGACCGCTCCCTGAACCGCTTCGCGCACGGCTCGGTCCTCGCCGACAAGCAGGGAATCCAGTGGATGATCGCCGACTCGGCGATGGAGCTCTACCAGGCGAAGCTGATGGTCCTGCACTCGGCCTACAAGATCGACCGCGGCGAGGACTTCGTCTCCGAGGTCTCGATGGCGAAGCACTTCGTCGCCAACGCGCTCGGACGGATCATCGACCGCGCGATCCAGGTGCACGGCGCGCTCGGCTACTCGACCGACACGCCGCTCGCGCACATGTACCAGCACGCGCGCTGGGCACGCTTCGCCGACGGCGCCGACGAGGTGCACCAGATGCGCATCGCGCAGCGCACC
>ENA-ORBV01009058-ORBV01009058.1-microbial-mat-metagenome-genome-assembly--contig:-NODE-9058-length-16501-cov-7.882185_pt1 | contig 16501 bp, 13 predicted proteins | sample MGYA00237777_ERZ505514 | MGnify/ENA primary metagenome ERZ505514 (study PRJEB26160, sample SAMN06269048) | microbial mat metagenome | isolation source: Oligotrophic lake microbial mat | place... | reverse complement strand
CGGCATTCCCATCCTCCAATTCGAGGCCGAGGACGAGCTCCCTGATGCGCTCGGGGTCTGTGTCGAACAGGAGGACCAGGCCTTCGCGGACCTGACCAACCATCTTCAGGCAGCAAGACTGGAACGCCTCGGCGTGTTCGCCTTCAACGGTCAAGTCCCTGCCGAATCGTTGCTAGGGCGCTTAAAATCTGCTGGGTTGGCGGCCAGCCTGTTGCCGCTGACCTTCCCGGATGAGGTCTGGGCCCAGGGTCAGGAGGTGGTTGGCTTCTACGCCATGCGGCGCCTCCTTGCTGAAGGGGTCAAGCTGCCCGAATGCATCATCTTCCTCGATGATCATCATGCCCGAGGGGCGCTGATCGCCCTCCACGAAGCCCGCATCGACGTGCCTGGCAGCGTGCAATTGGTGACTACGGTGAATCGCGGACATGTCCCGCCGTTTCCGGGTGGTTTCACTCGCATCGAACGCGACCCTGTGGCGCTTGGCCACGCTCTTGCCGAACTGACCCGGCACGGCCTCAAGCTGCCCCGTCGGCGGCGTCGCTTCACCGCGCCACCGGCCGTCTCATCAAGCTGAACTTCGATTTCTCCCACATCGCGAGCGTCAAGCACCTCCACCCCGGCAACTACATCGAGCGCCTGCTCGATCACCCCGAACTCGTCCAGCACAGCGAGCAAGTCCACTTCCGCCCTTTCAACGGCCACCACTGTCAGGTTCCCGTCACGCACCGGGGCGCGCTCACCCCCGAGGTCAAAAGCTACCTCGTCTTCGTCGAGGCCCTGATGCGGCTCTGGAAAAAAGCGCCCGCCAACAAAAACAAAACCATGTTCGCCTGCCCCGAGATGGGACCCTACTCCCCCGGCGGCGGCGGCTACAACATCACCGGCCTTCCCCCTGCCTGGCCCGACGCCGCCATCCTCCGCGGCGAGCTGCAGAAGGCGTGGACCCGCGCCTAGTCTCGCCGACCGACCCCTTCGCCGTGAAGTGCTTCGCGCCCTGCCTCGCTCTCTGGCTGCTCGCGGCGGGCGCGGCCCTCTCATCCCAAGCCGCCCCGCCCGTCGGCCGCGCGGCATTTTTCACCGAACCCGACTACCGGGGCGAGACGCTCGTGGTCGAGGCCGGTGCCGGGCTCGACAATCTGGAGTTTGTCCGCGATGCGCGCGGCCGTCCCTTCAACGACCGCTTTCGCTCGGTGCGGATCGAAGGATCCGTTCGCATCGCCATCTTCGAACATTCCCAATTTCGCGGTGCCGCCACTTGGCTCAACCGCAGCACGCCCGATCTCTCCGCCTTTTCCCTCGGCCAATCCGGGACCGTCTCGTGGGATCGCGCCGTATCCTCCCTCCAGGTCGAAGCCGCCCCGTCCGGCCCGGTCTTCTACGCTTGGTCTGCCCGTGACGCCGACCGCGCCATCCGCGCCGCCTACCGCGATGTCCTCGGCCGCGGACCCGACGAACCCGGCCTGCGTTTCTACCGCGGCCGCCTGCTCGACGCCGGTTGGTCTGAAACACAACTGCGTGAAACCCTCCGCCGCAGCGACGAATTTGGCTCGCGTGATTTCGGCGCCATCGTCCGCCGCGTGTATCGCGAAGTCCTCGGACGCGATCCCGACGACTCCGGCCTCGCCGCCTACACCCGCGCCCTTAGCCGCGGCCAGACCGAGGCCGAACTCCGCGCCGAGCTCCGCCGCAGCCGGGAAGGCGATTCCCTCTCCGTCACCGCCGCCATCACCCGCGCCTACCGCGACATCCTGAAGCGCGACCCCGACCCCGCCGGCCTCGACAACTACCGCCGCCTCGTCCGCGACAAAGCCTGGGACGAAAAACGCATCCGCGAAGACCTCCTCCGCAGCGAAGAATACCGCGGGCTCCCACGCCCCTAGCCGTAGCAACGCACTTCGTAGATCGCCGCCGAGGGATCGCCGTTGGTCGCGCTGATCGTGACACGCAGTTCCTCGGCCATCACCGGTGAGGGCAACTCGTGCCGACGCTGACGCCGGTAGTTTCCTTCCACCGCCAGCAGTCGCACCCACGTGCTTCCGCAGCGCGCTTCCAACGTGTAATCGCGCGGACATTGCGGATCGCGGTAAAACGGACCGTAGGCGTGATACTCCCGCACGAGGTGGCCGGGGAAAGTGAGTTCAACCGTCGCGATGCGCTGCGGCACGGGCCACGTGAGTCCGAGCCACTGCGGCAATGGCTCCGCAGGATCGGATCGCCAGAGATTCGTCGCGCGATGCGGGCGCGTGACACCCGAGAGCACTTGTCCCGGCCCGAACGAGGGCTGGGCCGGAGCGATGCCGAAGCAAAGCGTAACTCCGGTGCCGTAACGCCGCATCCGACCATGACCCATGTCGTAGGCGGCCATGTGGCCGGGGATGATCGCGCCCGCCGTGGGCCAGCAGACCTGCGGATTGCGCCCGAGATCGAGCCGCACGTATCCGCCCGACTTCACCGCCACAGCCACCGGCCAGCTCACCCGATGCTTGCCGCCGGCCGGCACCGTCAACTCCGTTGCCGCGAGCGGCGTGCCCGGCTCGGTGCGATAATCCCAGATATGATCTACGGCCACCAACCACGCCGCCACGCGCTGCGGCTCGGCAGTGAGGTTGACGAGGTCCACGTCGATCCGGTCGATCCGGTCCGTGGCGACGGCGATCCACTGGCCGCGTCGCGCGTGGAGTTCCTCACGCCCGGGCGGCACCGCCTGATCGGCCCAGAACGTGAGTCCGTCGAGCCGGCCGTGCTGCGCGGTATCGGCGTGCGAGAAGGCCGCTTCGCTGCTCGCACGAACAGTCGCAGTGCGGGCAAGGTCGTGAGAGTCGGTCGAGGCGAAATTCGGCAGGAAACAACCGTCGCGCAGCAGGCGTTGTTGCACGGCGGCGACATCGGTCGGCGTAAACTCATGGGGCATGCGCCCGGCGCGGGAGGCGTGTGCGCAGGCGGTGCCGGCGGCCTGGCCCATGAGCGCGGTGGTGGCCATGACGCGGGCGGTGCCGAGCGCGGCGTGGGTAGCGCTGACGTTGCGGCCGGCCATCAGAAGATTGTCCACATCCTTGGCGATGAGACTGCGGAGCGGCAGGCCGTAGGGGCCGACGTAGCTCTTGAGCGAGTAGTCGCTGGTGGGTTTGTAGCCTTCCGCGCTCGCGGGCTCGCTGGTCGGCGCGAGCAGTCCGCCGGGCGTATGCAAATCGAGAAACCATCCGCCGAAGGCGATCTCGTCGGGAAACACCGCTTTGTTTTGGATATCGTGCTCGGTGAGCAGATGCCGGCCCATGATGCGGCGGCTTTCGCGCTTGCCGGGCACCTGGCCGATCCAGTCGAGAGCGTAGTTCGCGGCGGCGTCGCGGGTGAGCGGATCGCGGTTCTTGATCCAATCCCACACGCCGAGGGTGTGGCGGGTGAGTTCGTGACGGATGTCCTCGGCTTGGTGGATGGTATCCCATGGCACGCCGATCTCGAGCCACCAGTAACCGCCGCGCAGGTCCTTGGGTTTGCGGCCTTGCTCGTAGAAGTAACGGGCATCGATGTGTTTCACGGCCCAGTCGGGCGGCGTGAACGGCGCGGCGCGTCCGATGTCGCGGGCGCGGAAATGAATCGAGTTGCCCATCGTGTCGCGGCTCGGCGCGGCGGGAGCGTGGGGCTCGCCGGTTTCGGCGCGGCCTTCGCTGCCCATCCGCCATTCGCAGCCGGCGAGATCGGCCACGAGTCCGTCGCCGGTGCAGTCGATAAACTGCGCGGCGTGCAGGACGAGCTCGAGCTCGGCATTGGCGACGCGGCCGATGACGGCGGTGAGTTTCGCGCCGGGCGGGCGCACGGCCGGGCGGTGGAGGAAACCGAAGCCCGCTTCCGCGGGCGGGGCGGTATCGACGCGGCCGACGCCGGAGAGCTCGACGGCGTGGAGGGTGGTATTGACGTGCAGGGTCAGATTGGGGGTCGTCTGCGCGAGGTCGTAAAGGACGAGATCCCAGACGCTGTTGGTCCAACCGTTTTCGAAAATGGTCTCGTGGTTCCGGGCGCGCTCCTCGATGAGAACCTCGGACAAGATCCCCGTCTCGCGTGCATAGGCGTGAAAGGCGGCGGCGCCGTGAGGCGTGACGCGGATCTCCGACGAACTGTTGCCCCCGAGGACGGGCCGGTCCTGAACAAGACAAGTCTTCGCGCCCAGCCGGGCGGCGGAGACGGCGGCGCAAAAGCCGGCAAGGCCTCCGCCGCAGACGACCACGTCGAAATTTTCATGGAGAGTTTTCATACTGGAGAGGGATCACGCGGCCGCGGTTGCCCACGGTTTTCGGGCAAAGCGCCGGAGCAGCAACCACGCGACGGGATACAGCGCGACCATCGCGTAAAAGCACGGCGCGTAGGAATGGGTCGCGATGGTCCGCGCGACGGTCTCGTTCATGAGTATGCCGCCGAACGCGCCACCCGCCGCGATGAAAAAATACCACACCGGATCGGTGAGCGGGCGCGCGAACATCCGGGCCCACACCGCTCGCGAGGCCGGAATACTGCGCCAGCGCCCCGACTCGGTCACCACGAGCACGGGCGCGATGGTCGCGCCCAGCGCGCCGCCCACGGAGTAGAGTCCCACCGCGATGCCGCGGTCTTTTAGCGGGAACCACCGGCGCACGATTTTCGGCGACGCGGTGTAGCCGCCGGCCTCGCCGGGCCCGGGCAGAAAGCGACACGCCCCGAGCGAACCGAAGGATTTCGCGAAGCCCGTCAGCATGTTCGCACACGACCACCAGCCGACGAAGCCCCCCATGCTCGCCCGCGGACCCAGAACATCCCAATCCTCCCCGAAAGGAGCGAGCCGACGGTGTAGGCGATTGGAAAAAAGCTCGCGATGCGGCCGTAATCAGCATCCGAAAGCCGTAGATCCGCCTGGATGGTGGGCGCCAGGATCGAGAGAGCCTGCCGGTCCACGTAATTGAGGATCGAAGCCAGTAACAGCAGAACTAAGATCCCCCATCGGAGGTTGCGGATTTTCATCGGCGGACCGGTCAGCGCTCTTCCCAAAACTCCCAGCTCCCGGTCGGCAGCACCGGTTTGAGCAGGGCTCCGGAGCTTTCGCCGACCGCGACGCCCATCGTGTCTGCGCCGGCCGATTCGGGAGTGTAACGGTGCCCGCGCCACACGGACTGAGGCCGGCCGGTCGCGATGCTGAAGGCGCGCTCGGCACCGGTGCGGTTGGAGACGACGATCGTGTGTTTTCCGTCCGGGCGGCGAAAGGCGAGGATGCGCGCGTCGGCGTCGTAGGCCGCCTCGTCTACCGCGACCGCGACGCTATCCCACGGGAGGCGTTTCACGAAGCTGCCCACGGCATGCCAGTTGTAGCGGTTGAACGTCCAGTGACCGGGTTCGAGGCCGGCGACGGCGCGCTCCAGCGCGAGCGCTTCCGAGCGGATCTGGATGGGGGTGTTGACTCCGATCATGGCTTTGAACGTCGCGGGATCGCTCGGCTCGACGAAGGCGAGGTGCGGGGCGCCGTGGCGCGCACCCTCGCGCCCGGTGTGCTCGGGAATCGCGACGGTTCCGGCGGGGAAACCGCGCCGGTAAACGCGGTCGCGGCCTCCGGTGCGACGCGGCGCGGTCGCATCCGTCGCCACCCACTCCGGGCCGGGCGCGTAGTCGCCGCGGTCCTCGACGAGCAGGTGGACGGTCACAGGTTGGTTCACGGCAAAATCATAGCGGAACCCGGGCCGGGCGGGGTCGCCGCGCGTGGCGGTGACGACTTCGAAGGCGGCGAATTTATCGGCAAGGTCCGCCAACACGGGACCGTCGCGCCAGCGTTGGATCGCGTCGGGCGCCGCGGGCTGGCCCGGCTCCTCCAGCGAACGCCAGAAGCCGAGCGAGTAGCCGCTGGCCTCGGCGTTTTTGAAAGGCTTCAGCGCGTGGAGCCAGAACCACGTGGGATTCCCCGCGAGCTGGAAGGAATTCATGATGTGCTGCACGGTGTTGAGGCAGCGCTCGGCCGTGGCCCCGCCGGTGAGGTATTCATACTCGTTTTGAAACCATGGGCGCGGCGGGAGCTCGGCGGTGATCCTGGCGTGCACTTCGCGAACGTTTTCCGAAGGCGCGCCGATCGTGTGCACGGCGTAGGCATCGACGAGGGCCGCCACCGCAGGATCGCCCATACCCGTCGCGATCTTGCGGGGGAACCCGTTTTCGGTATCGGCGAAAAGCAAAATCTTCGGGTCGTGCGCGCGGATGGCCGCGGCGACGGCGCGGTAAGCTTTCACATAGTCGGCCGCCTCAAAGTAGCGGCAGGTGGAGTAAGCGGAGTTCGTGAATTGCGGCTCGTTCTGCAGGCCCCACATGACGACGGGCAGACCGGCGGCCTCGAGCGTGCGGATGTCGGCGACATTGGCGGCGGCAAAGTCGGCGAGGAAGCGGTCCACATCGCCTTGGTAAACGGGGTCGCGTGCGAAATCGGGGCCGAAACAGCGCAAGGTATTCGTGCGATCGTCGGGGCCACGCCCGACGTAGGCGCCGTTCGCCTTCCAGAAAGGCGCGGGCGACCAGTATTCGAGGCAAATCCCCTCGACGCGGGCCTCGCGCAGCAGCTCGCGCAGGTCGGCGAGTTGCTCCGGCCAGCGGGGGCGCAGGAATTTTTTCTCTTCGTCGAGCCCGCGCCAGTAGAGCCCGCCGGCGAGCCGGCAATAGCGGAAGCCCAGCAACATCTCCTCGGCGAGGCGGCGGCGCTCCGACGGCACGAGATCGTGAGGGACGGCGATACGGTTTTCGGGCAGGCCCTGATTGCCCGAGCCGATGGAGTCGGACTGGATCTCGAAGCCGAGCCCGCGGATGACCTGCAACGGCCGGTCGGGATGGACTTGGAATACGGATTCCGCCGCGAAGCCGGTCGCCGCCAGCAGCGCCGGGAAGATCGCCCGGCGCGCGGCGGAGAGGGTGGACTTCATGCAGTGGAGAAGAAGGGAAAGGAGATTAGAATTTGGCGGAGATGGAGAGGCTGGTCTCGCGCGGTTCCTCGGGATAGAGCCGCGAGGTGGACGAAGCGAGGCGGAAGGCGTAGGTGTCGAAGACATTTCGCGTGAGCAGATTGAAGCTCCAGCGGCCGCGCACATAGCCGATGCCGGCGTCGGCGATGCCATAGCCGTCCAAGTAGAGCGCAGGCAGGGCGCCGATGCCGCCCGCCGGACGGCTGCCGACATAGCGGTAGCCGGCACGGAGGCTCAGGCCGCGCAGCGCGGGCAGCGGCACGCCGTAATTGCCCCAGAGGGCAAACTGGTCGGACGGAACGTTGTTCACCGGGAATTCGCGGATGCCCTGCGCGAGCTGCACCGGGCCCGCGGCGTTCTTGATATCGTAACGGGCGTAGGAGACGATGAGCTGGGAGTCGCGGGAGAGATTGATCGTCGCGTCGAGATCGTAACCCTTGTTCGCGATGCCGGGGACAAAAGCAAAGTTGTTCGAGGGAACGGGCGGCACGACGCCGACATTCCCGAAAGGGTTGTTCTGCACCACATTCGTCGTGGAAATCTTATAGGCCGACGCGGAGAGCAGCACGCGCTTGTTAAACAGCGAGAGACGCAGGCCGGCTTCGTCCTGTTTGCCCTGCTGCGGGCTGACGAAGAAACCGAAGGCCTGCGAGGCCGCCACCTGGTTGGGCAAAAAGGATTCGTTGTGCAGGGCGAACACGCTGACGAGCGGGGTGATTTTGTAGACTGCGCCGTAGCGATAGGTCCACTGGCTCGTCGTGAACTGCGTCGGGGCGAGGAACTGGCCGATCTTGTCGTAGCGCGCGCCCAAGGAGAGCTGAAGGCGGTCGTCGAGCAGGCTGATCGCGTCGAAGAGGTAGAAATTTTTATTGTAGTTGCCGCCGGGAGGGATCGTGAGCCAAGGCACGCCGAAACGCATATTGTCATTCAGATCGGGACGGCGACCGGTCGTGTTGGTGAAGCTGGTGGTGACGACTCCCGTGGGATTGGTCGCAGGGTTGCGGATGTCGTTCCAGTTGATGTTGGAGATCGGCCGGAGGTCGGGCGAATTGACCCAGATCGCGTTTACGTTTCCGTTGGCGCCGGTGAAAGCCTGCTTGTCGGTGGCGGCGACGCCGGGAATGCCGGACTTCGCGTTGAAACCGAGGTCCGCGTCCGTCCCGATCAGGAACGTATGCTTGGCGGGGCCGGTGGTAAATTTACCGGTCAGATCCCACTGTGTGTTGAGGCTGGACCTTGGAAAATCATTGATTTGGCGGGCTAGACGGGCGGGAATCCAAAGACGGTTGGCCGTCACGTCCGCGGCCGAGACGGTCTGGGTGAAGTTGACGGTGCGGCCGATGTTGGCGGCCGTGACGGGCTGGGGAAAATTGCCGCCTTGGATGTCGTTCAAGACGCGGAACAGAGCCGACTCGGACCACGTGTAGTGGGCCCGCAGGGCCCAGGAGCCGAGGCGTCCGAAATCGCGGTTCAACACGGCGGAGACCTGCGCGTATTTGTCGTGCTGCTCGGCGTAGCCGAAGGTGTCTTGATAGGTCCAATCCGCCCCGCCCGGGAAAACGGCGTAGGGGAGCGGCGTCTGCTTCGGCTGGATGGAGCCGTTGGCCAGGCCGGTCACCACCGCCTGCGGCATGAGGCTGGAGTTGAAGAAGGAAGCTTTTTGCCGGTCGTTCTGCACCTGCGCGTCGATCACCAGATTCTGGAAAGGCTGGTAGGTCATGGCGCCGTAGAGCACGTCGCGATTCAGATACTGATCGTTGATCTGGTAGAGACTCCGATCCTCGTGCACGGCGACGACCCGATAGGCCAGAACGGAGCGGCCGTCGGCGGATTTCACCGGAAGGGCGCCGGTGCTATCCAAGGCGACCTTGTAACCGCCGCGCGCGAAGAACTGCGTTTCCACCGTGGACTGCCGCCGAAACTGGGGACGCTTGGTCACGTAGTTGATGACACCGCCGGGCTGGCTGGGGCCGTAGAGCACGGCGGCCGCGCCCTTCACGACCTCGACCTGCTCGATCACCTCGACGCCGAGCGGATTGCCCTGCGAGGTCGCCAACCCGCCGACGCCGTTCCGCAGCGGGTTCTGCGCCGCGAAACCGCGGATGAGACCGGCGGCGCCGTTGAACTGGCTGTTGGAGAAATTCGTGTTGCTGTCGTAACGCAGCGCATCTTGGAAACTCGTGAGCTTGATGTCCTGGAGGAACGCCGCGTTGTAGATGGAGACCCGCTGCGGGATGTTTTCCAACTGCTGGGTCACGCGGCCGAGCGCCGCCGCCGAGGTCGAGACATAGCCCTCGTTGGCGCTGGTGCTCACGACAAAGGGGTTGAGCACCACCGCGTCGCTCTCGGCTTTGGGTGCGGCGGTTTGCGCGAACGCGGAGACGGCCAGCAGGCCGAGCCCGGCGAGGCGGAGGCGGGATGAAGGAAACAGGCGAGCTTGAGACATGGGGATGACGTGGTTTTAGGGTTGAACAAACGCCGGAGGGGACCGCCCGGCACGGAACACCGATGCGAAGAACTTGCGCGGCCGCCAAAACAGATTTTACTGTAACCGTTGAGTAAATCTACCCCGAGACGAGGCCAAACCCTCCGCGACCTGGCCCGCGCCGCGCGCCTGAGCGTGAGCGGTGCCTCCTACGCCCTTCGCGGGCACCCGTCCATTCCCCCGGAGACGGTCGCGCGCGTCCGTCGTCTCGCGGAGAAAATCGGCTACCGGCCGGACCTCCGCGTGACTTCGCTCATGGCGCACATCCGTCGCCAGCAGCCGCCGAGGGAGCGGGAAACCCTCGCCTTTGTCTGGGTGAGCACGCACCGCGCGGAAATCTTCCCCGCCTATCACCGCCACTATTTGGACACCGTGCTCGCGGGCGCGCGCCTACGTGCGGAACAACTTGGCTGCGCTCTCGCCGAATTTTGGCTCGACGAACCCGGCATGACCCCGCGCCGTCTGGCTGAAATCCTCAAGACCAGAGGCATCACCGGCGTGATCTTTTCCCCCGCGATGCACGATCTCGCAGTGACGCTTGATTGGGACTGGTCGGCTTTTGCCTGCGCCATCATCGGCAACACCGACTGGCGTCCCGCTCTGCACCGCGTGGGCCACCATCACTACCGCACCATGTGGCTCACGCTCCAGCGACTCCGCGAGGAAGGGTGCGTGCGGCCGGCCGCCATCCTCAACCGCAGCATCCACGAGCGTATCCACGGGGTCCACCTCGCGGCCTTCCAAGTCAATCACCCCGCGCCGGATCTCGCCGCCGAACTCGCCCAGTTCGCCTGGCCGGAAAAACGCGGCGGGCTCCATCGATGGACACGCCGGCACGCTCCCGACGCCCTGATTGTTGGCTGGCCCGTCGCGGCGTCCGTTGCCGCCGAACTCCGTGCCCTCGCGCCCTCGGCGCGCCGGGTCGTGACCCTCGACTGGCAGTCCGCCGGCGCCCTGCCCGGCATGGATGTGTGCAACGACATCATCGCTGCCAACGCCGTGGATATCGTCGTCGCGCAGCTCCACCGCAACGAGCGCGGCGTCCCCGAACATCCCGCGACGCATCTGATCGAGGGGATTTGGCGGGAATAGCACGTCGCGATTCACCCCTTTCAGGATATGTGCCCGGCCTTTGCCCAAGCGTGCGTCCTTGGCTACCGCCGCCCCGGCTTCGTCCATTCGTAGATTTTGATCGGCGCATCCGGCACCAGATGCGCCGGGCCTTTCTTGGCGAACGCGAGCCCCGCCCGGCCGCGACCTCCTGCCGTCACTCCTAATCAAAGAACACCGCCCGAGGACAAACCTTCAACACTACTTCCATGCCTCCAGGCCGGGCGTTTCCTTTAAGTTAGACTTGAACGGTGGTTTTGCTGAATCTGTTCCTGCGATGTTCAACCCCTCTCAACGGAAGACCGTCCTCATCCTGTCGCTCGCGCTGAGCTTGGCCATTTCCTTGGTTGCGATCACGGCGCAGGAGGATCTCCGCGAGCAACTCGGCCCGATCTATTACATCTTGGGGTTTTCCATCACCGGATGCGTCCTGTTGGTCCTCGCCGGCTACGTCTGGGACCGCTCGCTCCTCGCGCGGATCAAGTCGCTGCGGCAGACCGGCGCCGAACCCGCCGACTTGCCCGTCGAGGATCGCGACGACGTCGATACCGACGAGGTTCTCGGTCTCGCCCGGAACATCGAGCGGATGGCCCGGAATCTCCAAAACGTGGAGGCCAACTACCGCAACATGGTCGAGGATCAGGTCGATCTCATCTGCCGCTATCGCACCGACGGCCGCATCACCTTCGCCAACGGCGCCTATGCCCGCGCTTTCGGCCGCAAGCGCCCCGAGCTCGTGGGCGAGATTTTTCCGCTCTATTCCCCCGGCGCGGCGATCGGCGACGGGCCCTACACGTTCGAGCGCGAGCTCGAGCTCCCCGGCGGACACCGGGCCTGGCTGCTTTGGATCCAACGCCCGATCAAGGACGCCACCGGGATCGCGGAGTATCAGGTCGTCGGTCACGACATCACCGAACGTAAGGCGGCCGAAGCCGCGTTGGTTCGCGCCAAGGAATCCGCCGAGTCAGCCGATCGTGCGAAAACCGAGTTTCTCGCCATCGTCAGTCATGAACTGCGGACCCCGATCAATGGCGTGATCGGCTTCGCCAAGATGCTCGGCGATACGCCCCTCACTTCCGAGCAACGTGAATTTGTCACGATGATCCAAACCGGAGGTCGCGCGCTGGAGGTCCTCATCGCCGACATCCTCGATCTGTCCAAGATCGAAGCCGGGAAAGTCCGCATCGAAAACAACCCCTTCGCCCTCCACCAATGCCTTGCCGAGGTCTGCGCTTTCTTTGCGCCCAAGGCTCGCGACGCCGCTCTTGGCCTCGAGTTCCGCATCGAGCCCGGCGTTCCCGAGATCGTGACCGGCGACCAAGCCCGACTCCGCCAGATTCTCTCCAACCTGATCGGCAATGCGCTGAAGTTCACCGAACGCGGCCGCGTGACCGTCAACTTGAGCTGCGCCCGCGGGGAGCCGGTCCCGCCCGATGACCTCACTTATTCGCTGCGACTCTTTTTTACCGTGACCGATACTGGCATCGGCATCCGGAGCGACAAAATCGGCGATCTCTTCAAACCCTTCGCCCAAGGCGACGTCTCCCTCCAGCGACGCTATGGCGGCACGGGTCTCGGCCTCATCATCGCGAAGCGCCTCTGCGAATTGATGGGCGGCACGATTTCGGTCGAGAGCCGCTTGGGCGAGGGCTCGATCTTCCACTTCTCTCTCCTTTGCACCTATGAAAAGGGCGACACCGACCAGCCGTTTGCGCCGGGCAAACCCAGGGCCGGCTGAGCCGATTCGAGCCGTCGGCTCTCGGCCGTCGCTTGCTCACGCCGCGTCTTTCCGGACTTGGGCCGCCGGTTCACTCGCCCCGCGATCACATCGAAGTGTCCGTGAAAAAGTATCTCGTCCCGACTTTTGCCGTCAGCTTGGCCGTCATCTGCATGGCAACAGGAGGACGCGTGTTCATGTCCCGAGAGCCGGAACCAAGTCGCCAACCCAGAAACATCCTTGAGACCAAGGGCGTCGGGGAGCTCTCGTCGTTTCCCAAGCTCCAGCCCCACGAGGTAACGCCCGGACCCGGCGGTTGGGCGGTGAGTTGGAACGGGCGGAACGGTGTGATCACGGTCGAAAGCGATCGGGACCTGCGGATCACCAAATGGGTCCGCTACCACGCTCTCGACCTCAAGTAATTCTGCGCCGGAGCTTTTTGCGTCCGCCCGCACCCGCTGAACGGGGAAAAAGTTTGGAGGCGCGGGCCGGAATTGAACCGGCGCATAGAGCTTTTGCAGAGCTCGGCCTTACCACTTGGCTACCGCGCCAAACTTTAAATCGCGCGCAACTTGCAGGGATTTTTCCGGTCCCGCAAGGCCCGAAATAAAATCGCCCATCGTCGCGCTTGCCGCCAGCCCCGCTTGGCCGCAAACCACAGATCATCCGCATGCCCACCACCGTTTTCACCATCGCCAACCAAAAGGGCGGCGTCGGCAAGACCACCACCGCCGTCAATCTCGCCGCCGCCCTCGCCGAGCAAAAAATCCACACCCTGCTCATCGACCTCGACCCGCAGGCCAACGCCACCAGCGCCATCGGCGTCGAGAAAAAGGAAGGCCGCAGTCTCTACGGCCCGCTCCGCGGCGAGGGCAACGCCTTCGAGATGATCACCCCCACCGCCTACGCTCACCTCGCCTTGATCCCGAGCGAGGAGGACCTCGCCGCCGCCGAAATCGAACTCGCGTCCACCGAAAACTACCTGCTCCGGCTTAAGACCATCCTCGCCCCCATCCGCGCCAGCCAGGGTTACCGCGTCATCATCATCGACTGCCCTCCGGCCCTCGGGATGCTCTCGATGAACAGCCTCGCGGCCGCCGACTTCCTCCTCATCACCCTCCAGTGCGAATACCTCGCGCTCGAGGGCCTCGGCCAGATCCTCCGCAACGTCGACCGGCTCAAGGCCGCCCACATCAACGACGCCCTCGAACTCGGCGGCGTTGTCATGACGATGTTCGACATGCGCACCAACCTCTCCCGCCAGGTCGTCGAAGAGGTCAAAAAACACCTGCCCGACAAGATCTTCGCCAGCGTCATTCCCCGCACCGTCCGCCTCAGCGAGGCCCCGAGCTTCGGAAAAACCATCTTCGCCTACGACCCGTCCAGCCCCGGCGCGACGGCCTACAAACAACTCGCCAACGAGGTCATCGCCCGCTTCGGCCTCGCCTCGAAAACGTAGCCCGCGGCGGACGGCGCGGAGCGAGTCTTCCACCGTCCGTCGCTTGCGCCCGATCGCTACCCGCTACTCACTATTCGCTCCTGATCCGAACCGTGTTCCCCGTCCTCGCCAAATACCACCAGTCGTTCCTCATCGGCCTCCAGAGTAATTTGGTCTACCGCCTCAACTTCGCGGTCCGCGGGTTCTTCTCCCTCTTTCACCTCGCCGTCGTCTACATCCTGTGGGGTGCCGCCTTCGCCACCACCCCGCTCATCGGCGGCTTCGATTTCAACCAGACGTTCACCTATTTTGTGGTCATGCTGGTGATGCAATTTTTCGTCGGCGCGTTCAATGAGGACTACCAGATCAGCGAGGAAATCCGCAGCGGTCTGATCAACCAGTTCATCCTCAAACCGATCAACTATTTCGCCTACCGCTTCAGCATCTTCGTCGCCGCCCGGCTCGTCACCGGGGCGCTCATCCTGATCCCTCTCGTGGTCGTCCTCCCTTTTCTTTACGACCACCTGACCCTGCCCACCGAAGCCTGGCGCTTCGCCCTCGTCGTGCCCGCGATGATCCTTTCCGCCCTGATCCAGTTCAGCATCGCCTACTGCTTCGGGATGCTGACGTTTTGGTTTCTCGAAATCCAAGGCTTCGTGATCCTTTCCATGGCGATCGAATCGCTCCTCGGCGGCCAGATGTTTCCCCTCGATCTGCTCCCGGGCTGGCTCTTCCGCGTTTCCCAACTCCTGCCCTTTTATTACCAGACGTATTTTCCCACCGCGATTTTGACCGGCCGAATCGATTTCGCCGCCACCCTGCAAGGCTTCGGCATCCAGGTGTTCTGGGTGCTCGTGCTGCTGGCGGTGAACTCGATCCTTTGGCGCCGCGGCCTGCGCCGCCACACCGCGGTCGGCGGCTGACCCTGCCATGACGCGCTACCTTGAAATCTGGTTCGCCAGCGCCCGTTACTCGGTCACGCGGACGCTGATGTTCCGCTTCGACTTCTTCCTTTGGGCGGTCGTCGAACTGTTTTGGATGGCCGTCAATCTCCTGTTGATCGCCGTCATCTACGAACACACCGATTCGATCGCCGGCTGGTCCAAATACGAGATGCTGCTCCTCGTCGGAACGTCGCTGTTGGTGCAGCGTTTCCTCATGGGCTTTTTCTGGAGCAGCCTCTTCGAACTCGGGCGCAACATTAAGAGCGGAGCCTTCGACTTCTTTTTGGCCCAGCCCGGCAACATCCTGTTCATGGCCTCCACCCGGAAACTCGACCTCGACGGCCTGCTCAATTCCTTCGTGGCGATGGGCGTCGTCGCCTACTCCGTGCACCGGCTCGACCTCCATCCGAGCCCCCTCGATGTGCTGCTCTACGCCGCGATGATCGGCTGTGGCCTGATCATCCATTACAGCATTCTTGTCCTCACCATCTCGCTCACCTTCTGGCTCACGAGCGCGCAGGGCGTCGAGGGCAGCTACTTTACGCTCTCGGAGTTCTCGCGCCTGCCGAGCAAGGCGTTCAAAGGCGTCGCCAGCCTCCTCTTCGTCTGGATACTGCCGGTGGTCGTCGTGAGCAACGCCCCCGCCCGCGTGTTGCTCCACGGTTTCGAGCCCGCCTGGGCGCTGGGCCTCCTCGCCGCCACCGTCGCGTGGTTCGCCGTCGCCGTCTTTGTTTTCCACCGCGGTCTCCGCCGCTACACCAGCGCCAGCTCATGATGACCCCCGCCCTCCTCGCCCTTCAGGACCGCCTCGGTTATAAGTTTCGCGACCCCGCGCTGATCGTCCGCGCGCTGACCCATCCTTCGTTTCGCCCCGATCCCGCTACGGCGGCCGACCACAACCAGCGCCTCGAGTTTCTCGGCGACGCCATCCTCCAACTCGTCCTCACCGAGGCGTTGTTCCAACTTTACCCCGACGAGCGCGAGGGCGACCTCAGCCGCCGTCGCGCGACCCTCGCCAAGGGCTCCGTCCTCGCCAAGCTCGCCCTCGAGCTCGAACTCGATGCCTGCCTCCTCGTCGGCGTGAGCGAAAGCCGGACCGGCGGCGAACAACGCGCCTCCAATCTCTCCGACGCTTTCGAGGCCGTGTTCGGCGCCGTCTATCTCGACAGCGACTGGGTCACCGTGCGACGCGTGCTGCTCGGCGTCTACGGCGACGTGCGCGCCCGGCTCGTCGGGCTGGTCAATCAGCACAATCCCAAAGGCCAGCTCCAGGAGATCGTCCAGCCGCTGCACGGCAATAAGGCCGTGCGCTACGAGTTGCTCCGCACCGAGGGCAACGATCACGAACGCCTCTATCACGTGGAAGTCTTCTTTCTCAATCGGGCGCTCGGTCAGGGCAGCGGGAGTTCCAAGAAACTCGCGGAGGAGGCCGCCGCCCGCATCGCCCTCGTCTCGCTGAAAACCAAACCGCTCACCTGAGCGTTTCCGCCGCGCGCCGCCCGCGCGTTGCGCCTTGCCTTCGCCCGACCCCCTACCCGCTGTGCCCGAGTCCGCGTCGACCCACTTCAAGCTCACCGGCATCTGCCCCGCCGCGCGCGGGGCCGTCCTCGCGGAATTGATTTTGCGGCGCCCGGCCGCCGTCTGGCTGGTCGTCGCCGACGAACCCAAGATCGCCGAACAACTCGCCGAGGACATCGCCTTCTTCCACGCCTCCGGTGCCGGACCCGCTCCGCTCGATACGCTGGTTTTTCCCGAGTCGCAGCCCGACAGCCGCGACATGCGCGAGGCGTTTGCCGCTTCCAGCGACCGGCTGACGGTTCTCTCGAAACTCCGCGCCCTTCGCTTACC
>ENA-ORBV01009055-ORBV01009055.1-microbial-mat-metagenome-genome-assembly--contig:-NODE-9055-length-16507-cov-6.332258_pt1 | contig 16507 bp, 16 predicted proteins | sample MGYA00237777_ERZ505514 | MGnify/ENA primary metagenome ERZ505514 (study PRJEB26160, sample SAMN06269048) | microbial mat metagenome | isolation source: Oligotrophic lake microbial mat | place... | reverse complement strand
CGGGATGGCATCTGCTGAATCTGATCGACGAGATCCTCGACCTGGCCAAGGTCGAGTCGGGGACGCTCTCCCTCTCGCTCGAATCGGTGTCGCTGGCCGAGGTGATGGACGAATGCCAGAGCATGATCCAGGGCCAGGCGCAGAAGCGCGGCCTTCAGCTGGCCTTTTCGCGATTCGCGGTTCCCTGCTTTGTCCACGTCGATCGGACGCGGCTGAAGCAGGTTCTTATCAACCTTCTCTCGAATGCCATCAAGTACAACCGCCCGAAGGGAACCATCGAAGTGACGCAGGCCCCGGCCGGTCCTTTGCGCGTTCGGGTCAGCGTGAGGGATACCGGCGCGGGGCTGCCTTCCGAGAAGATCGCGCAGTTGTTCCAGCCGTTCAATCGCCTCGGGCAGGAGGCCACGGGCGAGGAGGGCACCGGCATAGGCCTGGTGATGGCCAAGCAGCTGGTCGAACTGATGGGGGGCACGATCGGCGTGGACAGCTCCGTTGGAGTGGGGAGCGTGTTCTGGTTCGAAGTGATGGCCGCAGCGGAGGCGCGGCCGGCCATCCCAGGGGGCGAACTCGAGGCTCCGGCGCCTTTGGAGGTGCGGACAGACGCGCCCATGCGCGTCGTGCTCTATGTGGAGGACAACCCGGCCAATCTGGAGCTGGTCCGGAGAATCATCGCGAGACGCCTCGATCTGCGGCTGCTGAGCGCGTCGAGCGGGAGTCTCGGCGTCGAGCTTGCGCGCGCGAACCAGCCGGACGTCATCCTGATGGACATCAACCTGCCTGATATCAGCGGCATCGAAGCCCTTAGGACCCTGCTTGCGGAACCGACCACCGCGCACATCCCGGTCGTGGCCATCAGCGCGAATGCCATGCCCCGCGACATCCAGCAGGGCTTGCGGGCGGGTTTTGTCCGGTACCTGACCAAGCCGATCCGAGTGAGTGAGTTCACGGACACCCTGAACGAAGCGCTAAAGCTTGCCGGGGAAAGGACGGGGACAGGCCGATGAAGACGATGAACAAAGAGGAGGCGTTGCTCAAGTCGGGCGCTCTGTAAGCGCCATCTACTCTTTCTCAGCATCGCGGGAACGAGTAACGGTGGCGGCATCGGGCGGGCAGGAGGGCGTGCCGGTCTTCTCTTTGCCCTCCTTCTTGGCGGCGGGGCCGCCCTGACCGCTCTGATCACCCCCGCCCTCCGCCTGGTGGCCAACGGTCGTGATGAGATTCAAGTGGCGGCCGGTCGGGCTCGACTTCATCGAAGGGGCAGCCTATTGTTTCGAGAACGTCGTGGAGCTCGAGGCGACGCCAGAGGCGGTGTTCGACATCTTCGCGGACGGCCAGAGCTGGCCTCGCTGGTTCGATGGCATCAAACAGGTGGTCTGGACGAGCCCGGAGCCGAAGGGCGTCGGCACGACCCGCACCGTCACCCTGACCACGATGACGGTGTATGAGCATTTCCTCGCCTGGGAGCGCGGCCGACGATTCGCCTTCAGGTTCGAGGGCTCCTCACTGCCCCTTTGCCGCGCAGGAATCGAGGACTACCGGCTCGAGGATCTTGGCTCGGGCCGCACCCGGCTCTCCTACGGGGTCTATCTCGAGCCGTCGCTCGCCGTCCGCCTGGCCGGTCCCATCGCCCGCGCACAGTTCCGCGACATGTTCCGCCGGGCCGCGGAAGGTCTCAGGAGCTACGTCGCCGCGCCGGGGAAGTAAGTGCGATCCGCGGAAGTGGGCGGTGCGTAAGCTCACGTGCGCGCCGGTGACTCTCGACCGCGCGGACGTGCATCCGCGCGACCGGCGCTGGCCGCCCCCGGACCGCCGGGCGGGCGGGTGTGCGTCATAAATGTGGGGTGATCCTGCCATGCCCCGGTCGGATACCGGTGGCTGAGTCCATCGACCGCCCTTCAATACGGACCTCGCTCAGCGCCCGCCCGAGAGGCTCCTCACTATCTGACGGGATTGGCCCGCGGCCACCCTCTGCGCCAGCCCATATCGATGACGCACACCCCCGGGCGGGCCGCGGCCTGGCAAACCGCGCTCGTTTCAATTACGCTCGGGAGACCATCGATCAGCTGATTTTGCAGCCCGAGAACCGCGCCAAGGGCGCCGCGGTAGAGTCGGCCTCCAGTCCGCGACCGCCGAGGTCACCGTCATTCAGGGTACCGACCTCGAATTGAACGGGGGCTCGAGGTTGAAATGACGCCGGTCACCACGTCCGAGTTCCCGCCGGAGCGACCAGCCTATTCGGTGCTCGATTGCAGCAGGACGGAAGCCCTGGTCGGGCCGATTGCCCACTGGAAGGTCGCGCTCGACGCTGCCCTCGAGGCGGGCGTCGAGTGACGGCAAACCGGGCAGGTAGCGGCCTGATTGCCATTCTCGCCATGGCCGGCACCCTCACCTTCACCGCCATGCTGCGTACTTCAACCACGTTCGATGAGATCGTGGTGATGGCGGGAGGCGCTTCGGGCTATCACACCGGAAAATGGACGCTCGCGCCGGAGCACCCGCCGGTTACGCAGTATCTGTTCGGTCTGCCGGTTTTCCTGGCGCACCCGCAATACCCCGATGAGTCCCAGGTGCCGGCCGCGACCCAGGTGCCGATGGGATACCGCTACCAATACGCACGTTCATTCTTCTGGCAGTCCGGCAACGATCCCGAACACATGGCGATGCTCGGCCGGATACCCGCAGTGTTGTCCATGCTCGCGCTGGTTGTGCTCGTGTTCTTCTTCACGCGTGGCACCGCGGGTGACGCCGCTGCCCTGCTGGCAGCGTGGCTCACTGCCTTTCTCCCCGATATGCTCGCGCATGGCGGGGTCGCCTACAACGATGTGCCCGTGGCGGCGGCATTGTTCGCCGCCTGCTGGGCACTCGATGAAGCGATCCGCAAACCGTCCTGGCGGCGAGGCATTCTCGCCGGCCTGGTCATGGCGCTCGCGCTCGGCGTCAAGAACACTGCGATCGCGCTTGCACCCATTGGGGTCCTGCTGCTTGCCATGGAAACCCTCGCGCGCTGGCGGGACGCGGACTGGAGACGAAAGGTCGCGATCACTGCTGCCGCTTCGGTCGCGGCAATGTATGTCGGCCTGGTCTTGATCTATCGCGGCGATCTCTTGCTGACCGAATACCGGTACGCGATCACCTTCGCGATCTTCCATGCGACCGATTCACTCATCCCGAGTTTCCTGCTCGGCGAACGCCGCCTTACCGGCTGGTGGTACTTCTTCCCGGTCGCCTTCCTGATGAAGACATCCGCCGCGCTGCACCTGCTCGCCTTGACCGGCCTGGTCGGCCTGGCCATCGAGCTGAAGCGCAGGCCTCGCGCGGTGCTGACCAGCCGCCTGCGCATGCCCCTGGTGGCAGGTTCCGTCGTCGCCGCGATGCTGCTGACTTCATCCCTCAACATCGGCTTCCGTTATGCGCTGCCCGCGCTGCCCATGGTGTGTGTGCTGACCGCGGCGGGCACGCTGCGGCTCTGGCCCCGGCTCCAGCGCGTGGCAAAGGTCGCGGTTGCGGTCGCTGCGCTCTGGGCCGCGCTGTTCACGGTTTCGTATTATCCGCATTTTCACGGCTACATCAGCGAGTACGGCCCGGATCGGGACCGCAACTATCGTGTGCTGGCCGACTCGAGTCTGGACTGGGGACAGGGCCTGCTCGAATTGCGCGACTACATGGCCTCGCACAAGATCGACCGCATTTACCTGAGCTACTTCGGGTCGGCGCTGCCGGAAGGCTACGGCATCCACTATCTGCCGCTGCTCAGCTTCTTAGACCTGAAGGCGCAGCCTGAACGGCCCGGAGCCCCTCTGCCCAGGTACGTTGCAATTTCCGCGACGAACCTGAATGGGGTCTACTTCAACGGCGATCCCTTCGCGAACTTTCGGAACATGAGGCCGGTGGCCGTGCTCGGCTACACCATATTCGTCTTTCGCGTGGGAGATTGATGTCCATCGCGTGAGCGGATTCCGAATGGCGCCCGCGTGTTTCCTTGCTCCGCTGACGATCATCCGCGACATCCAGGTGGACCGAAAGACATCCGCCGAAGCCTCAGGACCCCGAGGCCTGGGAGAGCTCCAGTCGGAGAATTCGCGGAAGCGCTGTCTTCGCCTTGTCGCACACGAGGGAGATGGGGTTGTCGCCGCGGAAGAGGCTTAGGGCCGGTATCTCGAAGGACGCACGGACAGCCTGGGGCCCGATGAGAGCTTCGCCCACGGCTTGCCCATTCGCCTCTAACTTGATCCAGGCGGATTCCCGGGCGTCGAGAGTCAGGGTCAGTCTGGTGGGGCGCGGCGCCAGAAGTGGGACGACCAGCATGGCGTTTGTGTCTCGCATCCGAATGTCGTGAATGCCGTAGTGGGCGAGCGGGCCGAAGCCCTCGCGAAGGAAGAAACGGAGCCTCGCCAGTTCCTGGGCGGGCGAGACACCCCACGCGAACTTTCTCTCTTCAGGATCAAAAACCACGGTCTCGCCCCGTTCGAGCCGTCGCGCGGTCTTCAGGGTTTCGCGCGCGAAGCCGAGGACGTACGGGCCGTCGCGTGAGGTGGACAAATCGATCCGCGAATATCGATCCAGCCCGAGGGGGGCGGCCAACCCGAGGAGCAGGATGACGAACGCGGCTGGTTCGAAGGCGGGCGCTAAGGCCAGAGCCCTCGGCCGGCCGTGTCCCGGGTCCAGATGGACGGCGAGGGCGGCCGCGAACGGCAGCGCATAGATCAGCAGACGGGGCACGTCGGCGGCGAAAAATGTGGGGGCCGCCCCTTCGCCGGTGTAAGCCCCGGCACCGAGCGGCAACGCGAGAAGCGCCAGAAGGGTGAGAGCGTGATTTTTCAGATACTCACGGGCGGATGGCCGGGACAGCGCCAAAACCGCCACCAGGCTGAGACCGCCCAGAAGGAAGTGCCCGGCGACACTCGGGAGGCTGGAGGCAATGGCCCCGAGAGCACCCACGTAGTCCGGGCTCCCGCCAAGAGGCGCATTCTGAGGGGCCCAGGTCCAGCGCAACAGAAGCGCCAGCAAGGTCGCGGGGGCGGCGACCTGCACCGTGCGTAAAGCTGCGGCCTTGGCCCCCTGAGTCAGGGCGCGTACAAAGATCAGGGGAAGGACGAACAGCCAGACCTCCTTGGAAAGCGATAGCAGCAACAGGGTCAGGGCTATGACCCAGGGACCGGCGCCGATCTGAATGCAAATGAGTGACAGCAGAAGCAGAGCCAGGGCGAAGGGTTCAACCAGGAACGGATTCTCGAACACCGCGCGAACCGGTGGGGTCATCATCACCGTCAGCACCGCCAGAAGCGAGGCCCGGTGCGTGGCGCCTAGGACTGTCAGGTAAAGGAACAGAAGTCCGCTGGCGGCGATCAACGAGGCCTGGGCGGCCCCCTCGAAGCCCGGTACGATCCACCGAGGAGGGAGCGATGCGCCGATCAGCCCCGGCAGCAGGATTCGATAGCCCCATGGAGCCACCGTGAAAACTCGAGGCTCCTCGGCCATGGCCACGTAGACATGCGCGTCGAAGCCGGGGAGATTGAATCCGTCCCAGACGATATGAGGGTCGAACTGAGCCTGGAAGTGGTACTGGGCAACTCCGGCGCCGATCAGACAAGCGACGACGAACGCGGCGGCGTCCTTGAGGAGTGAGGTTCCCAAAGCCGCGTGCTGCTCTGAAAGTCAGTGACCGACGGTGCGCTTCTTACGAAGGAAGTCCATGAGCACGGCTTCGCCCAGGTCGTAAGGACTCGTGAAGTACGCCTTCCCGCGCGTCAGTTCCGACACCTTCGCCACGAAGGCCACAAGTTCATAGTCGCGGGCCAGCATGAACGTGTTGATCATGATGTTCTGGCGGCGGCAGTTGATCACTTCCTTGAGGGTCAGGCCGATGACTTTGGGATCGAGGCCGAAGGGATTTCGATAGATTCGCCCATCGTCGAGGGTGATGGCGGTGGGCTTGCCGTCGGTGACCATCACGATCTGCTTCATGTCCTTGCGTTCGCGGGCGAGGATTCGCTGGGCCACGCGTAGTCCTTCACGCGTGTTCGTGTAGTGCGGGCCCACCTTCACCCGGCCCAGCATCGACAGGGGGATCTCTTCGGCCGAATCGTGGAAGAGAACCACGCGAAGGGAATCGCCCGGATACTGGGTGCGGAGCAGGTGGGAGAGGGCGAGGGCGACCTTCTTGGCCGGGGTGAAGCGGTCTTCCCCATAGAGGATCATCGAATGCGAGCAGTCGAGCATCACCACGGTGGCGCAGGACGAGCGGTACTCGGTCTGGCGGACCACCAGATCCTCGTAGCCCACATCGAGCCCTTCGCCTTCCCGCACGTCCAGCGACTTCGTGCGCCTGATGGTGTTGAGTAATGTCTCGCTGACGTCGAGATTGAGGGTGTCGCCGAACTCGTAGGGCTTGGAGGGGCCGCTCGCGTCGACTCCGGTCGACAGGTCCTGGGTGTCATGCGATCCGAACGAAGACCGCCCGAAGGCGCCCATGAGTTCGCGTAGCGCGCGATAGCCGAGGAAATCCGTGCCCTTCTCCGAGAGTTCAAACCTCACGGGGGCGCCCGAACCTCCGGCCTCACCCTGCCCGTCGGTGTCCTCCATCGACCCTGTACCCTTTTGCGAGGCCTGGATGAAACCTTCATTCATCAGCCGCTCGATGACTTGTTCGAGGAACTCGTTGAGCGCCTCCTCGCTTCCGAAGAGCTTTTGCAAGTCTTCGTCCGGAAGGAGTTCGCTCGTCATCAGCGCGTTGACGATCGCGTCCTTCAGATCCTGCTGCGAACTCTGGTTGTTTCCGTCCGCGGGCTCACCAAAACCACTGCCGAGCAGGAACTCGGACATGGCGTTTACCAGTTCGGAGAGATCGAGGTCCTCCCAGAGATTGGCTCGATGTTTATGGTAGGTGAAGCGCGGCACTCAGTTGACCTGTCGTTTCAGGCGGGCGAGTCGCTCGAGCCGTTCGAGATCGGGTCCGCCTTCCTCGGTCTTGCGCTCGACCGCGATGTAGGTCCCCTCGTCCGAACGACCGATCTTCTTCTGCGCGAACAGCCCCTCCAGGATGAACTCGGCGGCCGCCGCCCGAGTGGGCGCGTCGCTGCGCTCGGGGATCAGGCGTTCGGCGTGGGCGAGCAATCCCGGCACTCGCGAGAGGGTCGCGAGCAGTTCCCCCGCACTGCGGTCATCAGAAACCCCGATCTCTCCGCCCTGTTCGAAGAAGTCCACCAAAGCGCGCAGATTGGTTCCGCCGAACTCCCGGGCGAAGACCTCCTTCAGTCCTTCCCGCACGAGGTCGCGGCCGACTGCCGCTCCTCCGGCCATCTCGCCCTCGTATTCGAGCTCGATTTTGCCGGTGACCGCGGGCAGAGCCACGTACACGTCGGCGATGCGGGGCACGATCTCGCCTTCGGCGTAGGCCAGAGCGCGGCGTTCGGCCGACGAGATGGCGTTCTCGAGCACGCTGATCGCAAGCCGCTGGGAGACGCCGCTCTTCTTGTCGACGCGGCGGTCGCGCCGGGCCGCGAACGCCACCGCTTCCACCGTGTGGCGGACGAACTCGGGGACGAATACCGGCGAACTTCGCTTTGAGAACGCTTCACTGGCGGTGATGAGGGCCGAGAGCTCGATCGTCTCCGGGTAGTGGGTACGGATCTCGCTGCCGATGCGGTCCTTGAGCGGGGTCACGATCTTGCCGCGCGCGGTGTAGTCCTCGGGGTTCGCGGTGAAGACCATGGCCACGTCGAGTCGCAGGCGGACCGGAAACCCCTTGATCTGGATGTCGCCTTCCTGGAGGATGTTGAAGAGGCCCACCTGGATGCGGGGGGCCAGATCCGGGAGCTCGTTGATCGCGAAAATGCCGCGGTTCGAACGGGGCAGCAGGCCGTAGTGGATGGCTCCCTCGCTGGACAGGATGTGACCGCTCTTGGCCGCTTTGATGGGGTCGAGGTCGCCCAGCATGTCGGCGATCGTGACATCAGGGGTCGCGAGCTTCTCAACGTAGCGCTCGTCCCGATGAAGCCACTCGACCTCCATTCCATCGCCTTGGGTCGCGACTTTGTCGCGGCAGGAACTGCACAGAGGGGCGAAGGGGTCGCAGCGGATCTCGCAGCCTTTCACGACCGGAACCCGCTCGTCGAGAAGGGAGACCAGCTGGCGAATCAGACGCGTCTTCGCCTGGCCGCGCAGACCGAGCAGGATCATGTGGTGCTTGGAGAGCACCGCGTTCACCACTTCGGGGATCACGCTCTCGTCGTAGCCGACGATTCCGGGAAAGAGGGGCTCCCGATCGCGAAGCTTCGCGAGCAGATTGCGGCGCATTTCGTCCTTGACGGATTCGCCGCCGGTGAGGCCCTGTTGCTTGAGTTCGAGGAGTGTTGTCATTGTTCGCCTCTGATTATCGCTCCCACGTCCATTCAGGCCCTTGATGGACCGGGTAGCATCCACGCCACCTCTTCCATGCAGACTTCCGCCCCCGGGTCGCGCCCGACACCGCCGGTCGACCCGAACTACGTGGGCACGGAGCTCGAGTTATTCGCGGCGGCCGTGAACTGGAAAGCCTATGTACGTTCCTGCATCGGACCACGGCTTCGGGGCGCGGTGCTCGAGGTTGGGGCCGGACAGGGCGGAACCACTCGGCTCCTTTGCCAGGGCGACGTCCGCCGCTGGACCTGTCTGGAGCCGGACCCCGAGCTTTTCCGTCGTCTCGAGACGGAAATCAAAAGCGGTGGACTGCCTCCCGTGTGCCGGGCGGTGAACGGTTCGATCGAGGCGATAGGAGCGGAAGAAAGGTTCGATTCCATTTTGTACATGGATGTCCTCGAACACCTGAAGGACGATCGCGCAGAGCTGAAACGAGCGGCGAGAGTGCTCGCTCCCGGCGGCCACCTGATCATTCTTTCCCCGGCCCACCCGTGGCTCTACACCCCGTTCGATGAAGCCATCGGCCACTTTCGTCGATACACGAGGGGCGCGCTGCAAGCACTCAACCCGCCCGGGCTGGAGCTTGTGCTCAACCGGTATCTCGATGCCGCCGGTCTTCTGGCTTCGCTCGGAAATCGCCTTCTGTTGAAGAGCGCCATGCCCACCGCAGGCCAGATCGCTTTGTGGGACCGGGGCCTGGTGCCGATCTCGCGGCATATCGACCGGCTCTTGTTCCATGCGGTTGGAAAGTCGGTGCTGTGCGTCTTCCGGAGGCCGTCATAGCCGAATCAGAGTATTGAGGAGGGCGACGGAGTCTCGCTGCTGAAGCAGGTGAACGCGGGCGTCCCGCGTCTGCTCCAAGCCCCTGACCGGCGGTGGGTTGAGGGTTGGTAGGATCCAAGCCTCCCGCCTCACCCCTCGGGGCTCTGGACTCCCAAAACTCATGCTCACACTCGGCTTCGATATCGGCGGTACGTTCATCAAGGCGGTGGCCTTGCGTGATCTCGAGGTTGTGGCCCGGGGCGAAACCCCGGTGCGGCACGAATCGATCGAGGCGTTGTGCGTGCAGCTTGCAAACCTCCGCCTTGAACTGGATCCGCCGCTCGAAGCGAAGGCTTCGGGGGTCGCGGTGGCGGGTCTCGTCGACAAGTCGACCGGCCGTTTGACCGCCTCTCCGCATCTTCCCTCTCTGCGCCACGTCGACGCCAGACCGCGTTTCGAGATCGCGCTGGGCATGCCCACGAGCGTGATGAACGACGCGACCGCCGCGGCCTTCGCGGAAGTCCGCTATGGGGCGGCGCGCGGCCTGTCCCATGTCCTCCTGATCACCGCCGGCACGGGGGTGGGCGGCGGCCTGGTTCTGAACGGGCAGCCCTACGAAGGCGCTTCCGGGTTCGCGGGCGAGATCGGCCATGTTCCGGTCGAGCCCCAGGGGGATGCCTGCGCCTGCGGCAAACACGGCTGCCTCGAAACCGAATGCGGTGCTTACTATCTGGTCGGTCGGGCGCGCGCGGCCATCGGTTCCGGGGTCCACAGCTCGCTTGAGAAGGCGAATCCCCTCGACGCCGCCGCGATTTTCGAAGCCGCTCGGGCGGGCGACGCCTTCGCATTGAACCTCATCGACCGCGCGGGTTCCGCCCTCGGCCGGGCCTGCGCCATGGCCCTCCAGATCCTCGACCTGGAACGAATCGTGATCGGCGGGGGCCTCGCGCGTAGCGCCGATCTGCTGATTCCGCGGATAATGGCGTCGGCCCGCGCCCGGACCTTCGGCGAAATCTTCGACCGAGCGTCTTTTGTGGCGGCGGAACTTGGCCATCAGGCGGGTGCGATCGGGGCGGCGGCTGTGGCGATGCATAGCGCCCGCTGAACGCCTTTCTCGTCCGTATCGACTTCCTCTTTTCTGCTTTCAGGTAGACGTGACCGAACTTTCACAGATCCGCAACTTTTCGATCATCGCGCACATCGATCACGGGAAAACCACGCTCTCCGACCGCCTCATGGAGGCGACCGGCGCTCTCACCGCGCGCGAAATGAGCGCGCAGTTCCTCGACGCGATGGACCTCGAGAAGGAACGCGGCATCACCATCAAGCAACATTCGGTGCGGCTCAACTACAAGGCCAAAGACGGGAAAGACTATGTCTTCAACCTGATCGACACCCCGGGTCACGTTGATTTCAGCTACGAAGTCAGCCGGTCGCTGGCGGCCTGCCAGGGCGCATTGCTGGTGGTGGATGCGAGCCAGGGGGTCGAGGCCCAGACCCTCGCGAATGCTCATCTGGCCGTCGAGAACCATCTCGAGATCATCCCCGTGATCAACAAAGTCGATCTGCCTTCCGCCGAGCCGGAGCGCGCCAAGGAACAGATCGAGAGCGTTATCGGAATCGACGCCTCGGGGGCGATCCTCGCCTCGGCCAAGCAGGGCATCGGCATCTCCGAGATCCTCGAAGCCATCGTTCATCGAGTGCCCGCACCCAAGGGCAATCCCGATGGCCCTCTGCGTTGCCTGATCTTCGACTCCTGGTTCGACCAGTATCGCGGCGTGGTCATCCTCGTCCACGTGGTCGATGGCGTGATCAAGCCGGGCATGAAGATCCGCCTCATGGCCTCTGAGGGCAGCCACGAGGTCGAAGGCCTCGGCGTCTTTACGCCCAAGCCCATGCCCGTGGAATCGCTCTCCGCGGGCGAAGTCGGGTTCGTGGTGGCGGGCGTGAAACGTCTCTCCGACACGAAGATCGGCGACACGATGACCGACGACCGGAACCCGGCACCCGAGCCGCTGCCCGGTTTCAAGGAAGTGAAGCCCATGGTGTTCGCGGGCCTCTATCCCATCGAGTCGAACAAGTACGGCGAGCTGCGCGAGGCCATGGAGAAACTCCGCCTCAACGACGCTTCGTTCAACTACGAGCCCGAAACCTCGGCCGCCCTCGGTTTCGGCTTCCGTTGCGGCTTCCTCGGTCTCCTCCATATGGAGATCGTCGAAGAGCGTCTCGAACGCGAATTCGGCCTGGAACTCATCGTCACCGCACCTTCAGTCAAGTACCGGGTCATGAAGACGAACGGCGACATCATCGACGTCGATTCGCCCGCGCGACTGCCCGATCCCGGTTCGATCGAAGCCATCGAAGAGCCGGTGATCACCGCGACCATCCTCACCGCTCCCGATTACGTGGGCGCGATCCTTCAGCTTTGCCAGGACAAGCGCGGCATCCAGAAGAACATGGGTTACATCACGCCCACTCGCGTGATGATCACGTACGAGCTGCCCATGGCCGAGGTCCTGCTCGACTTCTACGACCGGCTGAAGTCAGCGTCGAAGGGCTACGCGTCACTCGACTACCAGATCACCGGCTGGTGGGTGTCGCCGCTGGTGAAACTCGACGTGCTCGTGAACGAAGAGCCGGTCGATGCGCTTTCGATCATCTGCCACAAGGACACGTCGTATCAGCGGGGCAAGACGCTCGTCACCAAAATGCGGAGCCTGATCCCGCGTCAGATGTTCGACGTGGCCATCCAGGCCGCTATTGGCTCGCGCATCATCGCGCGCGAAAGCGTCAAGGCCCTGCGCAAGAACGTCATCGCCAAGTGCTACGGCGGTGACATCAGCCGCAAGCGGAAACTTCTCGACAAGCAGAAGGAAGGCAAGAAGCGGATGAAGCGCGTGGGCAGCGTCGACATTCCGCAGGAAGCGTTCCTCGCTGTCCTCAAGGTCGACGAGTAGGTCGAATCTTTACGACGCGGGCTCGTATCACCACGAACTCTTCGTCCATCACGGGCGGTCAGGACATCAGAATCGCCGCGAGCGCTTCCTCGCTGCCCGGCTTCTCGCGGAAGAATAACGTGGGCTCGAAGAATTCGAGTTCGAGCAGGATGGGCGCGCCGGAATCGTCGCGCGCGATGTCCACTCGGGCATAGGGGATGTCCGGCACTCCGGCCTGGCTGAGCACGTCGAATGCCATGGCGATGGCGTCTGGCTGCGACTCGACCAAACGGCCTTCCGGCCCGACGTGGCGGCCGCCCATAAACGCCGAGTTCTTCATCACGGTGTGCGAGTAGACCCCGCCAAAGAAGATGAGGCTGTTCTCGCCTCCTTCTTCTACGTCCCGCACGAAAGGCTGGATCATGATGTCGCGAAGCGGACGATGGCGGTCGAGATAGGCCTGACCTTCCTCGTATCGCGCGGGCTCCACCCGGACGGTTTCCCACGAGTCGGCGGAGATGGTCGGCTTGAGGACCACTGTGTTCCAGCCGTGCTGGGCGCAGATCTTCGGCAGGCTGGCGACCTCGCCCTTTCCAACGAAGACGGTGGGCACGATGGGCACGCCCTTTTCGAAGAGACCAGCCATGTACCGCTTATCCATGTTCCAGCGAATCGTCTCCGGCGCGTTCACCACGGATGTGACTTTCTCGACCCGCGACAACCACGCGAGAAATTTCTCGACGCGACGGTAGTAGTCCCAGGGCGATCGAATCAGGGCGAGATCCATCCGCTCCCAGGGAAAATCGGGGTCATCCCACGAAGCATTCATCACCACCGCCCCCCGTCGCGCGAGGGCCGCGGCGAGGGGCCGATCGTCGTCCTCCATTTCCGGATGGGAGGCCTGGGTGATGAATACGATCTTCATAGCCTCGGGAGCTTACGCGGGGGCCGCGGGGCGGCGGATCCGCCGCTCCGGTCTGGGCGTATTCTGAGCGGGCAAGGAGAGACATGAACGGTCCGGATCCCGGCGAACGCTTCCCCCTGCCCGCGTCCCCGCGGCTGGGCTTCCTCAAGAACTTCATCACCCGGCCGACCATTGATGTCGGTGACTACACCTACTACGACGATCCCGCCGGACCGGAGCGGTTCGAGGAGCACGTCCTCTACCATTTTGACTTCATAGGAGATCGCCTCGTGATCGGCAGATTCTGCTCCATCGCCGCCGAGGTCCGGTTCATCATGAACGGCGGCAATCACGCCACCGACTGGCTCACGACCTTCCCTTTTCCAGTCTTCGGGCATGGATGGGAAAGTGCGATGCCGGACTCATGGCCTTACCGGGGCGATATCGTGGTGGGGAACGACGTGTGGATGGGATACGGGGTCACGGTGATGCCCGGCGTCACCATTGGCGACGGCGCCATCGTCGCGACCCGCAGTGTGGTCACCAAGGACGTCCCGGCCTACGCCGTGGTAGGTGGAAATCCCGCCGAACTTATCCGGTACCGGTTTGGTGGAGAGGACCGGGCGCGCCTCCTGGAGGTGGCCTGGTGGAACTGGGACGCGGAAAAGATCACACGGAACGTGAAGGCCATCTGCGCGGGGGATATCGCGGCGTTGGAAGGGGCGGAGTAGCACCAAGGCGACGCGTGGCCCAAGCGCCCCACAAGTGCGCCGAGTGGTGCTACCTAAGGGGAGTCGGGACTGAAGCCGCGCGAGGTCTGGAAGTCGCCCCGGCTCCGCGGCAGCTACAGTCCCACTCTTCTTCACGACGGCCATCTCTATGCGATGGGAGGGGCGAATCTCCTCTGCGTCGATCGGAGCGCAGACCGAAGCGCCGCCGAGCTTCGCGGCCGGCTTGATCTTCGTCCGCAACGACGAGGAGATCGTGGCGGTCGGTATCGAGCGCTGAGACCAGGGCCTCAATCAACCCTTCATCACCTCGGATGCGATCTCAGTGGCCGGGAGCCATGATGGTCAGATTGGTCGTTCGGTGTCAAACCCGGCATGCACAGCCAATCGGGTATCGTGTCGTTATAGCTGGATCAATAGAGACGTTGGAATCCGAAGCGATGCAGCTGCCGCCGGACCAACGCCTGACTCTCGCCCACCGGATTCTGAGCAGCGTGGAGCCGCTAGCGTCCGCTGAGATTGACGTGGCATGGGACACCGAGATTCGCGAGCGCATCGCTCGATTCGCCGCCGGCTCGGTGCGCGGCATACCTGCAACTGAGGTTTTTGCCGAGGTGGATCGACGCTTGCGCCGATGAAGTTGCAGTTCCTGCCAGAGGCGGCGGCTGAGTTCTACGAAGCGTCAGAGCATTTCGGATCCCGGCAGGACGGTCTGGGGTCACGATTTCGAGGAGAGGTGCTGGAGGTCTGTCGGTTGATTGTCCAGCGGCCCACCCTTTGGCGGGAGCGTCTTGGTGGTTACCGGCGAGTCAACTGACCGGTGTTTCCGTATTACGTGGCGTACTTTATTCGCGGCGATTTGATCTTGGTCGCCGCAGTCGCACCTGGACATCGACATCCCAACTTTCTTTTGGGAGGAGAGTTACTTCTTCTCGTTCAGTTCGGGGATGTTCTTGCGCAGCATTTCCTTGGGGGTCATAAACATGAAGGCCTTCATCATGCCCAGCATGAAGCGGGTCTTCATGGGCACATCGCCGGTTTCGACCACTGCCTTGATGTTGTTCAGGATGTCCACCCAGCTCGTGCGCACGGAATCGGCGGTCTTCTGCTGATCGACGAACTTCGAGTGGACGACGGTAACCCGGGTGACTCCGGCTTTCTCTTCAAGAGTCGATTCCACGAGGGTGGGAGACTCGGCGAGATTCGTTTCCTTTTCTCAGGCGCGTTTAGCGCGGCGGGCTTCGGTTGCTTTCTCAACCGTCCGTTTCAGACCGACAAGGGCCGAGGCCCAGTCGCCCTGATATTTCCCCACCCAGCGCTCGTAGATGTGCTGGATGGGCACGGGATTCAAGTGATTGATCCTCCGCCGGCCGTCGATCTCGACGGTCACGAGGTCGGCCTCGCGCAGCAGATTCAGATGCTGCATCACCAGAAAGCGGTTCTCGCCGAGAGCTTCCGCGAGGTCGCCCGTGGTGCACGGCCGGTCGCGGAGGATGTCGAGGATCCGCCGCCGATGCGGGTTGGCGAGCGCGCGCCACACGTGATCGAGGTCTTCATGTGACATGGTCAATACGTAAATATTATGTCACTCAGTTTCGACTCGTCAAGTACTTTTTTTGAACAAACCGCCAACCGCCACCGTCTCGGTTCGGCGCCCCTCGCGAGCCTGAGGCCGGCGTTCGGAGCCGCGTCGACCGACCCGATCAAAGCCCTCGCGAGGACTGATTCGCGATTACTGAGGCGTCGGGGACGGGACCGGCACCGGCACCGGATTCACCGTCTCTCCCGCGGACCCGGTGGCCCGCTGCACCACGGTTTGTTCGTTCACGCGGACCCGGGCCACGGACTCCACCCGCCACCCCTCGGCCTCAAATTGGACGATGTGTTCTCCGGGGGCCACCTGGAATCGTCGCAGGCTTCCCGGCGCGAGTTGCGCTACAACCCGGCCATCGATTGAAACCGTGGTCGCGATATCGCTGGAAATCAGCAGGGTGCCCGTGGGTCGTCGAGTCGGGGCCGGAGTGGGCGGCGGCGTCAGCGCTGGAGTGGCCGTGGGCAACAGCGTCGGCGCTGGCGTCGGGGCCGGAACCACCGCCACCTTCTCCTCCTTGGCGTTGCGACTCATCCAGATCGCGGCCGCGGTGATCGCGAGGCCGATGACCACGACGGCCACGGCGGTCATGGGACCCGCGACAGAACGTGGTGGCTCTTCGGGGGAAGGCGGCACAGGGAAAACCGGCGGCCCGCCGGCCACCAGGGTCTGGTCGGTCACATCGTCCAGGAGCGGGCTTCGGCCCAGCATCATGGTGGCACCGTCGTCGCCCCGATCGATCTCCACCCTGAACTTGAGATTGCCGATATGAAGCTGCTGTCCAGGCAGCAGCTTCGCTTCATGGGTGCGCTGACCGTCGATCCGGATTCCATTCCCGCTGTTCTGATCAACGATGACCCAGTCGTCGCCGCGCCCCTCGATCTCGGCATGGCGCCGCGAGACCGAAGCGTCGCGGAGGTGCACATCGGACGCCGCGTCACGTCCCACGCGGACCAGCGCTTGTTCGATGACGATGGGCAGACCACCGCCCTCCGGATGGAGGCGCAGGACATTCATGCTCATGAAATCATACGCTCGGCCAAGGCACGATCACGCGCGTCTCCGACCCTAGCCTGTGGTGAAAGGCCGCCGCAGCACTGCGAATGCCGGCAGACTTTCGTGCGTCCAGACAACAGCTGGGCGTGTTGAGCGGGAATGTTGAGTCCCGCCGGGGTAAAAGCCAGAAACC
>ENA-ORBV01009054-ORBV01009054.1-microbial-mat-metagenome-genome-assembly--contig:-NODE-9054-length-16508-cov-5.127503_pt1 | contig 16508 bp, 3 predicted proteins | sample MGYA00237777_ERZ505514 | MGnify/ENA primary metagenome ERZ505514 (study PRJEB26160, sample SAMN06269048) | microbial mat metagenome | isolation source: Oligotrophic lake microbial mat | place... | reverse complement strand
TTTACGGGTATTCTAAAACTTGGACGTGGCTTTTCAAGCGCCGCGGTCTCCGCTACCAAAGAAACATCAGAACTAAGCTTTGTTTGAAGCTCTTGAATTTCGGCCTCTAAAGCTTTCATGCGAGTTATTGCTGACAACTTCTTTTTGTCATTTTGTTTGGCTTTTTCAAACGAGAGATGAATAGCTTCGGCCAAACTCAGCGATGACGGCAAAAAAGTTTTCCACTCAGTCCTCACATTCACCGTTTGATGCTCTTTGAGCCACTCGCCGATGTCTCGCCATACATCGGCCTTCAATTTATTTTCAAAATCTCCGCGCATGCGCTCAAGGGCTAAGCTTTTTTTCTCAAGATCTCTTTGCCATTTTTCTTTCACATTTTGTTATCAGTTCTCAAAAGTATTGTAGAACAACTATGCGAAGATAGCAACTTCACCTAAACTCGGTGATTTTTATTTTCGTAATACTCTTTAGGTTTTTAGTAGGATATGTATGCGGGAAAGTATAAAAAAGCTAGGGACAGGGTATTAGCGTTACCCTGCCCCATACACTTCATTTGTTAGGGTTGTTCTGTAGCTTCTGGCGCGGTTTCGGTTGGGACTTCCGTCGGTGCAGGTTCAGTCGCCGGAGCTTCGGTGGGAAGCGGTGTTACTTCCGGCGCGGGTAGAGTCGGTGTCGGTTCGACGGGTGTGATGACGACAGGCGCGGGTGTGACAGGTGTCGGCTGAATAACAGTCGTCACGGCTTGCCCACCGACGACAATCGTATCAATGGCGACGGGCATCCCTGCCAGCGGCACAATCCGCAGCGTGTGCGTCCCGGCGGCGAGATCAGTCACGCTGGCGATTTGTCCGTAAGCGACCTGCGTCGCGTTGGCATTCACGCCAAGCAGCGCCACGCCGTCGATTTCGATGATAAATGTGCCGTAGCTGGGGCCAGCGACATAAACGATGTCCGCTGATGTGCCTTCAAACGTGAGCGTCAGCGAATCGCTGCCTGTAGTGCTGCTGGCGAGATAATCATCCCCCAGCGCCGCCGCATCGCCTTGCACATCCGTCCATGCGCCGCCGCGCACGACCATTTCGTCTTGAGCAGGCATCATCATCGGGACAAGGTTGTAAGACAGCATCAGGAAGCGCCGCGCATTCGTGAACGCGCCGATTCCGCCTTGGCTGGCGGCTTGAACGCGCCATGAGTAGGTTCCATAGGCCAACACATTCGGCAGTTGAACCGAGCAGCTTGAGTCGGTGCAGGGGGCGACCCCGCGTGTGTACCACTGCGTAAAGATGACCGTTCCCATGCCATTTTTGACTTCAAGCTGATAATACAAGCCATTGCTGACCGTATTCCAAACCAGTGTCGGGCGGTTGGTGGTCGAGATGAGGCCGTCGTGGATGGGCGCGGTCAACGCTACCACACCCGGCACCGGTACAGCGATGGTAAAGCGTCCCCAAGTCCCTTCCGGGTTATAAGGGCCGATTCCGGCAGGTGTCGCGGCCTGAACGTTCCAATAATACGCACCATTCGGCAGCACGAGTCCGGGGACGTTCAGCGAGCAAGTGCCTCCGTTACACAATTTTCCTGCGCCGCGCTCCGCCCGATACCATTGCAAATGGGTTGGTACAAACGCCGGAGTCCCGATCCAGACCTGATACCAATCGACCCCCGCGATATCGTTCCATGTAATCGTCGGCGATGGATTGGTGAGCGTGGCATTGATGGTTGGCGTATTCAGTGTAACGATACCCGGCACAGGTGCGCTGATCGTGAACGGAATGCCCGTCGTCAGGTTAACCCAGTTGCCCAAACCGCCGGGGCCATACGCCTGAACATTCCACGCATAAGCACCCGCTGGCAAGTTCAAATCAGGCGTGATGCTGCATGTGCCGGGATGCGGGTTACAATCCGGCGCTGCCGCCCAATACCACTGCATGTGGCGGGTCGTAAAAGTGGGCGTAACCGTCCCGACCCACAATTGATAAGAGATAGCACCCGCCACCGTGTTCCAAGTAAAAGTAGGCTTGCCAGTGGCAATCGTGCTGTCAAACGCAGGCGCGAATCCGGCACTCGGCGCTGGCGGAACCGCTTTATTCAGCGTTTGATTTTCCAGCACACCGTAACCGTTACCATACGTGCCGCCGCCGGATGCACCGCCCTGCCCAACCCCTTGCACCGCCACGTTATACGCGCCGTTAGCCAGCACCAACAGCGGCTTAATGCTGCATGTGCCGCTGTTGCAAAGCCCGCCTGCTCCGGTGGTGCGCGGATAATTCTGGAAGTGATAGCTGGTCGTCCAATTGAGCGCCGCGTTGCTGGAATAATTGCTCAAGTAGATATTAAAGCTGGCGGCATCGTTGTCATCCGCCCAACTGATCGTCGGCAGACCTTGCCCAAAGTTCAAAGCGATTGCACTTGGCAGATTCGGCGTGGGCGCATCAAGCCTAAAGCTGGAAACACCCGCCGCTGGCCCAGCATAGCCATTATCGAAGGGGCCAGTCGTCGTCAGTGCGCCGCCGGGGCCGTAGCTCTGGATATATAAGCTGTAGTCGGTCTCATCCACCAAATCCACTGGGGATACAAATTGGCAGGTCGTCCCTGTCGGTGAACTACAAGCATCTGTACGCGAAACCGTGCGGAACAAGGCCGATGCACCTAGATTATCCCTCGGCGCGACGTAGATATTGAAGGCGGTTGCGCGGCGCTGACCGACAGTATTGAGATTCCATTTAAAAGTAGGCCGCAGGGTATTGATGTCGCTAGAGGCTTCCAGCGTCACCAGATCAGGCGCATTCGCGTTCAGCGTAAAGGCCGAAAGCGGCGCGGCGGTACTTACACCAAACGGCCCCCAAGCGGAAACCGACCACACATAGCCGCCGTTGACCAAGCGATAATTTTCACGTAACGTCGGCGGAACAAACGAGCAGGTCTCGTCGCTGCAATAACCCTCACGCGAAAGCACTTCAAACGCGATTTGCTGTCCGGTACTGGTCGCAAGATAGAAGTAGTAATAGGTCGCATCCGGCACATTCGACCATTTAAAGGTCGGATCACCGTAACCATCGGTAGCGGTTGCGCCGTTAGCAGGCAGTTGCAGAACGGGTGTAATCGGCGCGGTTGAAGCCGGTGCGATGTTCGTCACGATATAGACGTTATCGTTAAAGTCGCAATTTCCGGCGGGGCCGCAGCCGTTGAGCAAATTCTCTTGAATCACCAGATAAGCATTCGGGACAATGTTGCCAGCAAAATCACGCAGTTTCCACAAGCGCAAGCCATGTGCATTACACATCCCGTTGGCATCCAGCCCGCTCTCACACTCATCGCTTGTAAAGCCGTTCACGTCGATCACAAAATCAGTGGTCGGATTAACGGTCATCTCGGCGGGACTGCTGGTGCCACTTTTCAGCGGCAGGATTGATTGTGCATCTACCGCGTCATGAGTGAAGCTGCCGCCGCCTGCGCCCGTGATCTGGAACGTAATTGGGTCGGCGCAGCAGTTGTGATAGGCCGCGATCTGGCGCACATACACGGGCTGCGTATTCACGGCTCGCCGCCAACGGAACGACAGCACTTCATCGCCATACGCCACATACTGCGACGACAGCGGTTGGGTAATGTTACTGGTAGAGCCAAAGGCGCTGAGAAGCTGCGTGAGTGTCGGCTCGTTGGCATCATCCGGCTGAAGTTCATAATTGCCGTTCAGATACACGACTACCGAAGGCTGCACGGGGTCGCTGGTCGTCAGCGTGAGTGTCTGGTTGCGAAGGCCGGAACTGCCGCTGTCTTCGATAAAGCGCACTTCCACATCATAAAAGCTATTCGGCGCGATATTAAAGCCTGCTTCGTTCCGTATCAACGAAAATTCCGTCGGATCGCTGAGAGTGACTCCCGTCACGCGCAGGACGTTAACCGGATCGCTGTTTTTTACACGCAGCGTTACGGTATCATGTGAGCGATGCGAGGTCACACCTTGATCGATTGTGCTAAAGTTCAGCACACCGTTCAAGTAGCTGAGTTGGCTGATGGGCTGCGCCAGGCCGTTAAGCGTCGTCCAGTCGCGGTTATCCAGCACCAATGCACCACCGGGGGTGACGGGCGCGGGTTCGACATTCGTCACGAGGAATACGAAGTCGTTGTAATCCTGTCCGCTGGGGGTTTCTTCAAACGCGATGACATAAGCATTAGAGACAACGCCGGACGCAGTGATAAACGGATAAACACGCACCTTATGGCGAATCGCATCCGCGAAAAGGTTGAGCGAATCTTCGCTGTAAACATCACGGTTGGCGAAGGCAGGCCAAGTGCTGTAGAACCCAAATGCCGCGCCGCCGGGGTTAAAGCTAAACGATGGTGTGTCATTATAGGTCGGGTTAAGTGTCTGCGATGTGTTTTTGTTGATCGTGAAAAGCGGTGTTTCGCTGGCAGGATTCGCCATTCCATACCACCCGAAGATCGTCGTCTCGGAAAATGCCGACGAATCTGGGCCAAACGAAGCCAACGGATAAACATTGACGGTGCCGCCACTGACGGCGCGGAAACTCTGGACGCTCACTTCCTGCCCAAGCAGCGGGAAACTGCTGTTGGTGCTATGGATGGGGGATGTCGTGGGGTTATCATCGCCGACTTGCGTGGTGATGCTCCACGTATCGAGAATCCATTGTAGCGACGGTTCATTCGAGCCGAACAATCCGGCTGTGCCTAAGCCTGCAAGCGCAATCGTTATTGTCGGATGGGCTGCATCGGTTGTTTGGAAGCTAAGGGAGGCAAATTTGGGACCGTTACCCGTCGGGTTGAATTTGATGCCAAGCACCGTCGATTGCCCCGGATTCAATACGGTTGTGGTCGATATTGTGCTGATCTCGAATTGATTGGCATTCGTACCAGAGAGGACGGGGGCGTTTGTTGTAATACCCGCTGTGCCTGTGCCTGTATTCGTAATGGTGATAAGTTGTTCCGTGCTGGAACCGCCGCCAGAAATATCATTAAAAACAAGGCGCGAGGTGCTTGAAACCACATTCGGCGTTCCAGGCACGACTGGATTCGGACGCAGTAACCACAGTTTGTTATCGGAGCTGGTATCTTCTTCGGCATATTCCGCCACGTAAAGATCGCCCGTCGCCACATTTTCCGTCAGATCAAGCGGGTTATTAAAGCCGCTGAACCCGGCAATTTCAGTTTGCTGAGACACAATATCGCCATTCGCGCCGCCGGGGGTGAGGACGATAATGTCATCATCCGCGCTGTACCGGACGATTAAGATTCGGCCTTGCAGTAGCCCGCCGAAAGCCGCAGCGTTGCGATATTCAATCGTGCCGTTGGGCGATTTGTTATAGCCGAGATTGTAAGAGATACCGCGATAATTGCGATCTGGCAGTGTGCCAACGGGATAATGATTGCCGACTTGTCCCGGATCAAGCACTGCTGTTGGATTACCACCATCCTTCACCCATTCGCAGCGGGTGGGGTTGGGATGTCCATAATAGCCGCCGGGGACGATGCGGAAGACATAATCCGCCTGATTCACCAACATAAAAGCAGCGGCGAGAGTCGGCCCCGTGTACGCGCCATTAGCAGCGTTATCGATTCGGTTGGCGCAAGAAACAGGCCACGCCGGGCTAGGGGTGCCGGGGACGTTGCCATTTGCCGCCGAGCCGTTGGTCGCCGTGTAAAGCCGTCCGTTGGTGTGCCAGACGAGATCATAGGCATTGCGGATGCCTGTCGCGTAAAGGGTGACGGGTGCGCCTGCCGCTTGCGGATTGTAGTAGACCGAATTTAAGCGGGGATCCCCCAGTCCGGGGTTATTGGTCGTATTGGGATCAGGCAGATTGTTCGTCCCGCCATCAAGCGTCCCTGTGGCGACATTCAGCGCGATTTGTCCGTTAGATACCCAATAGTTATAGAGCAAATTCAGATCAATGCGGAGGAGGGAAGCGCTTAAAACTGATTCCGGTTGGTTGCCCCATTGGCTGTCCCGCGCACCCGTCGCGCTGATGCTGCCTTGCGTCATATACATTGCCCCATCGGGGCCAAAAACCAAGCTGTTGCTCAGATGATCTTTACGCGCACGCGGCAGTCCGGTCACAAAGTCGGTACGAGTCCATGTTTCGCCACCTTGACCGAGATTATCTACTGTCAATGCGGAGATGCCGCCCGTAAAATTGGTCGCGCCAGTAAGAACGCCTTGATTATGCGACACCCACAAGATGGGATCGTCCACCGGAGCGCCCGGTTGGAAGGCCAAACCAACGATAATGCGCCCACTGAATTTATTAATCTGCACTTCATTAGACAACGTGCCGTTGGCGGCGATGTTCCAATGATAAATCTGCCCGGTGTTGGTGGCGGCATACAAGCGCCCATCGGGGCCAACCGTCACACTGGTATAGCCACGCGCCACCACACCGAGATTCGTCCGTGTAAACGAAATAATGGTCGGCACAGCCCCGCCGCCCGTACCCGTTGTAAACGACATACTGTAGGGGGTCATTGCCACGCCAGCAACATCTTTAACTTGGTTGGTGACGATGAGCGTGTAATTGGTGTTCGGGGCGAGGTTTCCCGCCGGAGTCAGGGTGATGGCATCACCGCCGCCCGTTGTATTCAATGACGAAAGCACGACGCGATCCGTAACCGGATCGCCGAGGGTACGATAAAGATAGACTGTATCGCTGTGTACAGTAGCGTTATCCACACCGCCATTAGGCAGATACATGCCTGTCACGGTGATCGAACCACTTACGGAAACCCCACTCGCAAAATTGGTAGGTGAAGTAGAAACCACCGTCGGGATAGCCGGCCCCGCCGAGGACACAATCGTCACATAATTAATTTTGGTATTATTGCCGCCTGTCGCGTTGATCGTCAAGCGCCCATCATTGAGTTGAACGGTGACGCTGCCTTGTTGGAACATTGAGGACGCGCCGCCGCTGCCCGTAGGCAGAAAATCATTGACGGCCAGCGCCCCTTCTACATTAATATGATGGATGCTGTCGGTCTGGTTAGCATCCCCCGCGCTTACGGTGACTTGATACAAACCGTTTGGCAGCCCAATTTCCCACCAGCCTTCGGTCTTCGAGCCGCTAAAGCTGCCAGCAATATCATCAGCCTGCATGTGCATAAACGTCGCGAGGCGGATTTCTGCGGCTGTACCTGCACGATTTCGCCCATTGTTAGAAAGATTAAGTGCGTTAGTCGTACCCGGCGTTACCCAGCCATAATTATAAGCGCCACCGCTTTGGTTCGCGCCATTGCGGACACCGTAGCCCTCACCTGAATCGCGCCAATAGGTAGCTGGCGGCGTGGTGGCAGCATCTTGAAAATTAATGCGAATATCCACTGCCTGTGCATGTACTGCACCGGGGAAGACCACTAAACTGAGGAGCAGCCCCGCGACAAAAACGATGATCAGGTGTTTGGACTTCAACATACGAAATACTCCTAACCGACAAAACACAGCGAGCGCAAACCGACGATGGATCGTTTTTCAAAAGCGACGAACCGGATGTGTTAATGAACTATGATGACAGATAATCTACTTGGGAGGTTGGAATGATGAAAATGGCAACGCGCCATAAAGAGATGACTGACTTCGATTATTTATCCCCAAGACGCATTACGCGAGGCATTTTCCCTCAACGCTGCTATTGATCTAACTATAACAGAAAAAATAGGACGATTTCCGAATTTTACGTGAAAATTTTAACCGTATTGAAACGAAATCCATCTTCTTTAATAGTGATATTAGCAACAAAACAGCTTAGTAACGTTGTTTCACAACGCAATTTGCGAAAAATAGCACAATATATAATTTTACTTTTTTCATAAACCTAAAAGCGTCATCTCTTATCAATAACGCCTCAATAACGCTTCAATAACGTCCGCAAACCTTTAAATGGATGTACTTCAACAAGAGGGCTTTATGCAGATAGAACTTTCGCTTATGTTGGGGTTTTGTAGGGGCGCGTTACATTGTGACCGCCGAAAAAGTTAATAACCGACGTTACGCAGCCGTCCGCTCGGGGTTCAAAACCCAGAGCTACCGAGCAATTTGGAAACCTCTAAAGAGGTTAAGAATCTTTACTTAAGCCCTTCAGGAGTTTCCAAACGCTTTAGCTGGCAGTTTTGAACTGCCAGTGTCAAGTGATTTGAGTGTCTGCGTAACGTGAGTTAATAACCGACATCATGGATGATGCCCCGACAGAGCCAACACTAAAAATAGAGACAGGTATGTGTCCCTGTTTTTGCTGCAATTTACACGCCGACGGTTACGGCGTGTTTAGGGACAAGATGTAATTGCCCGTCGCGGGGAAGTTCACGCCGTTCACCACCGCATAGAACGTCCCGGCATAAGGCAGTACCACACTATAAAGGGCGCTTGGTGTATCGCCATTAAAGGCAATCGTCTGGGAGTTCGCGTCCAGAATGGCTATCGGCATGTTGTAATTGCTGCTGGTCGTGACCGTAACGGACTGCCCGGCTTGCACTGTGAACGAATAGGCCACCACCTGCCCCGGATTGAGCGCCCCAGTCACAGTATCGAAGAAGTTGATGCCGATGATGGTCACGCTGGGCGTGGGGCTGGGCGGAACAGTTGTGGGCGGCGGCAGCGAGGGCGGCGTGATGGTCGGCGGCACTGCCGTTGGCGCAAGGCTCAGGGCAACATTCAGGCTGTATGTTCCACCTGCACCATTAAATCCGCCGACTCGCACGAAATAGTTGTCGGTGGCATTCAGGGCAAGGTTCCCGATAAAACTGTTATTCGTCCCGTTGAAGTCGTCATTATAAGCCAACAACTGTCCGGCGCTGTTTAAAAGGGTGGCGGTTGTATCAAAACTGCCGTTGAGCGTAATCGAAATCACTTGCCCGGCATTTCCGACAAACAACCAATCCTGGGTAGTGCCACCGGGAAGCGTCCCGTTGACGGTCTGCCCAATCGCCATTGGGCCGCCGCTGGTTGCGGGTGTTGCAGTCGGCGCGATAGTGGGGGTTGGCGTAACCACAGGCGAAGTCGTGTTGAGTGATAGGGTATATGCCCCACCGACACCGCCGCTGAAGCTGGCGACACTGATGATGTACCTTCCGTTGGCAGGAAGTGTGAAGTTAGAGATTAAGCTGTTATTTCCGTTAGTATCATCATTAAATGCAAGCCGAGTGCCGCTGTTGACCAATGCCACCGTCGGATCCCAGCTATTATTGACCGCGTTTAAGCCAATCGTCACGACTTGTCCGGCGCTGCCTGTAAACGTCCACCTTTGCTGGCCTCCATTGGGCAGTGTGCCATTGGTGATTTGCCCAAAATTAATCGAAAATTCCCCACCCGTGCCGGATGCGGTGGGTTGGATAATCGGCGTTGGAGTGGATGTCGCGGCTGGCGCTGTAGACACCAACGTCAGCGCCAGAGTAAAACTCCCTCTAAAGCTGCCAAATCCGCTCACACGAATTGTATAAGAGGCCGTCGTCGGCAGCGTAAAGTTAGCGATTAAGCTGTTGCGCGTTCCGCCCGAATCATCATTAAAGGCGATCTGCGTATTCCCTGCATTCAACAGCCCAACCGTCGTATCAAAATTGCCGTTGACGGCAATATTGACGACTTGCCCGGCCTGACCACTAAAGGTATAAAGCTGCTGCCCCGTCGAAAGTGTCCCGTTGAGGGTTTGACCGAAATTGATCGTTTGAACCGCGATCAGTCCGCCCGTCAAATTCGATGGAATTATGCTCGGAGCGTTGGTCGCCGTCGGCACAGCCGGGGCGCTGCTGGCGCTTAAGCTGAGCGTAAATGCCCCGCTGGAGCGATTGCCATAACTGCCCACGCGAATCGCGTAGGTATCGCTGGTCGTGAGCGCAAAATTCTCGATTCGGCTGTTGCGGGAAGCGCCGAAATCATCATTAAAGGCCACCTGCACATTCGCACTATTGAGCAAGGTCACGGTTGGGTCATAGCTAAAACTACCGCCGTTGAGCGCAATCGTAATCACCTGCCCGGCTTGCCCAGCAAAATTATAGACCTGCGTTTGTCCAACCCTCAATGTACCGCTCACCGTCTGCCCAAGCCCAATCGAGGAGATGCTTGATTGCGGCGCGGGGGGCGGTGTCGGGCTGGGGATAGAGACGGCGGCAACACTCAAATTCACCGTATAGCCCCCCGTGCCACGATTGCCAAAGCTGGCAACACGAATGGCATAATTACCCGTCGCGCCGAGCGTGATGTTATTCAGGCGGCTGTTGGTCGTCCCGCCGAAGTCATCATTGGAGGCCACTTGTGCGCCTGTTGGATCGAGCAGCGTGAGGATGGTATCAAAAGCACCCTCAAGCGCAATCGTAACGACTTGTCCGCCCTGCCCGTTAAAGACATAACTATCAAGACTGCCATACGCCAGAGTCCCCGTGCGCGACTGACCAGGTGCAATAAATTGGCTGCTCGGATTAGGTGTGGCGGAACTGGCGGCGAAGGCAACTGTGGTCGCATTCGCCGCGAGGGAACTGGTGGCGCTTAAGGATAGGGTAAAGCGTCCAGCGCCGCGCCGACCAAACCCTTCCACTTTCAGCGTGTACGTCCCCGACGTGGGCAGCGTGAAATTCTCGATGCGGCTGTTGAGTGTGCCGCCGAAATCGTCATTCGATTCAAGCAGCGCACCAGAAGGATCGAACAGAGTCAGCAGCGTATCGAATCGTGCGGTTAAGCCGGCTGTGATGACCTGCCCGGCTTGCCCCCTAAAGCTATAATTTTGTTGCGTATCATTCGCCAAAACCCCTTCTTGGCTTTGCCCAATCGTGATAGAAAGCCCACCCGCGCTGGCAGCCGTCGTCGGTATCGCAGTGGGGAGCGCCGTAATCTGGATCGCCGTCACCGTTAGCGTATAAGAACCTGTCTCACCGTCACCGTAGCTGCCCACACGGACAATATAGGTGCCGTTACTGGTCAGGGTAAAATCTTCAATCCGGCTCTGACCTATCCCGCCAAAATCATCGTTAAAATCCAACTGCCCGCCGCCGTTATCCAACAGGGCAAGAGTCGTATCAAAGCTGCCTTGCACTTCAAGCGTGATGACCTGTCCCGCTTGTCCGGTAAATGCCCAGTCCGCGTTTTCGCCTTCGTCCAGAGTGCCTGTTGTAGGCTGACCGAGGCGCAGTGTTTGGACGTTTCCGCTCAGCGGTGTCTCGTTGGTCGGGGTTTCGCTTTCGCCCTCGGATAACGTCAGGACATAGGTGCCGCCGATGCGATCATTGTAATTTGCCACGCGGACGAAATAGACCCCATCTTGCACCAGCAAGAAATTTTCGATCACGCTCGTATCCACATCGCCAAAATCGTTATTTTGTGCTAAGGCTGTTCCGGCGCTATCCAGCAGCGTGAGGACTTGATCGTACTGTCCATCCACTTCAAGCGTAACGACCTGTCCTACTTGACCCGTAAATGTCCAAAACGCTTCGCTTCCATCCCCATAATCGCCATTCACGGATTGACCAATGGTAATCCCTTGATCGGTGGTGATGGCGGCTTCGGGTTCGGCGCGGATGAGAGTCAGTGCATAATTGCCCCCCGCTGTGCCAAAGAAACTGCCCACCATAACCCGATACTGCCCACCATCCAGCCGTACCTCGTTCAGTCGGCTAGTAACAAGACCGCCTGCATCATCATTAAATGCGACGATATTGCCACCTTCATCAAAAATAGTCAGGGTGGTATCAAACGCGCCATCCACGACTAATGTTGCCACATCGCCTGCGCTGGCGCTGAACGTCCAACTATCTTGCTCACCGCTGATGAGTGCATCGCTGACGGTATCGCCATATGCTAAATTACCCAACGGCGTAAGCATCAGCGGGGTAGATTCTTCTAAGACGACGGTATAGGTGCCGCCAGCACGATTGGCATAACTGGCGACGCGCAAGGTATATTGTCCAGCGGCAGGCAGGATAAACCCATCAATCTTGCTGTAACGGCTGCCGTTAAAATCATCGTTATAGGCGATCTGAACACCGGCGCTATCGAACAAGGTCAATTCGGTATCGAAATCGCCAGTGAGTGTGACGGCGATCACTTGATTAGCCTCGCCCTCAAACGTAAACAAGCTCTCCGCGCCACTTGGCAGCACATCCGTAATCGGCTCATTCGGCAGAATCCGGCGGCTGTTGGTTTCGCTCACGCCGATTTCGTTCACGCATAGGCTAAACGCGCCCTTCGCCAGTTCGGTGTTACCCTGTACCCGGAGGGTATAAGTCTCGTCGGCGGGTAGGATCACATTATCCAATAAGCTGCCCAAGCCGGTGCCGGTATCGGTTAATTCCAATGGGCTGCCTGCGTTATCGAGCAGCGTCAAGATGCTGTCAAAATCCGCCTCAAGCGCCACACGCAGAGGCTGCCCGGCCTTGCCTTCAAACGCATAATCATTGGTCGCATTCGTCAACAGCGTTCCCTGCTGACAAACATCTGTTTCTATGGTATTGGTGGCGGTTGTCGCAGCAGGCAGAATACTCAGGACGTAATCGCCGCCCTCTTCTGGGTTCACCGCTTCCACCAAGACGTAATAGTCGTTATTTTGTGGCAGCACGATATTCGGGAGTTCGCTGCCAACCAGCGCACTCGTATCTGCACTGGCAGTCAGGGCGATTTCATCCGAGCTAAACAACGTCACACGGGTGTCGAAAATCGCGTCAACTTGAATGGTAATGCTTTGGCCTTCCTCTGAGGTAAACCTCCACGCTTTGCCCCCAGCATTCGACACTAATGTACCATTCACTGCTTGACCTAAGTCAATCGGGACAATCTCCGCCGCGTCAGAGAGCGGGTCACATAAATTTCCCTGCCCATCGGTATCACTATCCTCTTGATCGGCATTCGGCAGCGCGGGGCAGTTATCGGTTGCGTTGGGGATACCGTCCAAATCAAGGTCAAGATCGTTACGGACATCGCAGGCATCGCCGATCAGATCCCCATCTACATCCGATTGATCGGGATTTGGTACGGTAGGGCAGTTATCGGCGGGTATCAAAACGCCATCGACATCAAGATCGTCTTCAGGCGGCAGAACGGCTGATACAACATCAATGCCCGTTTCCGTCACAGGTACGGTGACGTTGCTCGCCACCGAATTCCCGCTGATGTCTACCGTAATCAGCGTGAGGGTGAATACATCCGGCGAGGCAGGCTCCAGCGCCACAGTCAGCGCCTTTAGCTTGTCTTCACCAAAGGTAAAACGCTGACCGGAAGGCCGCGAAACCAATTGATTTTGATTATCCAACGACAGCCAATACGGTTCAAAAGCATCTCCCGGTTGCACATCCACACGGGCGGGCATCAACCCATCGCCTGTGTCGTTCAATCCCCAGATAGTGCGCGGCTTGCCTGTGGCAATATTGACCACCATCTGCGCTTCTACCTGCTCACCATTTTGCGGATAAAAAATGCCTTGTATCACCCCAGAGTTGGGGTTAGTCGGATTTTGCACCAGCAGCACGGGGACATCAATTTTATCGTCGCTCAAACTCGGCACATTGCCGCCCCAAGTAGTTTGCTCCGCGCCGGCGTTGATCTGCGCGAAATCAACGACGATGGGCTGTCCATCGCTACCTTGTAAGGAAACCGCCAAGGTTAACTGACCGACATTCTCCGACTCAACATTGAGATTCAGGTTCACGCCGTTGGCATCATCGGCGGAAAGATCAAGAATTTGCCCCAAGGGCCAATCGCGCAGGCTGTTATCGGCATCGGCATAAACTTGCGTTAAAAAGTTGCGCCAATTCGCACCGTCCGCCGCCGAGTCGTAACGCGGCAGATACCGATTATCCTCATACACCCGCTGATTGCGCGGGAAAAAGATAGAAAGCCCACCTGAATCCGCCAAACTTTCCGAGGCGCGTTGATACAAAATCACTAATTGTTCCATGTCGAGGATAATCTGTGCTTTTTCGACCACATCACTATCCATATCCGATTTGGAAGCCTGTTCCATAAATTGGAACAAATCCATCGCCGACCACGCATCGGCGTTAAACGGCAGTTCAAACCCGCCCAGCACCAACGTCTGAGAACGAATATCGAACAGCGTATTCACGACTTCCGGCGTTTCTTCCACCACATCTCTAAAGGCTCGCAGCGCCCCGCCTAGCTGTTGAACCTTCGTAAGGTCAATCAGGCTGAGGACGAAGTTGTCATAAAGATCAGTCGTTTCGGTATAATAGTCATAAAAGGAATCGATGATGAAGTTGCCCAGAACATCCGGTTCCATATTCGGGTTAACCGTCAACTCAAACAGCGGTTGTTCATAAGCCCAGCCGTCACCGGGGATGAGTTCCGCGCTGGCAACCGCATACCGTCCATAAGGCGCGATGGCGTTATAGACTTCATACCCACTCATCAAACAGGCATCGAAACCCAAAAGATCGAACTTGCCGATTCCGGTCTGCTGGGTAATCGTCTTGAAGGCATCCGACATTTCCGCCATCGAAAGCGAATCGCCGTCGGCAGAATTATCGAAGCCAATCCCCGTCCATGAGCCGCCATGATCCCAAATAATCAGCCCATAATGCTTGGCAGGATAATTTTGAATCCCCCATGTGGCGAAATCAATCAGCGTTTGCGGGTCGCCCATATTGGCCTCGCCCAAGTCATTATCGACCCGGCGCGAATTAATATCATTGGTAAAATCTTCGCTGACAAGATACCGGCGCGTATCGACCCAATCCTCAGCACGGGTATCGTAGCCTTCTGCCCTGTCGATCTGCACGAGGATGTTCACATCTTCCGTGCTGCCGACACTTTCCATCTCGTTCAGATCATTCAACGAGAACCGTTCAAGATCATTGTCCGCCGCCATATAAACCAGCACCGTCCAACCTGCTTGTTTTCCATCGGCATCAGCGGCGGCAGTTTGTGGATTGGTGCCAGCGGCTGTGGCGCTGCTGCTATTTGCGGCGGTTGAGTCTGCCGGGACTACTTCGCCCGAACTCGCCCGATCTGCTGGGCTTTCGCTGGTTGAGGATAATGGGGTTTCTTGTGACTGGGGAGCAGCATCTTCATTTGTAGGCACCTCCGCCGGGAGACTTGTCGGCTCGACAGCAGCGGCAGTGGGAACAAGCGTCGAGGGTGCAGCCGCTGCGGGTGCAGCCGTCCGTTGTAGGTAGTAGGCATCGGTTTGGCCTTCCGCCGACCATCCTTCCACGTTTCCCCCCTCAAAGCGAATGCGGTACCAAAAAAAGCCATCGCTACACACCGGCCCATCAATCACCTGCACTAAGGTGCGGGCAGGCAGAATGGCGACTTGCGTGCCATTAATAGTCGCGCTGCTGCGAACCCGCAGTCCGCTGGCAGGGCTTGCGCCTACAATATCGGTCACTAGGGCATAACCGGGGACGATCAAGCGCGGCATAGGGGCAACCCCACACACCACATCCTGCGAAACGCCAGGGAAAAAGTTCCATCCCAGCGCAATCCCGATAAGCGTTGTCATAAGGAAAAAGGAGAAAAGTTTGATGTTGGATTTCATGAAAAATCGTCCGATGATTTAGGCTGATGCAACCCTTGACCACGAATAACAATCTGCTTTTTAATTAGCATCTCATTTATTATAAACGCGATTTTGCAAATGTTTCCTAAAAGAGTTTGAAAGATTAGTTTGAACGCACTATAATTTCTTTACTGACTGTTACAAAATTATCATTTTGTATCCTTAGTTTATCGAAAAATAGCGACGGGGAATCCTATGACCGATGCTTTTATCTCTTATTCTCGGCGTGATAAAGTCTTCGTGCAACGCCTCCATGAAAGTTTTAAAGCACTGAATCGTGATGTCTGGCTCGATTGGGAAGATATTCCCCTAACGAGTGATTGGCGACGCGAAATCCAAGACGGTATCGAAAAAGCCAACTGCTTTGTCTTTATCGTCAGTCCTGATTCAGCAAAATCCGAAGAATGCCGCGTTGAAATCGAAACCGCTGTAACTACCAAAAAGCGTATTATTCCTGTTGTCTACCGCGATGTTACGGGCGATGACTACAAACAGCTTCACTCCGCCATCAGCGGTCACAACTGGATTTTCTGCCGCGATGATAAGGAAGATTACCAGACGGTTTTCGACACCCTAATCGCGGCGATGGACACCGATCTTGGGCATATTCGTGAGCATACCCGCTTGCTTGTGCGTGCGCGTGAATGGGAAGATAAAAAGCGCGACTCCAGCTATTTGCTTTCGGGGTCGGATATTAGCGCGGCTGAAAATTGGCTCGCCAGCGGGCAGGATAAATCGCCCAAAGCGACAGAACTCCATGCCCAATATATCCTCGCCAGCCGGCAACGCGCCATCCGCCGCCAGCGTACGCTCCTCACCGCCGCCAGTGTCGCACTGGTCGCAATGGCAGTGCTGGCAGTCGTCGCCCTCTGGCAATCCCAAATCGCCAGCCGCAACGCTGCCGAAGCCCGTAGCTTAGAACTAGCAGCGAATGCCCAGGTCGCTATTGCCAACAATAATTACTGTCTCTTATACACATCTGACGCTGCCGACGAATAGAGAGGTGTA
>ENA-ORBV01009053-ORBV01009053.1-microbial-mat-metagenome-genome-assembly--contig:-NODE-9053-length-16508-cov-6.024405_pt1 | contig 16508 bp, 10 predicted proteins | sample MGYA00237777_ERZ505514 | MGnify/ENA primary metagenome ERZ505514 (study PRJEB26160, sample SAMN06269048) | microbial mat metagenome | isolation source: Oligotrophic lake microbial mat | place... | reverse complement strand
ATCCCAAGCTGTGTCGCACCCCAAAACTGGCATTTTTTATTTACGAAACAAACCAAATTGACTGAGCGAACTGAACCAACTGGCTGACTGACCAACCAGCTGACTGGCTTGGCCAGTCAGTCATTTGGTTGGTTGGTCAGTTGGTCAGTTGGTCAGTTGGTTGCTGAGTCAGTCAGTTGGTTCCTTGGTCAGCTGGTCAGTTCCTCAGTCGGTTAGCAACCCTAATCCTAAGCATCTAATGCCCAACTAATGCTAATGCTAATGCTCCTGGTGTTAGTTGGCATCAGTTGGCAATGCATTAGCGGGACAACAGCGTTACCAACCACTGGGGTGTCGAATCAGCATTAAGTTTTATTCTTTCGTTCACTTACATTTAGATGGCAATTGCCCCGCTACCATTCATAAAAAAAGCGTCACTGCCTCTCATTCTTCTCGACAGTTGTAAACATCCTGCCACTGTGCCTTATTCCCCGTGGGGCTGCAGGATGTTTGTCACCGTTGTTCATAAAGAATCGAAGGAATGACTTCCTGGGGGTCGACTTAAAGAATCGAAGCGAAGCGTTGGTGAAAATTGAAAAAAAGAAGCAACAGAGTCATTGAAGTGTCACCATCCTTGTGTCAGTTCAATGTAAATTCCCTGTTAGTGCAGCAGTTCGTTTAACTACCAAGCAACTGCTCCGTGTAGGAGAAGCCTAACACGGTAGGAAACTAACACTCTGCAGCAGTGCTAGCTAGCACTGCATTCTGAGTGCTGTTGGAAGCCATCGATCGAAAATACGATTCCACTTTTTGTCCGACGATCCATTCCATCTTAAACTTTGGCTTTTAATTTACACAATTGTCACCGCACATCCATCAACTTTTCATAGCTAAGTCGAACTGCAATTCTTGTCCAAACTTCTCGCTCAGAAGAGCAGCCAAAAAAGCGAAAACCCAAAAGCACAACCCAAAATCTCAAAAAGCATAGCACTGCCACATCTCCCCCCAAAAAACACAAGAGATGAGACTTTCAACCAGTGATTCATCGTGGTGGTCGGCCAAGCGGTCGCTGTTAGAGCCTCATCAACATGGCAAAACTCTCAGTTGCAGCAGTGACATCCAGCAGCATCCACTTCCGAGTGGTTGTGGCGGATGTAGCAGCAGCAGCAGCAGTGGTGGTGACTTCTCAGTTGGTCTCATGCAGGGCTTTGCTCGCAGCTTGCCCTTCGCGTGCATGTTTGCACAAGATCTTCAAGGCCGATCTCTCTTTCAAAAGGGATTTACCAGCACGGCTCTCGATTCGGAATCTTTGGCGCGGTTGAAGCACATTTGCCAGCAAGCCTTGCACAAGTTCACTGCAAATGGCAGCAGCACTAGCAGTCCTCAGCCAGAGTCATCACAGCAAGAAACGCTCGTGATCCGACTGGAGGAAAGAGAACTGCAGTGGGAGCTGGTTCTGTTTCCCATTCAAGAAGACGATCGGACAGTAGCTCTCGGTGGCATTGTGGTGGAACAACTGCAGATCCAACGAGAAGAACTTGGCAAGGACAACAGCTGCCACTATACAGCGTCGACGGATTACATGACGGACGATTTAACGGACATGTCCGATGACAATGATCATTCCGAGAACCAACAAATGAAAGAAGCTGTAAGAGAGAGTGAAGAGCGGCACTTGACTCTGTTTCAAAACATGAAACAGGGAGTCGTCTACCATGCTGCAGACGGTCACACAACAGCCGCCAACGAATCGGCACTGCGCCTTCTAGGACTTGCCATGGACCAAATGTTGGGCAAGTCTCCCATGGATCCTCAATGGCGCTTCATCTATGAAGATGGATCCACGATTCCCGTGGAAAAGTTCCCGGCGGTCATTGCGCTCTCGGGAACGCCGGTGACCAACATGATCTTGGGGGTCCGTCGGAAGGAAAATGACATTTGCTGGGTCCAGCTCGATGCCATGCCACGGTTTCGTCCTGGCAAGGACAAGCCCTATGAAGCGCACACAATCATCACCGACATTGCCGAAGCCAAACAAGTGGAACTCAATCTTCGCATGGCCAAGGAAAAGGCCGAACAAGCGGATCACCTCAAGTCGGCTTTTCTGGCGATTGCCTCACACGAGATGCGAACACCCTTGAATGGGATCATGGGACATTTGGATCTTGTTCTGTCAACGGGTCTGGATGACGAGCACCGTCAAGAGAACCTAGAGGACCTTCGAGGGGCCATGCACAGTGGCAATCTGCTGGTTTCCATCCTGCAGGACATCTTGGACCTTTCTAAGACAGAAGCAGGGGAGCTCGACATCATGCACAATCAATTCAGTCTCAAAGACATGATTGGGGACAGCATGAAGCTTGGAGAGGCTTGCTGCCGGCATCGCAAAAAGGGGCAAATCGAGTTGTTCCATGTGATTGAAACAGGAATCTCTGACGCAATCTGCGGGGATCACTTCCGATTGCAGCAAGGCACGAACTCTGCTGGTGTAAACCTGTGACTTCAAATGTTTCCGTCGTCTGATGAAATTCTAACCTTGTCTTGTCTTTTCGGTGCCTTTTTAGTGCTGAACAACTTGCTTTCGAACGCCATCAAGTTCACTGATGAGGGCTGCGTTTCTCTGTCTGTGGAACGCTGCAAAGATGACGACTTCTTGGAATTTTGCGTTTCCGATCATGGCAAGGGCATTCCTCAAGATCTCCTGGGGGAAATTTTTGAACCCTTTCGTCAAGTGGAGCTTGCCGATGCACGCGAGCATGGAGGCAGCGGCCTTGGACTGACGATTTGCCGAAAGCTGGTGGAAATGATGGGAGGTGACTTGCGCGTCGAGTCGTGCACCAAGGCGGAGGGCGAGAACCATGGCTCCAAATTTGTCTTCACGCTGCCCAATGTGCCGGCGGAGAAAAGCACCGGCCCGCTGGCCAAATCAGAGCCCCTAACGAAAGCGAACGGACCGTCCAGTCATCGTCGCACCAGGAGTTCGGTAGCAATGCAGCTTGCTAGTAGTCATCTTCGTTGTTGCAAGACCGCGGGCACTGTTCTGCTTGCAGAGGACGACTCTGTCAGTCGCAAGATTGCCACTCGCATGCTGGAGAAAGCCGGATGCGAGGTGCTGGCGGCTCAAGATGGGTCCATTGCAGTTTCGATGTTTGAAGAGCACCATGAACGAATCGGGCTGGTCTTGACAGACATTGTGATGCCTGTGATGGATAGCTATCAGGTGACAGAAAACATTAGAGCCGTTGAAAAGAAGATGAACGCCCAAGACAGAGTTCCTGTCATAGCTCTTTCGGCTGGGGCCATGAAGGGTGACGAGGAGCGAGGACTTGCAGCAGGGATGTGCAAGCATCTGACAAAACCCATCAATCGCGCAGAGCTTCTCAAAACACTGCATGTCCACCTTGGCCAAGAAACGGAATGTGCAGGCTGCGCAGAATGCGCTCCTGGAGAAACACCGAGAGCTGCTTAACTTGTTGCAACGCTCAACTGCACAACATTGCATGCTTGTGCTCGCATGGCATGAAATGAACATGTTGACAATGGACATAAAAGTTGAGCAAACAATTTCATAGACATTGCTTGATGACAAACTCTTTTTAAGTTGACTCCATTTGTCCTGGGTGTCTCATGCATTTCACAAGCATTATCGCAGATTAGTCATCATCCATCCTTGTCACTAGTTTTGTGGAAGCAGAGGTAAAGGTTCCCCTAGATTCCCACACGATGATAGATCAGCATGCAATCTTAGCAACTTGTTTGAGCTACCCATTTTGACTGCCGTCACATGCTGCGGCACCAGTGACCCTCCACACAATTGTCATCAGATTTGCTGTGCAGGAATCTTCATGACAAGATTGAGGAAAAAACAACTTCTGTTTGGAAACAAAATTTGATCACAGCATCCCAATTTGTGCCACAGTGGTTTAAAAAAGGCCGAAGCCCTAGCCAGAAGGTGGTTTGGTTAGGTAAATCTCCTGTCTGCACGCAGCAAAGGGCCATCGCTGGTGTTGTTGCTTTGTCCTCCACCCACTGCAACTGAACATCCATTTCAGATGTCACAGCCTGGCACGTGTGCAGTGAAGACACAGCTGGGGTCAACCAATGGCAAGGGTTTTGCCTTGCTGTTCCAAGGGCTCCAACAAAGGAATGTTAACATGCAACATGCCAAAGAGGCTCCGCAGCCTTCATTCATGCTCCTTGCAGCAAGGGACAGCAAATGAGTCAATTTTCATTCAATCTGATTGGTTTGTGGCACACAACTGAATGTGGGCACTGGAGGTTAGCCTCTCCTGTTGCATGTTTGGCACCCATTCAGCTTCATTGTGAACACACACAGCTGGGAGCAGCTGTGACATTCAGTTGTGATTTGCGGCAGGTCACACTGCGATCCCCAGTCCAAGAAGTTGTCTGCTGCCCCCATGCAAGTGAGACAGTCAGTTTTCTTGCAAACAGCCGCAATTCCTGGTGCAAGGCGACTGACCATGCATTGGCGTTGCCAGTTCTTCAATTGCATCTTTGTCTCATTCACATTCATTGTTTGAGTCACAAATTGATCCAAATTTGCCACAAGTGACAAATTGCCAGTGCATGTTTCAAAAGTTTCAGTTTGGCTCAGTTTCAATTGTCCACAAGGGATGGATCAAAGAGTTTCAATTGGAAAAGAGAAGCTGTTTCTGCCTGTTGTGGTGACCCCTTTGGGTGTGTCAGTTGCACTCATTGACACCAAGCAAGATGACTTCACAATCTCTCTGGGGGGTGGTCATTCAATTGACACTGAAAAAAATTCCACAAAAACCTCCTTGAGGCATTTGCAATTCACACAAGCTTGTTGCGACTTTGATCAAAATTGCAAACAAGAGTGAAAAAGAGACTTTTGCATCATGTCAGGCTCTGCAATCCTGCAGATTTGAAACATTGATTGTTAGCATCAAATCATGCACATGCCTTTCAATTGACATTGAAATCGGGGTCAACGCTTGTCTGCAAAGACAATTTCATCCAGCAACGGTCCCTTCCCCTCATGGAGAGACATTTGAACTGATCATTTGTCACACTGCATGAAAACAAAGGTTCAATTTGCAAACATTCATTTCTTGATTTTTCAAAACACAACGCATTGTGAACCCATTTGCAAATGACATGAGAAAGAGATCCATGCTTGCACAAAGAACATGTCTTTTGGTTGACAGCAACATGAACTCCATCATTCTTGGCTGCATGATGAGCTTGTGATTGCAAGCAGCAAGACATTGGAATTCCAAAGCAATGTTGGAAGACAGACTTCAGCAGGATTGATCAAGACCTGTTTGATCACATTTGTTTGTTTGTCTTTCTTGCCAGGCATGCATCAAGCTTCGAAGATGTGGCAGCCGGTGTCATTTGGGAGTCCCATTTGAAGAAAAAAACATTGATTTGTGCACGCAAACCAAGTGTCTCTTTTTTCATGTTTGGTGTGGTGAATGCAGTGTCACTTTTCAGTCCTTGCCAAACATTTCTAGCATTTTGAGCATGAACGACACACATGACAAGATTTGTCTTGACCTTGCTAAACAGAATGTTCATGCAAATTCTGTGTGCAGTTGTTGTCCAGATCAGCACATGCAAAAATTTCAACTGCAAGACCAGTCCGCAGAGTTGATTGCAGTTTGTCAGCAACATCAATCAAAATGTAAAAAAAATTAAGCTTGTTTGTTTCAGAGACAATGCAGTCACATGTTGTCTCAAAGCATGCTGATTTGCCACAACAAACATGTCTTCTTGAAAAAGGTTTCACTTTGGTGCAACATCTTTGCCAATGTTGAATGGGCCCATAATCCAATCATTTTCAAACAAACAGCAAATTTTCTGTTTTGTAAGAAAAAACAATTGGTTGCAACTGTTCACAACAAACAACAATTGATGCATTTGAATTGACAATGTTGAAGGACACCCCAACAAAAACCAATTAACAAAAACCAAGTGCCAAGGGAGAGCAAGCACGTTTGCATTTCTTTCACCAACAGTTTTGTTGTGATGGTTGAAGCATGCACAACTCTTGTCAAACTTCATGATGCCAACTCTCTTTGGAGCAAGCATCACACATTGATGATGACAACAAATGAACAGTTGTTCCAGTGCATCTGGCAAGAGGCTGACAAGCTGACAGCTAGGCACATCACAACTGTCTGCGTGAGCTGTCAGTTGTGCCACAGTCAACTGTTCATTGCACAGCATCATGTCAGCTGCTCAGTTTTTGAGATCTGACACTCTTGCATTGCAATTCACATCTTCATGCTGGTTCCAGTTGGACACCATCAATGCAACACATGGATTGACACACATTGGTCTGGTTGAATGACCTTTTACACAAAGTGGATGCTTTGGTGCGGTGAACCAAGCAACAAGTTGTCAAATTGAGCCCTGTTTTTCAACTGTTTCCTCATTCAGTCTTTGTCGTGTGTCATCCGACTTTGAGCTGAAAAGAACATCATGTCTGCTGCCACACTTGAAGCCCTCTTGCTTGCAGCACCCAACCATTGGCTGTCCACTCTGCTGCCACCCATTGTGTTTGCATCGAAACAACTTTTGGATTTTCCAACCAACTGGCAGCAGTTCGACAGAGGGCTCCAGACTGCACAATTCATGCCAATCAGTGTTTTGTGATGACAATGCTCAGCTGGTTCATGCGCAACTGATGATGAGTCATGCTAGCATCATTGTCAATGTCATCAGTCAAACAATGATGACTGATGACTTTTTGTTGTTGTGTCATGCTTGCAACAATGCAAAATTTGACAAAAACAGCAATTTGTTTTGAACATCTTGCTTGCAGTGGGGCATTGTGCATCATCATCATTGTCAGTTTCTCTTGTGAGAGTGACTCAATTTGGGTTCTTGCCATTGTCTAGCTGAAGTGATCTGGACAAAACCAACCGTGGCAAACAAGAGAGAATTCCGAATCAGAAGTGTTGGCGGTGAAGACAACACATGCCTTCTTCATCCCAAAGACAGAGCAAGCGGGTTTTTTCATGCGCGTGCCCCAAAGACAGACATTGGTGGCACGGACAATGGCGATGCTGATGTGAAACTTGACACAGCCAAAGGCAGAAGAACAAAGGCGCCACCATTTTTCACTGAGAAGCTGACAACTGATGACAATGATGAACCCAAACAATGAACCTAAATCATCAGTGCTAATGACAACGACTGATGCTGTCACTGATGATGATGACCATGAGTCGTTAGCGACCACCACTGCTGATGCCGGTGCATTGTGCTGTCGTTGCTCCAGCACACTCGTGGTGATGGTGATTTGACGCACAGTGAGTCAGCACGCTCTGAAATTACGCACGTGTTGTGTGGTGCCATGTAGTGCTCTAGTAGCTGTCTAGCTACCAGTAGCACTGTAGAGCACGAACAGCGCTCCGGGTACATCGACCGAGTTCACAAAAATTAGAATGGCGACTGCGTGTTCTTTGTGTTTCCTTCTTTGCTCTGAATTCGACATCAAGAAAAGAATGATGTCGTCTTCATTGTTTATCGATCACGCCAGACCGATAGCCCCTGGCCACCAACAGCCCTTCACTTCTGATTTTGCATGTTCTCGCTGCGCAGCAGTAGCTTGAAGAAAAGACTTGATGGTGCAACTACTTTCAAGTAACTGCCAAAACGGAGTCGCTTGGAAGTCTAGCTAACTACTGGACATGGCAACATTGGCTACTTCAAGTGCGATCTGCTCGCCGAAGTTAAAAATATAGCATACCAAATGACGAAGTTAATGTCATTTTTACGAGTTGCGCAGGGAAATTGACGATCAAGCTTCTCCGCCTACTACTGTCTCGGAGTATTTAGTTCCGAAAAGAAAGTCGTAAGTGCTGAAAAGACTACATGTATGATCTTGCGTCTACACAGTCATGTTGCCTCATTCACACATAAAATCCGAATAAGCCCAACCTGTTAGAGGCTTCACCTTAAACGAAAAGGCCAACTTACGCATGTCGATGAGAATCTGTCATGTGAAACTATGCTTATGTCTACTTTGTATATACGTGGTATTTGAAAACAGGTCCTTAGGTCGCTTCTTGAAATTGGCCTCGACCTTGTTCTTTGTCTTCTCATGCGGTGTGAACTGTTCTACGGGGGAGCCTACCGGTATTGAACCTGTGGAGTAACGCAATTTTACGCAAAGAAATCTGGCAAGATGGTAGCATTTACGTACCATACCGCCATTCCGCCATACCGGATCGTGATGTGGTTATGACTTATGACTCTGGCTTACTTTTGATTCAGCGAGCCCCAGCAGTACAAACAGTTTACTACTCCCCGAGTACTGATTCACACTTTCACCGCGCCCCTATGTCTCACCTAATTTGTCCGACCTAACGCTAGAATCTTTTCCAGTGACATAACGGGATATGTATGGCGATTCAAATTACGTGGTGGTTATGATAGTAGAAGTTGTAGAACGTCATTCCAACTGGTAAACTACAGTACAGTAGTCATTCTCGCCATTCACATTTTAATCCTAAACATATCGGCCCTTAGGAGCCTTCCGGAAAGTCGAATGAACGTCCCGATACGTAGCGTTTTGTAGTTGTAATTCTTTTTGGTGGTGTAGGTGAACAAAACGGCTGAATGTCTGCTACTGCTTTCCTTCATGTTGACAATTTCACAACTTCTACGTTGTCGGAAGGTCGGCTGGGTCACACGTAAGAGTACTCATGGCAATTTTACCCATTCAAGACTCCGCCTTCGGGTTCATCTAGCTAGCTCTATCGTACAGGAGTACTAGTACGGGGAACAGGCTACCAGTATTAGTACAATTGTACCAGCCAAAAGACCCTGGCACATCTCCACATCATTGCTCTTCGGTGCAGCTTCTGAAGAACCTCGGTTTTTTTGTGCTGTACAATTGTACTGTACTTGACTACGTAGGAGAAGCTTTTTGTTACCCGTCCTGGCCAGTGTGTTCTATCATGCAGTTAAGTTTGAGGTGCTACTACCTAGCTAACTAGTTCGCTCTTCTGCATTTCCCATAAAACGCAAACCGACAAACTTAAAAACCCCAAATCAGGCCGTATTCACCACACAGCATCCCAACAAAACTGTTCACCAGCAAACATTCAGTCAATACTTTTAAAAACTAACTCTGTCTACCAAACACTGACCAAGTCAAGATGAGCTTTATGAACCGAAAAAAAGACTTGTACATGGGCCATTGGACCAAGGAAGAAGAAACCTACAGCCAAGCTGTGATTGAGTTAAGAGCAACACCACTGAACTGAACTGATCTGCTGCTTGAGCGCCTCGTCTCGTCTTCTGGTTTCTTTGATTGCTTGCTCGGTCGCCTTGTTTTTGCGGAACTGCAATTGTCACAGGCTCTCTTTCCCCTCAGTGCTCAATCTGAGACTGTCATCCCTCTCATTTACTCACACTGATCCGACTTGCTCTTTCTGAATCTGCTTAGGAGTTTATGGACGGCACCTTACATGGAATTGAAGAGGGTGCCACCTTGAGAACCTATCTCGCGGATTGTCTCTCGTGTCATCCCAAACGAGTCTCTAAAAAGTTTGAAGGGGCCATCATGTCCCGTTACAATGGCCGCAAAAAGTTTAGCCGAAACTCGGCCAACATTCCCTTTGAAGAAGCCCAAGCCAGACGCGAACATTTGACCGAACTCAAGAAAATCTTTCAATTGAGTCGCGCTCGATACATTTCGCTGTTGGTCAACAAGTCCTATACCAGCATGGGAGAATCTTCTCCTACCTTGGCACCCACTGGAGCTCCCAATCATGGAAATATGGGCCCAGGGGGGATGGATGCCTTGCAAGATGCTACTCGTCATCTCCATACGATGAGCCCTTGTGGTCACACGGATGCCTCTCTGATCCGCATGTTTTCCCACAACATGGCCCGGCCTCAAGATGGTAGTGGCAGGACCATGTCGGTCCGACCAACCCTGGCTACTACGGCTGATCGTATGGATCAGAATTCGTTTGGTAGCTTTCCCCATCAGAACTTGCTATCGTCCACTGCGGCAATCGGGGGACAGCAGACGGCCCGTGGCAACAGGATGGACAGTGCCAATGACTATTACACCTCCATGTTGTTGGATGCCGAGATCCAGCAAAGAGCCGCGCGTGTCCGAGACTTGCAAAGTCTCTTGTCTGGATCTGGCTTTTTGGGGGGCACCATTTCACCCGGAAATAATGACAGCGGCATTGCCAATAATACTCCTGCTCCTCCTCTCATGATGGATTCCGCCAATGCGTCCACCTTGAATCCCCGATTGGTTCAACAGCATATGTACGATTCTCTCTTGTCGTCGGATCAGCGCAATCATCCAATGATGCCTCAGGCACGCGGCAGTCAGAGTGGTCACTTGTTTGGCGGCTTTGGTGGTCATCTTGACAGTACTATGCGCCAAACGCAAGCCCTTTTTCAGCAGCTGCAGCAAGATCCTACCAACCGTAGCCACAGCAAGATGAGAGGACAAGACCCACAAGCCAAGAGACAAAGGCTCATCTGATCATGACCAAAAGGAATCAGAAGGTCGGATCGTAGCTTCTGAGAGGGATTGATCTTCATGGAAAGGAGCCAAGAAGATTGATTGTCTAAGACATTTCGCACTAAAAAAACGTCTCCAAGTTCTGTAGTTTGGAAATTTAGATACATGTACGCCATTTAATTACTAAGGACACACCATCCATTACATTTAGTCTCCTAGTAGTCTATTGTACCCCATGCGTTCAACCATCTTCCGTCTTCAGTTCCTGCACAACGAAGCTTGCCGCAGATACTAGCCAGAGCAACTGCTAGTACTTTGTACTAGACTAATACTGGTAGTTATAAAACTGCGTATTACCACTTGACTCGGATGACTAATCTTGAGCCGCTCGAGCTACTGGGTCGGCGATGTTCAATATATGACTCTCGTAGTCCACAGTTCACCTCTCAATGTTCACTGGAGCAACAGTTTCTGTGCGACTGCTTCATGACTTTCCCTCATGTAGTCTTTTGCAGATGCCGCCGGTCTTGGCGGCATTTTTTCAAACGCCGCTGCTGCCATATCGATGCCACTGCTTTTTTTTGCTGACGCTGCATACGAGACACACATCCCCAATTCAACATCACACAAGCTAAGACTGCTCAGTCAAGTGGGGACAAAAGTCCAACATCAAGGTTTACCCGTCCCGAATCCCAGGTGGAATTCAATTCAGTCAATCCCGTTCCGGATCCCGCTTACACGATTCAGTGTGCGACTACTTCACCCCTCGGTCAGGATTGGAAATTAATTCGTGATCCACCGTCATTCAGAGATTCATTGCACGGAAATAATACAGGAGTAGCTACAATGTTTAGCTACTAGCTACAAAGCAAAATCAAACAGTGTACGCGGCATTTTTGTTCTCGGCACCCGCACCAGCAGTGTGGCAGAGTCCGCCTTCTTCACCATTGGTCGAGTGGGCCCAATAGTCGTCGGTCCTCCAGAGACCATCCCTGTTGTCATTGGCGTCTTCATTGCCATCGTCCAAAACGACCGGCTCTTCCATGTCGGGTAGCTCTTCAATGGGAGAATCGTCCGAAGAATCTCCAGTATCTTCCATGTCTTCGAGTGTATCTCGTCGATTGATAAAGATCGAGGTAGGTGGCGGCACCAGCGAAGCGTACACTTGAGGGACCACCAAGCCCAAGAGGAACAGTCCCACCAGCAGTGAAAACACACAAATCCCCACCAATTGGTACGGACTAAATGGATATCCCCCATAATGTCCAAATCCCGCAGGGACATCGCCGTAGGGGGCCGCCATGATTTGTTTGATCCACAAAAGCAGCAAGAGATGCGGAATGACGCGTTTGATGAAAATGTACGAAATTTGGGGCAAGGGTCCCATGGCTGGTTCCAAGGATTGCTTCAAGGTTTCCACATTGCGAAAACAAAATTCCATATAGAAATAGCGCGGATCCATGATGCGTTCGGTATTGACCGACCGCCCATGCTGTGTCGCTTCCTGGAGCCGCGCCAGATATTGTTCGTACGAAGACCGGACACTGAGAAAGGTCATGGCAAAAAAGAGCAAAAAGATCACCACACCGCCAAAGAGTCCCAGCCACAGGCGTTCGTAATTGTCGGCCGCCTGTCGATCGAAGCCAAACCAAACGCTGGCCGCGATAAGGACGGGTGCGAAATTCCACAAAACGTAAAAGATAAAGGGTCGGAGTCCAAAGGCGGTGATTTGATCTTCTAGATTGTAAATCCAGCCAACTACAAAGGCCTCTAGAATGGCCACCAGTAAAAAGGCCAGCGATAAGTCTGTAGGGAAGGATTGAAGAAAAGCAAATGGTTTGTTAGAGCTTGTAGTGGGAGTATAGTGTATGTTTGATTCTCGCTTCCGTTTCGAAATACAAGAACTTACAGTAATCAATGGCATCGAGAAAGACGAGGCCAGCGTCGGTAGTAAAGAGCAAGGTCGCCAAGAAACCAAGGCAACAAGTGGCTCCCACAATCTTCCATCTCGCCAGAGGTGAATCCCGATCATCTCGTAGGACGGTTCCAATGGCGGAAATCATGGCAATGGGTAATTGGATCCCCAGCAAGATCAAAACGACATATAAAAGTCGGACCCAGGCTAGGCCCGAGGAACTCCCATTGGCCAGGACAAGCAATGCGGTAGGCCATTGCACCAAAACGACCATGAGCGTCGTACTGAGAGCATCCAGTTGGGGATAGGGTGGAATGTAGGCAATGTCCGCCGCCTTGAGTGTGATGGAAAGGACAAAGCCGGTCAAAAAGACCACAACAATATAAAGTCCCACCACCAACGTGGCAATCACGGCTTTGCTGGGCGGATTATTGGTATTGTTGTCGGTAGATTTGTGGGTACCACACTTGTGATTGGAACTGGCCAGAGCTGGTAAAATCCCCACCAAAACGCCCGTAATGTAAAGGGCTTGAATCATGGATTGGGAAAGCACATCGCCGTGGTGAATGGCCGCGGCAAAATCATCCTCGACCAAAAAGTCATCTTGCGTGTTGAAATAGTCATTTTCCTTTTCGAGACTGGTCGTATCATCCTCCGTATTATTCTTGTTGTTGTTGTCGTTGTAATTGTGGCTACTGCCCGAAGAGTAGGAGGACAGAGACAGACAATGACCACAAAGGACTACCAACAGGATCAAGCCGAGACTGGTCAAAGAGAACGTCACACGACGCATCCACGTGACTCGGATGCATGCCATGGTTGCTACACACGTCCACAAGAGTAGGGCAAGCAAGGCATTGGCAGGAATGATCCGCGTCGGGACGACAAAAGCACTTGCACCAAGACTGTTTTGGAGGGTCCACTGTCCCACAATGGTATGAACAAAATGATCGACCGCTTCTTGGACCACCCATTTGGAGTTTACCTCGGGCGAGTAAAAGGTGGCGACGGTTGTGGCGTGTGCTGGAGTAAAGGTATTCGCAAAGGCGTGCATGGTCCACGCCAAAATGGCCACCGAGTAGCTCGTCAACACCATGCCCATGACCAATCCCATGACGCCCAGACCCGTACATCGACTCGTCGAATCATTCGTAGTACGACTCGTCGTCGTCGATGGCCCTTGGTGTCGTCGTCCCAGCAATGGTCGAAATTGGGGCAATTGCCAAATTCCCAAACAACCCGTCCTGTACGTTTCTCCCAATCCCAATTCCAAGACCAGGAGAGGGACACCAAGGACCATTAGACTCAAACACAAAGCCAAAAGCGCGGCCCACACACTGTAATTGTGAGGACCCGCCACCAGTCCAATCCCCCGCCACGCATGGGCCAGGACGAGACACACCAAAGCACCACTACCGCCGGCTTGTTGAAAACGGGTGGAACATCCTCCATGACAGAGATGAAATGTGTTGTGGGCGGGTTTGTTGGCGTCTTCTTCTTCGTCGTCGTCTTCTAGAGTGGAAGCCGGACTCATCATGGCAGGATGATAATCCGGATGATCCGGAATTTGTTCCAGGGGATCATGGGCTTCCAAAGACGCAAGTCGTTCCAAGGAGACCGATGGCTCGGCAGAAGGTGGAAGATCTGCTGCTGCTAGTGGTGTGGAGGAGTTCATGGTTGGTGTTACTACTGGACTTGCTGTCGTTGTTGTTGTGTATCGAATATCGACGACTAAAATACTTGTATTATTGTCACAAAACTCTCCTACGCAATAGTAGCTAATACAGTAGTTACCGTCCTTCTACGGCGTACTAGCTAGCTAGTAGTAACTACTATCTATCATTAGAAGAGACCAAAAGGTGGACTGACTACAGTAGACCACTGGCTCCATGCAGGCATGCTTCATTCGTTTGATTTCACACGATCGTTGAATGCCAATTTGATGCCGATACATATGCAGAAGATGGTCTGAACAATGACACAACGGCTCTCCGGCAAGCCTGCACCACTATCAATGCCGAGAAGGACAGCTAAATTCCTCAATCTTTTAAAAAGAATGCCAATTTCGGTTCGATTCGATCACTCTTTTTGATTTTTAACGCCCGGGTGTTGGATCTTTTTAACCGTCATCGGTGTAAAAGATGGATCTTGGGTAAATATGTTGTGCGATCGTTTAGTGAGACGGTGAAACGGTAAAATCGTTTTTCAAAAAACATTGGGCTTGTGTGCGGGAAAAAATGAACTGGAATAAGACTGCGACGCACACAGTTTCTTCGTGAAACGAATGTAACCCCCCCCCCCATTTAATTTGGTCCATTCCGAGCTTTCCGACGGTACAGTAGCTAGACAGCTCGCACCTAGTCTACGAGTAGAAGCAGAGGAAATCGTAGATTGCTACGAACTAGCTAGCTAGGTGCTAATGTATACAACTGGATTGGAATTACTCATCTATAAAATGAAGTAGCTACGGTATTCATAAATGGACTTCGTTGAATCGGCCAGAAGCAGGAGGTGGCGGAGCTGAGACGTTGACTGGCTCCATGATTCGAGTAGCAAGTAGCAGGAGTATAATAGGAAAAAAGCAGCTAGCTAGTAGAGTAGGTGCTAAGGAAGGCAACTTTCATTGCGTAACTTTAGCTAGGTAGCAAGGTAACTAACTAGTAGCTACACATTGGTGCAAAGGACAGCATCGGAATAGCATGGCGACTCAATGACTGAGCCGCAGTCGGATGGATTGGTAGCGTAGAAAATTATCCATGCATTACGTTGGCACATTAAGGACAATCCGAAAAAAATTAAATCGAACAAACTGGGTCGGGCTTTCCGGAAGAAAAAAATACATTCAGCTATGTATGCTAGCTAGAAGGTGGTAACTCCGCCATGCTCGTGTTCAATATGTCAGCCACGGAAGGATAAAATGGCGGTCGGCCCGACCCACATGATGAATTCCCGACGATCTAAATGAAAACATGCATTCCATATAATAATATGATTTCAAAAAAGGTTTTTGGCTTTTCATTTCTGCCTCCTCTTGATTTATGATTGCTATGCCACAAAAGGAGAAAGAGGGCACAAGCGAATAAAAAGATCCAGGTTGTGCATTCCATTTTTGATTTCTCAGGCCGACTCATGGAACAAGGCACTCGGCTTTCGCTTTCCATAAAAATCCACGTGATTCACGCCTTTGTCTCTTCTTTTTTTTTGCGCCGGCTGCCGGTTCACAGAATTTGACAAGGAGCTTGCTAGCTGGGCGTTCCACGAATTGAGGATGTATCTTGTGGTGCGTACCGCGCAAATCCGATACCATTTTCGCAAGCTGCCTTTTTCATCCACGCCAACATAAAATTCAGTTCATGCCTTTGATTCCTTTTTTCATCACCCCATGGCGTACGATGCATAATAGGCCATGCAGAGGCCCAAATGCAACCAAAGAATTCCGGATGTCACACGGGGCATCCAATCCAATACCCACACGGCCCACAAATCCAATCCGTACAATCCCAATTGTGCCCACCAACATTGGAATGGCGAGTGGTGCGGTAATAATTCAGTCCTTCCATCGTCCAAATTAATATTGTTGTCGTTGTGTTGTGGTTCGATGATCATCATTCGTCCGACCGCTTGATGCCAATCTCGTTGAAAATCGGATTGATATTTGGACAACAGTGCCGCGAACATTGGGTAGGTCAAGAGCGACAATCCATACATCCACAAATACAAAGGAGAAATACGCCATGGCTGTCGTTGTCGTTGATGTTTTGCCAAGAACAAACGTGGTTCGAGAACAATCGTTGTCGAGTCATCGAGATAGGTCAGCCTTCCCAGGCCATTGTCGGTATGTTTCTCGAGATTGGCGGTCCTCGTTGTTGCTGTTGGCATCGAGTCGTTCATCGTTCACCCCGCAAAAACTAACTAGCAATGCTTGATTCGTCGTTTTCGGAAGATGGCAGGCACGAGCCTACAGTCTTGACCAGAAACAAAGCCGATCCCTTCGGAGCCGTGATGGCACAGTTCAGTTCACCACGCACGCACCACCCGCACCACAAGACGCAATTCATGAATGCTCAAGAGGAGCCACTTCGTTTCTTGTCTGTTTTATCTATCTACTCCTATAGCTAGTGTAGCTAG
>ENA-ORBV01009050-ORBV01009050.1-microbial-mat-metagenome-genome-assembly--contig:-NODE-9050-length-16512-cov-5.930514_pt1 | contig 16512 bp, 10 predicted proteins | sample MGYA00237777_ERZ505514 | MGnify/ENA primary metagenome ERZ505514 (study PRJEB26160, sample SAMN06269048) | microbial mat metagenome | isolation source: Oligotrophic lake microbial mat | place... | reverse complement strand
GCCCTGATTAGCGTGAAGAGGACCAATGAAAGAGCGGATGAGTGGTGGGAAGAGTCCCTTTTCCAGCCAGTCACCATAGTGATTCAATCTTTTCCTTTTCTCTTTCTTTTTTCTTCTTGGGCAAAAGTGTAAGATGCGATCACCAAAAAGTGGGAAGTTAGGGAGCACATTGGCCCGGAAACGTGATAGAATCAATTATTTTGATCCACTGCATGCGTCATCATGGCCATGGAACAGAGTCAGGCTCAAGATTGAGCTTAGACGCTTAGTTGATCTCAATAAATATCGCCAGACTTATTATGCGTGCGAAGGATCGCGCCACGGATGGACGAATCTGTGACCGAGACAACAATGACCACAGACAAAAACAACATGGCGCTATTGCAGTTTCTCAAGCGGACTATTGTGCACCGCTCCAAGCATTTTGCATCTTGGCCAATTAACTTCTGGAAGAAGAGAAAGGTACCCATTATTTTATGCTGTTTGCGCTGAACTTGTCTGCTGAACTGTTGTTGTACTGCAACAATCTAATCCGTTTCCCAAACCTTTCCTCGCTCATCCGTCAATAGCTACCATTTTTTGGGGCTAAACTAAATTAATGTCCTCAAAACCCCGAAGTCGCACCAATACCCCTTTAGGAGAAAGAGAAATGGTTTCCATCAACAAAAATTCGATCAGCCCCAAAATCCAGGGCAGTGCTGATGAAGAAGAGGGAAAGGCTCTGATCGGCAACGCTAATGCTCCTGATAAGAAGGATCATGGCGACCACCATTTTGATGTGAAAGAGGCGGCCTTTTGGCTCTTTATGTTGTTTTTGGCGTCCGTGACCATGACCGTGGGCAACAAGTACGTGATGAAGAAATGGGGTGATTTTGCCAATACGTTGACCTTGATGCAGAATGGCGCTGCCGTTTTGTATTTGGGTGTGGGCCGTCACTTGGGTATGATGGAAATGAAACCCTTTGCCGCGCAGCAGTGGAAAGTCTTTTTGGTGTCCAGTTTCTTTTTGGCCATGCAAATTTTGACTTCCCTCAAGGCACTTCCCTTTGTGGCCATTGCCACCGTCGTGGCCTTTCGCAACACTTGTACGGTCATTATTGCCATTATTGATTACATGTTTTTTGGTACCAAGTTTACTCAAAATCAAGCCTTGGCCTTGGCGGTTACCACTATTGGCATGATTGTGTACGCCGTGCAAGATATCAACTTTAATATGGTCGGATATCTCTGGCTCGTTGGAAACAGTGTTGCAACCATTATCAATACCTTTTGGAACAAATTTTACATCACACACTACACCAAAGAACTCAAGATCCAAACATCGTATGGTGTATCCTTTATTCAGCAGGTCGAGACGTTGCCCATTGTCTTTGTTTTGGCCGCCATGAACAACGAGGGCGGTGCTTATGCTGCCTTTACCCCCATGGATAGCTATGGAAAAATGATGGTTTTCGCTACCTGTTTGGGAGGAATCTTGATTGGAATTGCTTATCCCAAGTGCTTTAGTTTGGTGTCGGGCACTTCCGTCGTTGTGGCCAGTACCGCCAACAAGGCCGTGTCCATTTTGATTGGAATGTGGCTCTTTGGAACACGACTTTCCGTCATGCAAGTTATTGGTTTGATGGTTTGTATCGTTGGAAGTCTATGGTATTCTCTGGAAGGTTCGAGGAAATAGACAAAGTAATAATGAACATCCACCTTGGATTTGTCCATGGCCGTAATAAAGTAATAAAAGAGGGCATTTTTTGGTGACCGAGCGAGGACGAGCCATCGGTTCATATTTGTGGAAGACCAAACTCATCTCAAAGGGTGGACGTTTTCAATGGCAGCATGTTTGAATGGACGAGAGAGAATTAAAGCAATATACTGTACTGTTGTCCTCGGTATTGCAGGTATCGCTTCCTTTTCCAATAAAATTAGTCGTCATATTTTTTTATACATGCCCATGGACGCATTCCATAATGTAGAAAAATAATTGAATTCATTGAAGTTGCAGGTAGAAACAAATTGAGTAACAGGGCCAACCAGGCCTTTCCAATTAACATGCTTGGGTATTGGATGGTTTACACATAATTAAATTCTTCACATCAGTCTCCTTGATCTCAATTTTTAAACCAACTCAATTTGTCCAGCCAACCAAGCAAAATTTGCAAAATTGTATTCGGCTCTTACCCAAACCTCCTGCAAAGTCCGGTAAACCGTGTCTTATTCAGTCGTGTTTTAATGAAGTGTTTCTAGAGTGTCAAGAGCATCAAGAGGTTCAAGAGATAGCAAGACGATTCAACTGCATTTCAAGAGGTTTCAAGACTTATTAAGAGCATCAACATCGTTTCAAGAGTTTCAGGAGAGCTCGTCCGGCCTCCGTGCACTTTTTGAATTTCGATCAAATTCTTGTTTTGTGTTTAAGTGACATGCGTGCTGGGCATTTCAAGCATTTCAAGAGTATCAAGCGCTTCATGTACATTTAAGACTTCCAAGAGACAGCAATAGGTTTCAAGAGCATTTCAAGAGGTTTCAGAACTTGTCAAGAGCATCAAGAGTTTCAAGAGGACTTTGAAGAGATGCTGACAACACACCACTGAGGAACATTTACCGGACGTTGCTTTAGTTATGTTCAGGCTGCTGTTGTATCTAGTTACTAGTAGCTGCTACATGCTACTTTGAGTAGAACTGATAGAGTAGACCTTGTGTATTCTGGACTCCACTAGCACTGTTGATGTCAGTGTTTTGCCACCAATGAAAGCGAGGTTTCGGAAGCGCACTTGCTCCACCCACATTTCAATTCCGTTGGACAGACTTACGTACCAATCGCGCTGAACGCAAGGGGATGTGAGGGATAATGCACGCATGGGCGCTCTCAACAAAATAATAGCGCGCGCGCGCTCAATGCATGTGAGCGATGCGCTTCTTGCTTCCAACGGCATTTCATTTAGAACTTGGCGCATAAATTCAACGGAAGCATTGGATGGAGCTCGGATTTTGGGACCCCTCACGATTTGACAGTTGACCAGGGCAAATCACGGACGAATCAATAACTGCGGCAAAAATACAAGTGAGTTGAAAAATCAAATTGGGACGAGCAAAATAGGCAAGCAGGGACATAGAGACAAGAAGAAACATCCAGCGCTGAAAAAGTAGTACCACACAACCAAACACTTCAGGCTACATCGCAAGCTACATCGCAAGCTACATCGCAAGCTACATCTCGAGCTATTGACTTTTGACTGACAAGCAGCTCATCTCATTCCAGCTAGTAGCAGTCAGCACGAGTTTCCGAATCAAGAAAACCAGCAACCAGCAAGCAACACAACAGTACAGTAGCACACGTACAATACTAGTAGCGCAGTACGCCAACCTCGCAGTAACACTCAACAATCTATAGAAAACCAACACAGCACAAAGATGCCACACGTCGATTTGCCCCAAGCCGAATTCAAGGTGTGTCTGTTGGGCGACAGCTTTACGGGCAAGACGAGTCTCGTGTTGCGGTTTGCCGAAGGCTACTATCGCGAATCCGCACGAAGTGCCACTGTGGGTGCCTTTTTCATTACCAAACGCTTGAGTGTTCCATCGGCTGGATTGACGTGCAAGATTCAAATTTGGGATACCGCAGGCCAAGAAATGTTCAAGCCGCTCGCGCCCATGTATTATCAAAGTGCGGCCGCTGCTATTTTGTGCTTTGATCCCACCGCGCCCAAATCACTCGACACCCTCAAGTATTGGTTGGAAGAACTTCACAAAAATATTCCGGCGGGACGAATCGTCATTGCCATTGCGGCCTGTAAATGTGACCTATTGCACCAAGCAGCGGCACAAGAAGAACATGCCGCCCAGCATCCCAACAATATGAGTATGCACACTGTACCCACTAGCAACACGACTAGCAAACAAGCCATGGCCAATCTACAGCATGTCGAAGAACTGGCCGCACACATGGGAGCCATTTTTGTTCCCACCTCGGCGAAAAACAATGAAAATGTGACGGATCTCTTTAGTCAAGTCGCCGAACGAGTCTTGCAATTTCAAAAGAAAAACAAGTACAGTGCCGCGCCCAATAATATTCCAGTCACCTTGGGATCCTCGGGAGGCGGCATGAATGACCATGGCCGTCATCATCACGGACAGAGCAAATCCGTACCAACCTCACCATCCACATCACCGCGAATGGCACACTTTCCCTATTCCTCCAATGCACTGCCCAATCTAGCCATGGGAATTGGAGGAGGAGGAGGACAACAACAGGAGAGTCATCCCAGTCGACCCACCAGTCCCCTCCATACCCAACAACCACCGTCCGACAATGCTCATCATTCTCCCTTGAGCAACCCATACAATAACAGCATCAATCCGGATGACCCGTACCGTGACAATGGCAATTACATGAATCGTGAAGATTATCTTCATCGACGCATGCATACACCCTCTCCCACCAACAACAATAACAATAACAACAATAACCCATCTTCCTTTCACAACTACAATCACAATGTTGTGGAAGGAGGACGTGGTCAACCATTGTCCACGGATTCTCCCACCCGCTTTTTACCCAAAACGAGCGCCATGGGAATGGATTCTTCTCCCAATTCCGTTTCCAATCTACCACCATCCGACAACAACGATACGCCGAAATTGACGGCGGCATCGACCATGTGTGGAGATACCGATTATTTGACCTGTGCGGGCATGCCCTATGGTAGTGGTCCTGGTGGTGTTGGGGGTAGTTGTGTCATTTTGTAAGAGAATAAGAGGAGAGATGGGTACAAACTGTGTGTCTACCAAACCGACGAACTTGTGTGTGTTTCCAGGAATGTAACATTACTACATACATACTACTAGTAAAGAAAAAGTATAGCACTGCCTTAATAGGTCATCATCACGTTAAACAAAGTAATTGGCGAACAGGAAATTAGAACTCTTAATAAATAGACTAGCTAATTCGTATGGAATGGTATGGTATGACACGCTATTGCTCGAATCTGATCCCACCCCATTCAATTGTGTGCGCTGCACAACGACGTACATTATAGACACGATGAATCAATAGTCACCGTCGTATACGACAGTGTCTAGTAGTTTACAACGAATCGTGCGTGAAGAACAATGTAAGTTGCGAAGAGGAGCAAAGCAGTGCTGTCTTATCCAAGCTCCCCTGTTCCCCAAAGGAACACAATATTGTAGTGGCTTCTGCAAAATTGACTCCTGTGCGACCTGGCTATTCCACTGCAAAGGCCGATGGATCGATGCGATCTTGGCTGTCCAATGCAAACGTCAAATCTTTCATATTGTGGTCGACAAAACTATGGCTAATCCGGCACATTTCATCCTCACTGTAGAGAATGGAATCATATTGATGCATCAAGTCTGCGACAGAGGTTCCTTCGGGAACACTGCGCTTCAAATGGAAGGACACAGTCTCGGAAGAGACAAAGTCCATTCCACTCTCAGGATAAGTCAGTTGAGGGTATTGTCGCTTCATAATACGTGGCTCCCAAAAGCCTTGAACATCATTTGGATTGGAGGCATGAAAAGCGGCCGACTCCACATATCGCCAACTGTTGTGGTCATCTCTCGTGTCCGATGCCAGCACCCCCATAGTGTGCAACATGCCTCCGACAAAGACATCCTCTCTCAAATCTTGTGTGTCGGTCATGGAATGTGGGAGGCCCTCTTCCACCAGTCGTTTGACCGCTGCTCGGTTCAAGGTGTATCCTGGTCCTCCCACCGCGTACTTGTGGATGCCATTCATCAGGGGCATACCCAACAACAGTGGCCGTGGTCTTGTTTGTGCGGTTGCTTCTGCTACTGGAACGCCCTTGCTGAAAATGTCCAAATGACCATCGAGTAATTGCTTCACTTGGTTGGATTGTAAATAGGCCCGAACATTGTCCACCACCAAAAAGACATCATCCCCACAAATGTGAAAGTAATCATACTGCTCCAAATAGTGATCATAGGCATAGGACCACATGGACCTGACCTTTTGCCACATGTTTGTATACTCTTCCGGTCCCAAATGAAGCAGATTGATGGCACCCACAGAGTGATCTGTGACATTGGAAGCAGCCAAAAATCCATCACACCTCTTGCCCCATGTATCCGCAATGGCTTGAAGATTTTGAGAGTGAGGACCTCCATTGTCATCACAGGTATACACCATGCATAGTATTCTGGGGGACGATGATTTTTGTTTGGACTGCAGCTCCACCAAGGATCGTTGGGACGCAACAATTCCGTCGTGAACCTTGTCGACAATTTTCTTGGCATCGTCTCCAATGGTAATAGACGGAGGCGATGATCGGGGGTGACACTTGTGCTGGTTCTTGTTATAGCTAGACAAGCGCACGGGTGTAGGATTCACTACCATGCCGATTCTTCCATTTTCAAAGGTTGCTCCTGCATGAGGATGCTCCGCTTTTTTGGGACGAATGGGCAGTACAGGTCCGGCCGTCAAGGCAGGTACATGTATGACACTTTTCCCATCGGCGAAGGTGGTAATCGTCTCCGAGAGTGCAGTCCTTTGACTTTCTGCTGGTGGTTCTTGTTGTTGGTTGTTGAAAGATGCAGCAGCATCGTTGCTTTTTGTATATCCACTGCTTTTGGCACTTGTATCATTATCACTGCGATCGTCCATGCGGAGAATATTGGGAACATCCATGTCCAAGCCCTCCGATAATTGTCGAGGAGCGTCGTTGTGAGCGTCGTTAAAGTACATGAACAAATTGCTCGTGGTGAGCAACAATACCATTGCAAAGGGCCACGAAAAAGCTCTATTCCGATTGCACAATTTTTGTTCAAACGCATCTTTGTGTTGTCGCGTGTATTTGATGTGCTTATTGCGAGACTTGGGCAGTCGTCGAACGTTCGAACGACCATTACGAACTTTTGCAGTGATTGTATCCATGGTCAAGCTTCATGTACGGTCTACAGCTATGCTCTCGCGTCTAGTTGGCTACTTGTACGGCTTGTACCTCGGTAGTTACTCCAGTAAGCAGTATCAAATGGAATGCAATCGAATACGATCCTTTCTACTCCAGGTCCGAAGCCAGTTGTTGTTATTACTAGCTATTGTAGCTAGCGATATAGCTAGCTAGCTAGTACAAGGCCGGAGCAAAGAACCACAATCCAAATTGATGAAGGAAATAATCAAAGGAATGAAGAAACCGAACTCGCTAAAAATTCGCTTTGGTTTTCGCGCGCGGGGACCGTACTAAGCCTTATCCCTATCGCTTCAAATGTAGAGTTGGACAGACAGAAATCGGAACAAATTCGTGCTCAGTCCCGCGAAAACAGCCTGCGTTTCGTTCGTGTGTTGATCGGCAGCTGATTTCATTCGTTCATCAGTCCCGTGACCTCGTTGCCGCGTTTTTGCTTGTTCGTCGCTCGTGACCGTTTCTTGGGATTTTGATGAGAAACGATCAAATCAAAAAGTTTGAAATTGGCGAACAATGGTCAATACCAAACTTGGTTCTAGTTCGTGCTCATTTCTTTCTACTCCTTCAATTTGAAATCATAATTTTTCTATTCTTTAAAGAGCTGTATTTTTTCCCAATATCAGTACACACACATCGAAAATGGTAGGAACCAGATCCAACAAAAAGAAGACGACGGAAGTCTCCCACGATGAGAATCAAGCACCATCCATCACTTCACCATCCAAGAAAATGACGAAGCAAGAAAAAGCCGAAGCAAGAGCACGTGCGAGAGCTTCCATCCTACCCGTCAAGAACGAAGGCGACAAGACCGAACGTAAAACGGCGGCCAAGCCAGGCGCTAAACCAAAAGGCGGTACCCCCAAGAAAGTCACGACAGACAACAGCAAGGACAGCACGATCGAAAACCAATCTGTGGTGAAGGACGAGAACGAACTCTGCGAAAAACTTCAAGAGACAAAAATCGCAGAGAAAGTCGAAACAAGTGACACAAAGTCCACGGCTGAAGAAGTCAAGCCCAAGGTCGCTGCTACGAAGAAAGACACCACGAATAAGCCCCCGCGCGGATTTGTTTTTGGCAGCGTAGAAACTCCAAACAAGGACGTCGAAACAAGTAACACGAAGCCCAAGGCTCAAGAAGTCAAACCCAAGATCGCTGCTACGAAGGAAGATACCAAGAATATGCACAGAAACACAAACGCATTTGCTTTTGTCAACGGCATCGCTTTTACTTTTGGCAGCGCGGAAGCTCCAAGCAAGGCCGTCGCTGTTCCTAAGCTAAAAGGCGTTGGAAAGCTGTTGCTTGTCGACTTGCAGCAGGAGAACAAGATGGAGGTCAAAATTGCAGTCAGAGACCTTGGGGCGCTTACCACGCAACATGACAAAGAGCTCAACTTTCTTGGCGCAGGAAGCATTCTCGTGCTAGCTTTGAACAAGTGGAGCAGCAGCTTGAACATTCAACACAACGGCTGGTTGTTTCTTTCTTCATATTCTTTGCGTTCTCGCGCGGGGGCGGCAGCTATGATCAAGGGCGGCGCCATCGAGGCGATTTTCAACGCAATGGAACGATTTCCTTCTTCTCCGTTGTTTCAAGGCGTTGGCTGCCGTGCACTTATGGCTTTGTCCTCTTTTCCTGGAGATGAACCAGCCAACCCATGGGGTCGCGTCGAATACCAATATATGACACCCAGTGAATGGCGCGAAGCCTGGCATCCTTTTTTGCATGACTTTGACGGTGTCTCGGTCATCGCCAATGCCATCCGTGCTCTTGAAAATATGCCAGATGCTCTTGCTGACTGCGCTAATTTGCTTTCGAACCTGGTCGTCATGGACACGTCTGCCGACGAAAGTGTCAAACGTCAGATCCGAGAGGTTGGGGCACAGACTTTGATGTATTCTGCCAAGCAGATGCATTTCAAACATCACCGGCTCCGCAAAGCAGCAGGAGCATTGACGGAAATGTTTTAGATTTATGGCAATTGGTGCATGAGAAGATCGAGAGGAACGAGAAGAAACAACAATGAGTTCAGAATAAACGACAGGGAAAGTGAAAAACTAATAAAATACATAGCGTCACAAGAAATCAGAATAAATTAGTGACTGCGATTTCTACTTCGACAACCCCATTTTTCGACCGCATGTTCGGTGGCGCCGAGCATTCATAGCATTCAATCAAATACAGTACACGTGTAGGAGTTATGTTGGTTTTCCTCTCGTCGTTCCTATAGGTTCTACCCGGAATCATGTCATCTCTATTCTTTGTCTGTGTCTGAGGTTCCATCCTGTCGTGGACACAGTTCCTTGTCCATGGTATCCCGTCCTTCCCCTTTTATTTGCCGGTTGGTGATTTTGTTTGCGATTCATTTTTTGCGGGCACATATAAAACACCAGCATTAGAGCTTAACATACTGTACTGCAGCGGCCCTTGCGATGTGCAAGTACTGTGGCAGTGACAAACGTGAACGACGTAAAACTATTGTCACAGCACACCGTAGCTCACGGAGTATGCTCTACTAGTAGTAGTAACGACTCGATAGCTATGCGCCCACGATGCGGTCTAAAGAAAGAAAACAAGCCGGAGACATCTTCTGGACTTTTAGATGATCAATACCAATCAAATCAGCTTTTGCGTCGTTACTCTATGCTTTTTGGTTTGTCGTCTCCGACTTTTTGGCCGTTTCTGTTTTCGGTGACACTGCTGCCAAAGAATCCAAGCCGGTCTCTGGATCATCTTGCTCTTCTTTTTCGTTCTTGTCGTTGCCCCCACTCGTCCAAAGCATCATGACAGAATGTGAGGCGTCATACCATGCCAAGGCATCTCTCGCCAAGGGTGGGAGGAAGGAGGGGGCTGCGGGAACCAAACATCTCCAGCATACCCTGCCAGTGTTCCTTCCTGTAGAGCCCGTGCAATCACATCCCGATCGCAGAGCTTGCCTCGGGCCGTGTTGACGAGATAGGCGCCACGCTTGAATAGGCGAATGGTTTCCGCATTGACCATGTGTTCCGTCTCACTGTGCAGGGGGCAATTCAGTGTCACGACGTCCATTTCTCGTACCATTTCCTTCCAATCCTCCCAGTACGTCAAATTGTATTGTTCCTCAACGTCTTTGGGAAGCCGGTGTCGATCACAGTAGTGGAGTTCACAATCAAAGGGGTGCATCCGTTTCAAGACGGCCAGCCCAATTCTTCCTGCTGCCACCGTTCCTACCTTCATGCCTTCCACATCATAACTGCGTTGTGCACAATCGGCAATATTCCAACCCCCCTGACGAATGATATTGTACGAGGGAATGTAGTTCCTCACGAGGCTCAAAATCATCATGACGACGTGCTCAGAAACCGAAATGGAATTGCAATAAGTCAATTCGCAAACATCCACACCATATTTCATGGCGGCATCCAAATCCACATGATCACTTCCAATGCCAGCCGTAATGGCTGCCTTGAGATGCCTCGCTCGATGCAAGCATTCTTTGGTCATGTACGCTGGATAAAAGGGTTGGGAAATCACATAGTGTGCATCCTCCAAGTGTTGGTCGAGTTCACATCCCGGGCCATCCTTGTCGGCCGTCACGACGAGCTCGTGACCCCGCTCTTGGAGAAAGTCTTTCAGGCCTAAATGACCACTGACACAGCCCAGCAACTCACCAGGAGTAAAGCCTAACGCCGTTGGGTTGGGAGCTGTCATTCCATCGGGATAATGGGAAATGGTAGGAATGCCATCACGAGCATATGCGGGCGGGTAGCCAGTGACAGGGTCCGGATACAGGACACCTACCACCTTGTCATGGACCGCTGGGGAGGTCCGAAAGCTTCGAACAACACCCGAATGGAGGTTGTTGGCACGTCGCCCTAAGAAGGACTGGAGCACCGACATGACAGCACTGCCTTGAGTACGAGAAAGACTGCTGATGAACATAAATTCCACTTTTGTTCTTGGGGGAAGCGACAAGTGAAGTCAAACAAATATGCAGTTTTCATAGATGTGCCAGCTTCGTCCTTGCTGCTACTAGTTAGCTAGTAATAGCCAGTTATTGCTGCAACAGGCGAGTCTCGGAGTAAGAGAGAAAGATCCGCTGTTGTTGTCGCGCTGCATGGTGTTGGTGTCAGAAACATCAAACTTCTGAAACAAAAATAATGAAAGGGTTCTCGTCTGAGTCGTGCATGGTTTAATTTCGAGAACACCAACCGTACCGCACACTTACTCGATAAAACCCATGGCTACCTCAACGCCCCCGCTGTCGATAGGAATCAGTGTGTGCAATACTTTAGTCTTTTTTGCCTGATGAAGATAATGCCTACAGCGCTCAAGTCTATAGTCACGGGGATTGCTACTACTGGTATTAGAAACAATTCTATGAGTTGAAACAAAGGAACGCAATCTGGACCACCAATCAGTCGCCCTTTTTACTAGGCCGGAAACCCAATAGCCATCATCCGCGCTGGGAACTTTTTAGTCGAGTCCGCTTCATTGAGACACCAGATCGTGGCTGCTTTACACACAGCTTACCGCAGTCTTACGTTTTGATCTTTGCGGATGCCGGAACTCGCAGCTCGTCCAACTTAGCATTGGCAGACGTGAAAAAGTTCGGGTCCGGAAATCCAAAGCGGCCTCCTCGAAGGGAACTTTTTTGTGGGACACTTGACCAAACGATTTTGTCCTGATTCCGTGATGTTTCAATGGAAAAGAGGAGTCCTCTGGACCAAGCATACTTGAGACGAGAAAGCAGCTTTTTGCCCGCGCGATTGTTGGGCAAATATGCAATTCGTTCCGCGTCACCGTACGGCTTACCAGGTCTGTCATGATAGACTTTCTGTATTCCGCTTGGAAACTTATACGTGAGGACAAGCGATCCATCGCTGTTATTTTCACCAGCACAAACAATGTGCTCGCATTTCCTGATTGTCATCGTTCCAGAAGGACATTTGCCCTGTGGTTCGTCGTTGGCATATACTCCACAAGAAGGACATTGATTACCATGCAGAGACGATCTCACGAGGCACTTTTGGTGGAACATGTGACAACAGACCTTTAGCTGTACAATCCGCCCTTGGCATTGTAGATTTTCGTTGCAAATAGTACAATCTCCAGGCTTCTGCAACATTTTACAGATTCGATAGGAGGCTTCATCGAGAGCAAGACATGCAGGTGCCTCTAGTTTCACCACTTCCTCACAATTTCCTTGCGGCGCTTCCGCTGGTGGGGCGCTGGCAACACGACCAGAAACAAGACTACGTGAAGAAGATCCAGTTGGCATCGTCGATGCCCTGGTATTAGCCGACCCCTGCAACACAACCCGCATTCGCTCAGCGACTGTTCTTGTTGCTGTTGTCGCAGCAGCGGGAGGCAATGTGGAATCTGGGTTTGCCGGCTGTAACTCTGCCAATTTTTGTCGCCCTGCTGTAATGGCCTGGAGCAGAACATCTCTCGGGATTCCTCTGGATGCGGCAGCTATAAAAACACCGGAAGATATTGCCGCGTTGGGATTTTTTAGAGATTCCCAAATGTCAGTACAGGTTTTGTTAAATTTCTCCCGAGACAAGTGGATCTGGCCACGCCTGCCGGCATCGTAGAGAATTTCAGCTGCCATCGACATAGCTTTTTTCAGCGCATCCACGTTCGACACTGTATTGGCCTGAAGCTCTGTCAATTTTTGGCGTCCTTCCTCAATAGCCCCAAGGAACCTTGCTCTTGATATTCCTCTGGACTCGGCGGCTTCCAAAACACTAGGGGCAATTTTGGCTTTGGGGTTTTCCAGCGACCCCGAAATCTCCTGGCGCAGATCCGGTGTCATCATGCTTTCCCTTTCCGACTGGGAGAAAGCTTGAAGTGCAGTCGACAGGGCTAGTCGTAAATTCTTATTTGTTGCTGGTGTGGTGGCATCAGGTCTTGCGGCCGCAACAGTTGTTGTTGTCGGATTCTGGTTTGCTTGTTGCAGTAGCTCCGTATATTTATGCCTTCCATTTAAAATCGCCAGCGTGAAGGTGTGTCTTGAAATCCCATTGACTATGGCTGCATCCAAAACAATACGAGGGATTTCCACCCTGGGATGCATCACCAAGTTACGGATGTGCTTCAGCTGTTCCTTCGGCATGGATCGCCTTTCTCTCGAGGAAAATTCTTTCATTGCGAACTTCATGGCTTCTTTCACATACGGCATATCCTGCTGTGTTGCGGCAGCTTGCTTGTGGAAGCGGATGATGCGTTTCTCCTCCTCGTCATTGACTGCAATGGGATGCGGTTGGGTTGGCTTGTGGTCGTTCATAAACTCATCCAGAACTTTTTGCATTTCCAAATGAAACCGCCACAGTAATGCGGTACCGTCCTTGACCAACGAACGACTATTCTCAAAATCAACAAGGTCGCTGGAGAATTGTAGAATGGGTAGAACTTGGCGACTCTCCCGCAAACAAGTTTCGTCGGCAATGGCGTTCCCTTTCCAGTGCTTGTTTCCAATTATGGTATTGACGCCATCGTTGTCCATCACCGCTGGCGATGGAATGTCTGTGCGAGATTCCACCTGCAACTCCTCGCCCTTTAAAATAGCCACCAACAATCCGGTATCTCCAAAATGGCTAAAGAAAAAAGGATTGTTGGCCACATAAATCCCGTCTCCAAAATGGGCACGAGATTTCGATTTAATTTTTTTTTCTTCGCGCTCCGGGTGTGACATGAGACCATCTTGACGAATGCTCTGTAGATGCTGTTGATTGGTAAAATGATAGGCCATGCTAATGTGCTGGGGCTTTTGGAACGAGCCATATTCGCTTTGACACTCCAACATTTTTTCGGCCAGAAAGACCATATCGTCATAGGCAACCAGACTGACATTGCCGAGTGTCGCTGTCTCTTGGTAGATACGATTGTTCGTCGTTGTCGTCGTATTATTGGGTTGTCGCAGTGTTTGATTGAAGACCTCAATCAATTTGGCCACAAGTAAAGTGGCACGGCCTGTCCGGGTTTGCAGCATGCCTTTTTGCTCTTCTTGGGATCGTGTCTTTTTTTGCATTTCTTGCTGGCGTTTCCACTCTTCTTCCCATTGTTCTTGCATCTCCATGGCCAGATCAAAGTCCCTACCCTCGTCGTGTTGTTGTGGTGGTGGTGCTGGAGGTGCCTCTGCAGACACGCCTCTGTCCCGTTTGACTCGTTTGGCCGGTCGAATTTCCTCCTCGTTGCCCGTGTTCTGGTGCTCCTCTTCATCGCTATCGTCCCCAACAAGGTCAACGACATCGTCTTGAGGATCGGTCGAGGGTCGCGGTCGATTGGCTCTTATCATCATCGCCTGGAGATCTTTTCTAGCTTCACCGCCGCCTGCAATGGTGCCAGTGCCAGTGCTCGTGCTGGTTCCAGCCGCGGCATGGGCCGTACCGCCGGTGGAAGGTTCACCATCCGTGACGCTCATCGTGACGAGAGAGCGTTGGCTGCTTTACTAGCTTCAGATCACTGTGGCTAGACAATCACAAGAACCTAAATTAAATCTTTGCCTGAAGAAATAGCAATAATGGAAGCAGCAGATAGCAAAAGTGTGAAGTGGAGCAGATAATCCCCACAGTCAATACTCAACTGTACGTTGCAAGTTACTATGTACGAACTACGTAATAATTATGGTGATTCCTTTCACATCATTGGCTAGTCAGCGCGGAACGCACTTTTCCCCCCAATGTAATTTGGATTGTCCGCCCATTTTTTAGCGGGACTATTAATTGCATTGAGTCCCCATCCTTAATTGTTCAAACCAGCAATGAAGAAAGCAAGAAAGCCAAATGCCCTACCTGCAGCACTTCAGGTGGAAATTGTGTGATCTATTGTAGGTAGACTCGTCTGGAGGATCATGGGATTGTGTGGGACTTGAATGCATGTCCCACATGTTGAGTCTTAGCAACAAATTTGATGTCAACAGCGGTTTGTTGTCGCGCACTGGTGAACTGATGAATGCAGTTCCACAAGGGACACCTTGCCAATTGCGGTTAGCGCTGGCACATGCTGCAGGAGCAGTTAAAAGTTACAGTCAAAATGCTAATTTTATAAAAGGACTAACCATTGGTTCATGAAACATGCACATCAATTGCACACAACTTGAAAAACAATTTTGAATGGGCACCTGATGAACACGATTTTTCCAAACAGACCTGACAATCACCTGGATGTTTCCAACTGGCAACAAGAGCAAAATGTCTTTGTCTCACATGATTGAAAGTGTGGGTCATGTTGGGCTGAGGTTCATGAGTTGAGGTCGCTAAGAACGATGTGAGTCATTGAAGATTTTTCTTGGAACACAATTAGATGGACACAACATCTAGCCATTGATGGTTCCTTTGAAAGAAAAGGCAACTAAAATGAGCAAGTTAGAATCTTAACCAGCTGGGCACATGTGCAGGCCCGATTTGTGATGCAGCTAACTGAATTCTCCAGAGACGGTGAACCAATTGTTGGACACAGTTGAATTGACATTCTCACCATTTCTTGGTGAACAATGTCAACTTTCAAGCCAATGCTCCATTTGAAGCCTGCAGTTGTGTTGGTTGTTCTAGCAGATTGCAGTTGTGTGTCATGCTGCACAATGTCTTACAGAAATTGTTAGAGCTGTCTCACTCAGCATGCGCAAACGATTTCAAATGACATCAGCACACAGCTTCCTGCAAATGTGGTGCTCAGAACTGGCTGGCTTGGAAAATTCTCCAAGTGACAATGGGTGCGCAACTTAACAAAAGCTGGGCTGGCTTGCTGATGAGAACACACAAAACATGACAAGGCGTTTCTCGGACGGTGACATGTTTCATTTGACGAGAACCATTCAGTGAAACTTCGAATTCGGGTTTTCCTGCACCAAAGGGGGTCCGTTTGATGATTCATCAAATCGAAATTCGAGTTTCCGTAAATCAATTGTGCTTAACGAAATGTGTTGTTGTTCTATGTGCTGACGTTTGGTTTGGTAAATCTCCTGCCGGTGTGTAGCAGAGGGCTGTGGTTGGTCCTATTGCTTTGCCCTCCACCCTCTACAAACAAACATCCATTTGGATGTCAGAGCCTGGCAACTGTTCAATTAAGACACAGCTGGGGTCAACCAACAGCAAGGGTTTGCCTGTGCGGTTCCAATGGCTCCCACCAAGGAATTGCTCCTAAACAACTGTTGCTTCTGTGCTGAAGAGGCTCCGTCGTCATTGGTCCTGTCATCATTCTTTCCACACTTTGTCTGTCATCAGAGAGTGGAAGCTATCCTCTCTTATCATCATCAGGGTCCGATTGTGTTGTAGGGAAGCCTCCGTAGGCCCCGGTTGTGTTGTGGGATAATCCTTTTCTGAACATCCGAGTGAACGCCCACAGCAACCACACCAAGACTCCTTGCAACAACAGCACTTCATCATGTCCAGAGCCTCCACCTCCCCCTGCATGTTCGAATCGCAGTGAAACCACTGCTGTCTTGCGATCCAACACATTCACTCGTCAGTGAATGACTTGACCATCACAAGGGTGGGGAAGCCCACGGATCGATTACCAACCAAACACACACACACACAACAGCAGAATAGCGCCTGTCTCTTATACACATCTCCGAGCCCACGAGACTAAGGCGAATCTCGT
>ENA-ORBV01009049-ORBV01009049.1-microbial-mat-metagenome-genome-assembly--contig:-NODE-9049-length-16512-cov-9.118406_pt1 | contig 16512 bp, 13 predicted proteins | sample MGYA00237777_ERZ505514 | MGnify/ENA primary metagenome ERZ505514 (study PRJEB26160, sample SAMN06269048) | microbial mat metagenome | isolation source: Oligotrophic lake microbial mat | place... | reverse complement strand
CAACCCGGCGCTTCCCCCGCCAGCTAAAGCAGGCGGTCCCCGCGCCGTGGCAATGCCGTACCAGCTACAAAGGAGTTCTCTCTAATGGGCCGGAAATAGGCCGGAAATCTGTGGACAGACCCGTGATCATGGCGCTGTCCTCGCCCGCTCGATCAGCTGGATGAGCTGCTCGGCCTCGCTGATCGCCTCGGTGTTGCCCAGCTGCGCCGCGATGCTGCGGCGCGCCTCGGCGAGCGCCTCGTCGTAGCGGCGCGTATCGCTTAGCACAATCGAGTAGTTGCGGCTGTAGTCGGGCCGCAGGGGCTGGAGCGCCGCAGCGCGGCTGTAGGGCTCGGCAGAGCCAGCGACATCGCCGCTGCGCACTGCCAGCAGCCCGGCCACGGTGTGCAGCAGCGCCACCCGCGCCCGCGCACTCTCTGCGTCCAGCGCGGGGCCGTTGCGCGCCTCCAGCGCGGCCAGGCGCTGCTCCTGCTCGGCGGCATGGGCCGTGTAGGCGTCGCGCAGGCGCAGCAGCAGCTCGGGGCGCCCGTCAAGCGCCTCGGCCACGCGCTCGATCGACCCCGCCACCTGGGCGCCGGAGAGGCCAATCGCTTTGACATAATCATTTGTCAGCGCCTCCAGATCCTTGCCGTCCGCCAGGGCGAGGTCGCCGAGCCGCATCTGCGTATCACCGAAGCGCGGGTCGAGCGTCTCGGAGTGCAGCAGCAGCTCGCGGGCCTGCGCGTAATAATCGCTGGCCTGGGCCGCATCGCCGTTGGTGGCGGCGTAGTCGCCGAGCTGCTTCACCACGCCCGCCCGCTCGTTCAGCAGCGTCACGTCCTGGGGGGCGATCGGCGTCACGCGCTCGTACCAGTCCAGCGAGGTGCGCAGCCGCGAGGGGTCCTGCGTCCAGGCGTACCAGAAGCTATTGAGCCGCCCGAGGTTTGCAAAATGGTCTTTGTTGCGCGGGTTCAGGTCGTGGGCCTTCAGCAGCACCGCCTCGGCGTAGCTCATCAGCTCCATGGGCGAGGAGCGCTGCACAAAGTCAACGATCTGCTCCTGGCCTTGCAGGTTGAGCAGCGCTTGCAGATCGGGGTCTGCGTTTGGCTCGCCCAGCTCAACGCCCTGCGAGCGCACACCCTCGGCCATCGTCATCAGCACGCGCCCGAGATTCAAGTAGTAGAAGTCCTCGCGCGGGTTGCCGCGCACCGTCTGGAGGTACTCGTCCAGCGAGCCCACCAGCTGGTTGAGGTTGATGTCGGCCTGCTCGCTGAGGCCCTGGCCCTGCTGGAAGTGCATGTCGGCGTACACCGGGCTGATGTTCCACCACCAGGCTGCGCCGAGCGCCATCACGGCCACCAGCCCGTAGGCGAGCAGTACGCCGCTACTGGAACTGCTTGCGCTGCGACGGGCGGGCGCCGCAGCGCCACGGGCCACGGCGCCGCGCTGGGCCGGCTGGCGCTTCTTCGCCGGTGCGTTGGCGCCTGGGCGCGCGGCGGTCGGCTGCGTCTCGGGCTGCACTGGCGCGGGCAACTCGGGCGCCAGCGACAGCCGATAGTGCCCCGCCAGCGCCCCGCCCGTCACGATCATGGCGAGCGTCACCCAGAGCATCATCAGCGTAGAGACAATCGGGATGCCGGTGAGCCCCTCTACCACATGGGCGGTGAGCGTGCTGAGGCACGCGATAAAGAAGATCTGCCAGGGCCACGCGTCGCTGCGGCGGATCAGTCGCCAGCTCAGCATCGCCGCGCTGAAGAGCAGAAACAGGTAGCTGGCGAGCCCAAGCAGGCCCTTCGTCACCAGCTCGTCCAGAATCGCCTGGTGCGAGCGGTCGGGCGAGGCGCCGCGCGCCTCCACATTCGCCAGCGAGGGCGGGTAGAACGGGTTGAAGGCCACGAACATGCTCTCAGGACCCCAGCCGATCAGCGTGCGCAGCGGGTCGCTGGTGATCAGCCCGATCGCACCGCCCGCGTGCTCGTCGCCGGCCCAGATCAGGCGGCGCACCAGGCCAGTGCCGCTGTCCACCTCTAGCAACTGGCCCATGCGCCCGATGTAGGGCGCCTCGCGCAGCCGCTCAAAGAAGGGCGCGCTGGAGAGATTGAAGGCCAGCAGGAAGCCGCCCGTCGCCAGCGTGAGCACAACCCAGCCGAGCAGCAGCGCGCGCAGCCGGCCTGCCAGCAGCGTGGCGCCCGTGGCATGAGCGTGGCGCATGGCTTGCCAGAGCAGCAGCGAGCAGAAGACAAACAGACCCGCGCCGAAGCCGATCCAGGGGCCACGGCTCTGCGTGAAGAAGATCGCAAGCGTGAGCAGCGCGGCCACCGCCCCGGCGGCGACGGCGTCGATAGTGAGCCCGAGCCGGGTGGGGCGCGCGAGCCGACGCGGTAGCGTGAGCGCCATGCCGTAGGCTGCCGTCACCAACGCCACCGCGAGCAAGAGCCAGAGCCACCAGTCCACAGCGCGCGGGGCGTCCGCAGGGGTGGCGCTACGCTGTAGCCCGGCGCCCGCCGTGGCGGCAAACTGCACCCCAAACAGCAGCAGGAAGCCAAGCAGCAGTAGGCCGGGCCAGAAGGCAATCCGCCCTTCGGGCCGGTCGAAGCCGGTGCTGAGCAGCCACCAGAGCGCGGTGGCGATCACCACGGCGCCGGGCAGCACCCACCAGTAGCGGAAATCCACCGTGCGCACAGCGGCGCCGAACTTGATCATGGCGAGCAGCAGCAGCATGCCGCCGAGGAAGAGCAGCAGGCGCGCCAGGCTCCAGAGCCACTCGCGGCTGGGCTGCTCGGCAGGGGGCGCCTCGCGGGCGGCGCTTAGGCCGGCGACCAGGCGGTAGAGCGCGAAGGGCACCACCATGATCATATAGGCGGCGACGAAGATCGAGTTGCCCATGGTCGAGGCCACGCGCGAGATCACATCACCGCGCCAGGGCAGCGGGTCGAGCTGGAAGTGCTGGAGCACGCCGTAGCCAGCCACCACCGACGCCGTCGCCAGCGTGAGCGTGAGCAGGCGCTCCAGCTGAGCCTGCCGCCGCAGTGTGGTGACGATCGCCAGGAACAGCAGCATGTACGACAGGTTGGTGTACGTGCCCTGCAGCCGCTGGTAGGAGCCCCAGAAACTTGTGGCAGGCACAACCGAGGAGGCTGTGGTGAACAGAAACACCAGGGCGTAGAGCAGCACGGGCAGGGCGAGCGGGATGGCGACGAAGCGCCGCCAGAGTGGCGGGCCGCTGGGGCGAGGCTCACTGGTCGCGGCAGGCGCCCGGTCGGCGCGCGCAATCACCCCGTCGAGCCAGCGGATCAGGGCGGCGGCCACGGCCACCAGGGCCAGGCTGCGCAGCGCCACGGCCTTGTCGGGCTCGAAGTGGCGCGCCGAGTACAGATTAAAGAAGATCGGGATGAGCGTGAGGGCGAGCAGCCAGCAGCCCTCGGTGATACGCTCGCACCAGCGGCTTATCATCGTTTCTCGTTGCATCATTCCAGGGTACAGGGTACAGGGTACAGGGTACAGGTGAGGGCAGGGCGAGCGCAGCTTACGGTCGCATTAAGGGTGCCGGGCGGGCAAGGCAAGCGCATGTTATGGCCTGGTGATCTGGAGCGCGCCGACGCCGCCCCTGTCCCCTGTTCCCTGTTCCCTGTTCCCTTGCTTGTTCTGCTTCCAGCCGCTGGCGCGCGCGATAATCTCGCGGGCATTGGCGCGGCTGTGCTCGCTGGGGGTGCCGTCAAGCATAGAGGCGAGCTCATCGACGCGCTGCGCGTCGTCGAGGCGGCGCACGCTGGTGCGCGTGCGATCTACGCTAAACTCTTTGGCGATATGGTAGTGGGCGTCGGCGAAGGCGGCGACCTGGGGCAGATGCGTGATGCAGATCACCTGATGGTTCTCGGTGATCGTCCAGAGCTTCTGGCCCACCACCTGGCCCGCCCGGCCGCCCACGCCCACGTCGATCTCGTCGAAGATCAGGGTGGCAACATCGTCCACGCGCGAGAGGATCGACTTGAGCGCCAGCAGCAGCCGCGCGCTCTCGCCGCCGGAGGCGATCTTCGCCAGCGACTTCAGCGGCTCGCCGGGGTTGGGCGAGATCAGAAACTCAACCCGGTCGATGCCGGTCTTGTCGAAGGCGCGCAGGCGCCCATCAACCAGCACGCCCTCAGGGTCGTCGCTGTGGACGATGCCGACATGGAAGCGCACATTAGGCATGGCCAGATCGCCCATGGCGCCCTCGATCTGTTGGCCAAGCTCGTCGCCCACCTGGCGGCGGCGGCGCGAGAGCTCACCGGCCAGCTCGGCCAGTGCGGCGAGGGCGGTAGCCTCTTGCCTCGTCAGGGCGGCGATATGCTCGGAGCTATTGGCAAGCTTATCGATCTCCGCTTCAGCGCTGGCGGCGCGAGTGATAATCGCGGGGATATCGGCGCGATATTTGCGCTGCAGCTCGCGCAGCACCGTGAGCCGATCCTCGATCGCGTCGATGCGGCCGGGGTCGATGTCGAGGCTCAGGCGGTAGCTGCGCAGGTTGGCGGCGAGATCCTCTAGCTGGTAGTGCAGCTCGCTAGCCTGGGCAGCAATGGTGGCCACAGACGGGTCGAGCCGACCAAGCTCCTCCAGGTTCCCGGCCACCAGCGCCATCGCTTCCACCACAGGCTTGCCGGCGCGCGCACCCTCGTGGCCCTCGTACAGCGCGGCGTAGGCGTCGTCGGTGAGGCTGGTGATGCGGGCGGCGTTCTGCACCACCTGGCGCTCGCGGGCCAGCTCCTCCTCCTCGCCGAGGCGCGGCTTTGCGGCCTGCACATCCTCTAGCAGGAAGCGTAGCTCCTCGATCCGCTCCTGGCGGCGGGCCTCGTTACGGCGCAGCGTGGCGAGCTCCTCACGGATGGCGCGCAGCGCGGCAACCTGCTCCGTAACCCGCTCCCGCGGCGGCAGCAGCTCGCCGAAGCGATCCAGCATCTCCAGATGGGTGCGCGTGTTGAACAGCGAGAGCCCCTCATGCTGGCCGTGGATGTCGAGCAGACGCCCGCCGAGCTCGCGTAGCACACTGGTACTCACGGCGCGGCCATTCACGCGGGCCACACTGCGGCCCGACTCGGCGCTGATCTCGCGGGCCAGGATCACCTGGGCGTCGTCCTCTTCGAACAGGCCGTACTCCTGGAGCAGCGGCAGCACCTGGGGGCAGTCGTCTAGGCTGAAGACGCCCTCGATGCGGGCGCGGTGCGAGCCGGCGCGCACAAAGCTCACCTCGGCCTTCTCACCGCGCAGCGTGCCCAGGGCGTCAATGATGATCGACTTGCCGGCGCCCGTCTCGCCGGTGAGCACATTGAAGCCCTCGCCGAGACGCAGATGCAGGCGATCAATGATCGCGAAGTCGCTGATCTGAAGCTCAAGCAGCATAATGGCTTTCGGCCCTGACACGCACATACGAGCGAAAATCGCCCCGCTCGCTGCATTGTACCATCAAAAGGCCCGCCAGGCACACCCTGCGCATAAGCCCCTGCGCTTGAAGTGATAGCGCGTTGCTATCGGTTCTAGGCGCTCTCCCTCTGAAGGGTGAGGGCGAAATAGGACCAAAGACGGATAGCGCGGGCGGCCTGGGATTGTTATACTCTTCACAGGTTAGGCAGTGAAGCGACAGACACGCCAAACCAGTTTCCACTAACTCCCCACTGTTGCCCCCCTTAAACCCCCACGGCTGCCGAAAGGCAGCCGTTTCCACATGTCTGGCAGAAATCCGGCTGGCGGCCAATCTCCTCGCATAACGCTGGCGTAGCGAAAGTGAAGCCGGTATACTATAACTTGTGCCCCAAAACCGGCAGGCGGTGCGAGCAGCGGGCCAGGAGGTTCTACGTGTTACAGCCGGAAGATCTACCGCCGACGTTGGATGGTTTTACGCAACGCGAGTATGATCTGCTACGGCGCGAGCTTGCCGAGATGCAGGCCCTGGGCCGCGACCTACGCCGCCAGCTGGGGAAGGCGCTGCAATCGGCTAATGAGGCCCAGCGCGCCCACGCCAAAATGGTCGCCACACTTACGGAGACAATGCGCGAGAATACGATACTTGTCAACGACCGTGATGTGTGGCGTGCCAAAGCGCAGCGCCTTGAGTCGGGCCTCGCCCCCGAGCCCGGCGGCCAGGGCCGTGTGATCGATATCTCTGCCCTCGCCAGCCAGATCAGTGAGGACGAGGTGAACGCCATCCGCAAGGCGATGGCCCGCCTGCATCACCCTGATGTTGGTGGCGACCCTGAGCGTATGAAGTCGTGGAACGCCGCGCTCGACCGTATCTGCGACTGACGCAGCGGCAATCCGAAATCCCCAATCCCCAATCCAAAAGAGTCCTACCCATGTTGCGCGAGATCGTGCTGCAAGCCGCTGCGCAGCTTCTCTAAGAGTGTGCTGAGCTGCTGCTGCTCGGCGGGATCCAGCACGCTCAGGCGGCGCTCCACGGCGGCGTTGTGAAGGAGTGTGGCTTTGTTGGACACCTCGCTGCCACGTGAGGTCAGCAGCAGGCGCTGGGCGCGGCGGTCGTCGGGGTCGGGCGTGCGCAGCACGAGTCCATCGGCTTCGAGCCGATCAACCAGGCGCGTGATCGTGCTCTTTACACAGAGCAGCTCGGTGCCAATATCGGTGAGCCGCTGGCCTTGGGTGGTATCGAGACGCTGAAGCACCGCGAACTCAAGCGGCGAGAGGCGCATCGCCTCCAGTACGCGCCGGTCGCCATCATCGAGCAGCACGTAGATGTCGTGGATGAGGCTGTGCTGCTGGTGGGCGAGCGAGGGTGCAGTAGTAGTGTTCATTGGTCAACCCTCGAAGATGCAACAGTTGCGAACGCAATTAATTATAGGCGAGCGAGTGAGCCTGCGTCAAGGCACAGTGCGAGCCTGAGGTTGACACAAGCTGCCCTGCCTCGTACAATAGAATGGTCTACCTAGATTTGCCTATATTTGTATAGTTTCAGCCTGGCTGACAAGGAGCTTGGAGCATGCTACAGCTTGCGGGCCTCTGGATGGCGCTGGCGACCTTTCTTGCGATCTGGTGGGGCCACGTGGGGGTGCGCTGGCTTGAGGCCAACAGCGTGCGTGTGGGGCCACCGGCGGCCGCGCTTGTGGTTGCCGGGCTTGCGCTGAACCTCTACGCCCTGAGCTCGGCCAGCCTTACCGTTGCGGGCGTATGCAGCATCATCGGGATCACCCTGCTGTGGGACGCCTTCGAGCTGTACCGGCAGCAGAAGCGCGTGCAGAAGGGCCACGCCCCCGCGAACCCGGCCAACGCGCGCCACGCCGCCTATCTGGCCGCAGCAGGCAGCCGCGCAACCACGGTGGATCTGCTCAAGCACGAGCCAGGCGAGAGCGTGCCGGTGCCGGTCGCGAGCCGCCAGCCATCGGTTGCCAACCGCCACGAATAAGGGCGCAGGCCGTGGCGCTCCCATGGCCTGGCGGCTGAAGCCGTAGGCTAGGTGTGCCAAGCCCGCCTGCGCGGGCTTGTGAGGAGCCGTCCTGACGTGCAACCGCATCCGTTGTTATTCCGATGTTAGACTAAGGATTATACTCATGAACCTCGGAGGGCTTGCGCTGGGGCTGTTTAGCTTCGGCATTATCGGCTTCGGCTTTGTCTGGGTGATCCGCATGGAGTACTATCTCGGCTACCTATGGTGGCCCTTCCCTATGCTTCTGGGCGTCCTGCTGATCGTCGGCTCGCTGTTTATGCCCAATGTTGGCTACTCGGCGCTGCTCGGCATCGCCGGGTCCTCGTTTGTGTGGGGCGCCACCGAGCTGAAGGAGCAGGCGGTGCGCGCTGAGCTCGGCTGGTTCAAGCTGAACCCGCAGCGCAAGCCGGACCCGCCGCTCGTGGCGCTGATCCGCCGCATCAAGGCGCCGCATCTGTAGCCTGATGTGCAATAGCCGATAGCCGATAGGTCATTGCTTAGGATGGAGGTTGGCATATGTCGAACACGCACCGCCACCCGCCCGCGCTTGAAGTTGTCGGTGTGCGCTACCGGGGCAGCGCGCCTGCCCTGGACGACGAGCGCGCGCTCGACGCCTACATCGCCGCTGCTGTGTACTGGGAGGGCGGCACGCAGGTGAGCTACGGTGAGCCGCTGCTGCCGCCCGCGCGCCGCAGCGACGACCCGCCCACCGCCCTCGGCCAGATCTGCGCCGCTATCGCCGACGCCGTTGCAGCTGGGCGCCGCGCTGGCCGACCCGTGCTGATCACCGGCGGCGACTGCACCCACAGCGTCGGCGTGCTCGGCGGCCTCCAGCTGGCCCATGGGCCTACCGCGCGCATCGGCCTGGTCTGGCTCGACGCCCACGGCGACTTCAACACGCCCCGCACCACGTTGTCTGGCATGCTCGGCGGGATGCCCGTGGCCGTCTGCGCGGGCCTGGCCTACCCCGGCTGGCGCGAGCTTGCTGGCGTGAGCGCGCCCCTGCCCACCGACCGCATCCTGCTGGTGGATGTGCGTAACCTCGACGCGCCAGAGGCGCAGCTGATCCACGCCACCGACGCCGTGATCGCCGCCGTCGAGCCGGGGCGCATGGGCGTGGAGCTCGCCGCCGCAGTGGCCGATCTGTCCGCCCGCTGCGAGCTGATCTACCTGCACGTCGACTCCGACATTCTCGACGCCAGCCTGGTGCCAAACCACGGCACCCGCGAGCCCGACGGCCCCGCGCTCCCCGCTGTGGCCCAGGCCATCCAGCTAGTGATGGCGACCGGCAAGGTAGCCGCCTTTGCTGTGGTGTCGGTGTACGGCGCCGACGAGGGCCGCGATGTGAGCGTCGCCTCCGGCCTCAGCCTGATCCGCGCTGGGCTGGAAAGCTGGACGGAAGACGGAAGACGGTAGACGGTAGACGGTAGACGGTAGACGGTAGACGGTAGACGGTAGTCGGTGGACGGTAGTCGGTAAAGGCGTTGCTCTAGGCACCGTCCACCGTCCTTCGTCCACCGTCCTTCGTCCACCGTCCAGGCACTAGAGCTCCGCGAAGAGATTATTGAGCGACTCGGCCAGGGTCGGGTGGGCGAAGACGCCGTCGCGCAGGGCGGTGTAGGGCAGGCCGCCCATCATGGCGAGCTGGAGCATGCTCATCACCTCACCGCCCTCCAGGCCGAGCACGGCCGCGCCCAGGATCTTGTCGGTCTCCGCATCTACCACCGCCTTCATCAGCCCGCGCGCCTCGCCCACCTCCAGCGCCCGCGCCACGCTGCTCATGGGCAGCTTTGCCACCTTGATCGGGCGCCCCTGCTTGCGCGCCTCCTCCTCGCTCAGCCCCACCCGGCCCAGCTGCGGGTCGATGAACACGGTGTAGGGCACGAGCCGCCCCGCCGTGCTGGCCTGGCCGCCGTCGAGCAGATTCGCCTTGAGGATGCGGTAGTCGTCATAGGAGATGTGGGTAAAGGCCGGGCCGCCCTTGATGTCGCCTGCCACGTAGATGCCGGGCGCACTGGTCTCCAGCCGCTCGTTCGCCACGATGTTGCCGCTTTTATCGGTGTTCACGCCTGCTGCCGCGAGGTTCAGGCTGTCGCTGTTTGGGGTGCGGCCCGCCGCCACAAGCAGGTGCGAGCCATGGAGCGTGCGCTCGCCGTCGGGCGTGGCGACCGTGAGGCTGATCGCGCCGGGGCCGCCCGCTGCGCGCCGCGCGACGCTTTCCAGCAGCAGCGTGATCCCGTCCTCACGCAGAATGTCGGCCACGGCGTCGGCGATATCGCCGTCCTCGCGGGCGAGCAGGCGCGGGCCGCGCTGCACGATGCTCACCTGGGCACCGAGGCGGCGAAAGAGCTGCCCAAACTCCAGGCCGATGTAGCCGCCGCCGAGCACGAGCAGATGCTCGGGCATCGCGTCGAGCTCCATCACCGAGGTGGAGTCCAGAAAAGGCAGCTCGCTGAGGCCTGGCAGATCGGGCGCGGCGGGCCTGGCGCCCGCGTTGATGATGATCGTCTCGGCGGTAAGCTCGCGCTCGCCGCCGTCGCTCAGGCGCACGGCGAGGGTCTTGGGGCCAATGAAGCGCGCCTCGCCGCGCACAAGCTCCACGCCAGCCTTGGCGATGCTGGCCTCGCTGCCGCTGCGCCAGAGCTCTACCATCTCGTCCTTGCGTCGGCGGACGGCGGCGAGATCCACCTGCACAGGGCCGGTGGCTACGCCATAGTCGGCGGCGCGGCGGGCCAGGTAGGCAACCCGCCCGCTGGCCACCATCGTCTTGGTTGGTGTGCAGCCAACATTGATACAGGTGCCGCCCACGTGGGCCCGCTCCAGCAGCGCGGTGCGGCGCCCGGCCTTGGCGAAGGCGCCTGCCAGCGGCCCGCCCGCCTGCCCCGCGCCGATCACGATCACATCAAGTGTGTCTGCCATACTTGCCTCCCTGATACTCACATCGTGCGCGTACAGTCTAGCGCGTTTGGGCTGGGCGCCCACAAGGAGCGCCCCCACGACTTTCTATCTATAGTTAGCGCGTGAGGCGATCCTTAAGCCAGCCCCACATCGTTCGTACGTGGCGATCTTGGCTCAGCAGGAGCAGGCCCACGGCCAGGAGCGGGAGTGCGGGCCAGAGCGAGGCGAAGTCGGTGCCGTGGCGGAAGCCGGGCAGGTTTGCGACGAGCCATACGCAGAGCGAGCCGAGAAAGCCCTGCCAGCCTGCGCGGATGCCGACCAGCAATGCCAGGGTGAGCAGCGCCAGCGGCAGCCCGGCCGGGTGCTCGGGGATGCGGCCGCCCAGCGTCGGCAGCCCAAGGAGCGTCACCCCAGCTGCCGCCAGCAGCGCCGCGCCGCGCCGTCGCCAGCCCGTCGGCTGCTCGAAGCGGTGCGCTGCGGGCCTGTGGGCTGTGAGTGGCAGCGGTGCAAGCGCCAAAAGATCCGTGGGGTAGGCGTAGTCGTCGGCCTGGTAGAGCAGGGCCAGGGTCGCCCCGGCGTGCCCGGCGGCGGCGAGCGCGGCGAGCCCGGGCGCATCGTCAAGCGGCGCCGGGAGCGCAGCAAGATCGCAGGGGGTGGGCGGGAGCGTGGCGGCAAGCGCGGCGGGCACGGCTGCGCTGAGCGTGGTGTGGGCCTGGCAGATCAGCGTAAAGACACGGCGACCGCGCTGCTCGTCCACCAGCAGGGCGTCGCGCAGCGGCAGCTCGCCGAGCGCCCGCTGCGCCCAGGCGGTAAGGTGAGTGTCGAGCTCGGCGGCCTGGGGCGCACTGAGCCGCGCGCCAAAGCGGCCCACCCGCAGCTCGCAGGCCAGCTGGCTGGGTGTGCAGCAGCGCAGCAGCGCGTAGGCCGCCGCCCGATCATACGCAACAATGCGGGGGTGTCGAAGATCAGCGGGGGCGGGTATCATGGCGTAGGGGCGCCTCTTATGGGCGCCTATTAGGAGCGCCCTTAGCTCCGCCAGGCGGCCAGGAGGGCGGGCAGATCGGCGAAGATTAGATCTGGCCGCACGGGGCCGCGCTCGGCCTCCTCACGCGTACTCACGCCGGTGAGCACCAACACGCTGGGCATCGCGGCGGCGATGGCGCCGGCAATGTCGGTGTCCAGCCGGTCGCCGATCACCAGGGTGGTGGCGGGGGATGCGCCAAGCAGCTCGGCTGCGACATGGAACATCGCGGGCGCAGGCTTGCCGATCACGGTGGGCTCCACGTCTGTGGCGGCCACCAGCGCGGCCATGATCGCCCCGGCGCCGGGGATCAGGCCCTCCTCTGAGGGGAAGGTGCGGTCGGGGTTGGTGGCGATGTAGCGCGCCCCCTGCCGGATCAGCAGCGTGGCCTGGCGCAGCGTCGCGTAGGTGAGCGCGAAGTCGGCGCCTTGCACTACCAGCTCGGGCGCCGCGTGGTCCTCCACAAAGTAGCCGTCGGCCAGCAGGGCCTCGCGCAGGCCAAGCATGCCTACAATGAAGACCCGCGTGCCGCGCGGGTAGGCGCCGCGCAGAAAGCGGCCCGTGGCGATGGCCGAGGTTACAACGCTGCGCGCAGGCATAGCGATGCCCATCGCCCCTAGCTTCGCCTCGTACTCGGCTGGCGTCATCGAGGCGTTGTTGGTGATGCAGGCGTAGCCCACGCCCCGCGCGTCGAGCAGCGCGAGCAGCTCGTGAACGCCGCCCAGCACCTGGCGGCCACGGTAGAGCACACCGTCCATGTCGAAGAGCACCGCCTGGATCTGATTAAGCATAAGTTACGTACATACAAAGGCCGAGCTCCAGCGACACTTTAGGTGGGCTTGAAGAGCGCGGACAGGCGCATCGCAAGGCGCAGGTTGCCGCTGACGCGAATCTGGCGCAGGGCGATCTGGCGCCAGGGCAGCCCGGAGCCGGTGACCACGCGACAGAGCAGGTCGGCGCTGGCGAAGTGAATGGCGACATCTGTGGTGCGGGCGATGCCAATATTGCCCTTGCCGCCGCTGGGGTGAGCCCGCACCATCCAGCTGCCACCGCCCTGCCCTTCGGCGCTAAAGCCAATGGTAGCATGCAGATTGTGGCCGCGCTCCGGCCAGTAGACTAGGCCCAGCACATGAAAGAAGCGCGTAAGCTGGCGCCGCATTAGGCCAGGCGGGAAGAAGTGCCAGATCGGGTGCGTGCGTGAGCTGCTCATCTGGGCGCCGTGGACGATCCCGGCATGGTTCAGCGAGCCGCCGAAAAGCTCGCCCAGGGTGGGTGTGGCGCCATAGAATGGCACTGGCACTTGGAGCCTCAGCTGCTCAGGCTCTAAGTGCCCCGCCAGCCGCGCCGACTCCTCTAGGGCACCCAGGAACGAGGCGCAGAGCTCGGTAACTGGCAGCTCTACACGCGCATCCATCGCCGCCTGGTTCATCGCTCGCAGATCCTCGCGCCGGGTGAAGCCCGCGATCTCGACGGGGCGCCCGGCAAGCCCAAGCTCGATTGCGGCGTTGTACAGATGTGCCACCGCATCCACGTGAGCAAGGGTCTGGCGCAGCGTCCAGCCGTTGGGGCGGCGGTCGCTGGTGCGCTTGCTCCAGCTCTCCTCCTTCACGCGCTCAAGGCTGCTCGCGTAGATCTCGCGCAGCTCCAGAAAGTCGGCGGCGAGGGCGTAGGGAGTGAAGGCGCCGCTGCGGTCTTCGAGCAGGGCCACCTCGGCGGATATCTGCTCCGCCGTGTGGCCTGGCGGCTCTGGCGCGGGCGGCTCTGGCAGAGGCGCTGCGGGAGAGCCGCTGTCGCGCCGCTCTTCGTCTGTCATGGAAGTTGCTCCAATCACGGCTCCAGATCCTCGCGCGTCACCCCATCCAGCTCCAGCACCAGCTCTGGGCCAAAGGCGAGCGAGGGCGTCTGGAAGCCAGGTGTCGCCCTGCCGGCAAGCACCTGCTCGGCGATATGCACGGCGGAGGCCGCCGTGAGCGTGTAGCCTTCCGGCGCGCGCATACGGCTCACAACCCGGCGGCCCTCATCATCTACTGCCTCGCCCCAGAGCAGGCTCAGGCCGCGAGCGCGCTCCGCCGCACTAGGGCCGGGCGGCTGGCGCCGCAGCAGCCCACGTAGCAATGCCTGCACCGGCCCGGCGGCGAGCAGCGGCCCGGCGAGGCGGCTGAGCCCCATCAGACGCACAACCGGCGGCGGGAAATAGGTGTAGACCTCGATATTCGGGATGCCGGTGCTATGGTAGGCGGTGCTCACGTCGCCCCAGGGGATGGCAGCGACCTGCACCGGGCCGCGCCCGAAATCCACCTGGCGCACCGCGTGGCCAGCGGGCACCGGCACGATCTTGCCAGCGCGGCGCACGGCCCCTCCCAGGGGCATGCCCTCTAGCGCGGTGAGGGCGGTGCCGTGCGAGACGCCCCCGAGCGCGCGGAAAGCAAGCGTCAGCCGCGTGGCCGAGGGCAGGCGGCGCTTAAGGTGCGCGGCGAGGCAGTCGGAGGGCACCACGTCGAAGCCGACGCCGGGCAGCAGCATAATTCCCGCCGCGCGCGCGGCAGCGTCGCGACGGTGTAGGCGCTCGAACACCGCGATCTCGCCGGTGATATCGAGGTAGTGGACGCCAGTGCGCAAGCAGGCGTCGGCCATTGGTGCGCTGGTGCGGCTGAACGGGCCGGCGCAGTGCAGCACAGCCGCCCGGCCACGGAGCGCGTCGTCGAGGCGGACCGCGTCGTCGAGACCAACGACAATGGATGGGAGGCCAAGGGCTTGCCCAAGCGCGGCAACGGCCTCCGCGCTGCGCCCGGCCAGGGTGGGCCGCAGCCCGCGCTCCACCGCCCGGCGTGCCACGAGCTCCCCCGTGTAGCCGTTCGCCCCGTAGATCAGGAGCTGCTCGCTCAAGAACGAACCTCAGTAAGTAAGCGCGCCCACGTCGGGCATCCGCAGAGAGTACAGGTGTTTCACCCGTAGTATAGCACTCTCGCAGGCGGGCGTTGCCTGGCGGCTGAAGCCTACAGGGCTAATGCAACGTCCGACCGCCGGGCGTTTTATCCGCAGATGACGCAGATTTCCGGCCTATTTTCGACCCCAACGGGCCTTGGCCCGGGACGTTGCATTCGCCCGGCTGAAGCCTAGGGCACGTCATGGTCGGGAGGCGGGCGCGTACACGCGCGCCGTGGGGGCGCGGTGCGCCGGGCGCCCGCCTGCGCGGGCGCGCGGGCCGCGCAGGCGGCCTTCGCACACCATAGCCGCGGCTTCAGCCGCCAGGCACCGGCGCGCAGAGGCCTCACAGTGCCGCCGCGTAGCGCTCCCACCAGGCGGCGGCCCGCTCCGGCGTGTCGGCGCAGGCGTCGAGCGCGGCAGCGATGGCCGGGGCGAGCGCGTCGAGGCCGGGGCCGAGCAGCACCAGGCGGTTGAGGGGCCGCGCCTGCGCGCTGAGCCGCACCGCGCTGAGCAGGTGGCGCCCACAGACAAGCTGTAGCTCGTCGGGCCACGGCGCGTCGGTGCAGTGCAGCAGCCCTTTCGCCCGGTAGACCGCCGACGGCAGATTGCCCAGCGCAGCCTCCAAACTCACGCGCCGCAGTGGAACCTCGCCCTGCCACACTATGCTGGCGAAGCCATCGGCGGCCCCGTGATCGGCAAACACCTGGGGGTCGCTCAGCGTGAGCCGTGGGCCAAAGAGCAGGTCGGCGGAGCGCTGCCCTTGGGCGGCGGGGATGATCGCCGCGCGGGGGTTGAGCGCACGCACCTGCGCCTCGGCGGCGGCGCGCTCGGCAGGCGTTGCCAGATCAAGCTTGCTGAGCAGCACCAGGTCGGCGGCGCGCAGCTGCCAGGCGGCCACCGGCGCGGCGGCGAGCGCCCGCTCCAGGTTGAGCGTGTCGGCGACAGCCACGATGGCGTTCAGCTGGAGCCCTGCGCCGCGCACGCGCCTGATGATCCCGCCAGGCTCTGCGAGGCCGCTGGTCTCGATCACAATCTGGTCGGGGCCGTGATCGCTCAGCTCCTCAATCGCCAGCAGAAAGTCGCTGCCCGCCTCGCAGCAGACGCAGCCGCCCGTCAGCTCCACCAGCGGCGGTGCGCCAGCCCGTACGAGGGCGGCGCCATCGATACCGATCTGGCCGAACTCATTGACGATGATAGCCAGGCGACGGCCGCCCGCACCGCCCGCAAGCAGCGCCTTGAGCAGCGTGGTCTTGCCACTGCCCAAGAAGCCCGTCACAATCGTGAGCGGCGGGGTCACTGGCCGCTGTCCGCGTAGCCGGTAAGCTCCACATAACCATCGCCGCCCACGGGCTGCCCCCCCTGGCTGCCGCTGATCGCCACGGCACCCTCCCAGTAGACGACACTCACGGGCAGCTCCTGATCAAGCAAATGTGGCGTCAGCTCCAGCTCCAGCTCCAGCTTGGGAATACTGATGCGCCATCGGCTCGGGTAGACGGCGCTGCTACGCGGGCTGCGCCAGGTATCGAGCGGCTCCAGGCGCACATCCTCCACGCTCAGGCGTGTCACGCTGCCGTCGGGGGCGGTGAGGCTGCCGCCAGTGAAGGGCGAGACGGCGCCGTCGGCGGTGCGCAGGCGGTAGAACATCAGGTCGGCGCCTGTGTCCAGCTGCAAGGCGAACCAGTCCCAGCCCACGACGGCGCCCTCCAGGGCGCTGGTGCTCCACTCGCGGTCCATCCAGCTCAGGCCCGTCACGCTGTGGCTCTGGCCAGCGGCGCTCACGGTGCCGCTGGTCGCCATCCGGGTGAGCGAGTAGTAATAGGAGGCGTTGCCAGGTGTGGGGCCCTTCTGGCTGAGGCCGGATTCGCCCTGAAGCGTGGGGGGCTTAAGGCTGGTGAGCGTCAGGTCGATGGCGACTCCATCCTGGGCGGCCTGCAGGCGCATGGGCATGCTCTGGGGGCCAGCGCCTGTGACGCTCCAGTCCTCCAGGAAGACGCGGAAGGGATCGCCGGAGGCCCCAGCGAGGCCAGCGCCATCGCGGCTGAAGCGGTCGAAGGCGTAGAAGCGGCCACCGGCCACATCGCTGAGCGCAAAGTGGGCCATGTAGATATTCTGGGCGCCCCAGGCGGAGGCGCGCGCGGGGATCTGCGGTGCGAGGCCGCGGCGGAAGATCGTCAGCTGGTAGCCAAAGTGGCGCTCGCCCGCGTCGAGGTTGCCGGTGAAGTACCACCACTCGATGGCATACTCCGCGTGGGGGCCGTGATCGCGGGGGAAGCTGAAG
>ENA-ORBV01009048-ORBV01009048.1-microbial-mat-metagenome-genome-assembly--contig:-NODE-9048-length-16515-cov-4.919942_pt1 | contig 16515 bp, 13 predicted proteins | sample MGYA00237777_ERZ505514 | MGnify/ENA primary metagenome ERZ505514 (study PRJEB26160, sample SAMN06269048) | microbial mat metagenome | isolation source: Oligotrophic lake microbial mat | place... | reverse complement strand
TTCAAGCAGAAGACGGCATACGAGATTCGCCTTAGTCTCGTGGGCTCGGAGATGTGTATAAGAGACAGGTCAAGGACCCGACGCTCGATCACTTCGAAGGCCACGTCGCGGATTCTGGCGAAGGACGATGGACGATCAAGGCGGCCGTGGATGCCGCCGTACCGGTGCCCGTGCTGAGCGCGGCGCTCTACTCACGCTTCAGCTCGCGCGGCGGGGCGGAGTTTGGCAACAAGCTGTTGTCTGCGATGCGGTTCGAGTTTGGCGGGCACGTGGAGAAGCCACGTACGTGAGGACATGAACATAGACATTCTCGATACTGCCGATGCCGTGGCCGATGCGGCGGCAGCGATCATCGCCGCCGAGGCTCGTGCGGCGGTGCGCGAGCGCGGACGGTTCGTGTTCGCCGTGAGCGGGGGCCGCACCCCGGGGCACATGTTGCGGGCGCTGTCACGAGAAGACGTACCCTGGCACGGCGTGCATGTCGTCCAGGTAGACGAGCGCGTGGCTCCCTCCGGGCACGCCGATCGCAATCTCACCGGCCTGCGCCAGAACTTGCTCGCACACGTCGCAATGAACGCGAGTCAAATCCATGCGATGCCGGTGGAAGAGGTCGACCTCGACACGGCGGCCGCCAACTATGGCCAGCAACTATCGCAACTCGCCGGCTCGCCACCAGTGCTCGACCTTGTTCACTTGGGGCTTGGCCCTGACGGACACACGGCCTCGCTTCTTCCGGGAGACTCGGCGCTCGACGTCACGGACAACGACGTCGCACGGACAGGGGTCTACCAGGGACGACGAAGGATGACGTTGACGTTGCCGATGCTGAATCGGTCGCGACAGATCCTGTGGGTGGTGACCGGTGGCGAGAAAGCACCGATGCTCGCGCGCCTTCTGGCCGGCGACCGGTCAATTCCAGCGGGACGCGTGAATCACACGCACGCGAGAGTTCTTGTCGACCGCGCGGCAGTCCCCTCGAATTGACGGGGACTACGTGGGATCGTGCCAGCCTTCGTCACCGGTCACGAGGTCGGCGGCCGCCGCCGGTCCCCAGGTGCCGGGTTCGTACTCACGCACGGGTTCGGCGGCGCCAAGCACCGGGTCGATCACTCGCCATGCGGCCTCGACGCTCTCATCGCTCGTGAACAACGAGGGGTCGCCGCGAAGGGCTCCCCGCAGCAGCCCCTCGTACGGCAGGTGGTCGCTGGGCGGCTGGTGGCGGGCGACCAGTTCGACTGGTTCGCCGCACATGCGGTCGCCCGCTTGCTTCACCCGCGTGCCTATCGAAATCGTCACATCGGGGCTGAGCCGAAAGCGGAAATAGTTCGAGGTCGCCGACACCACCTCGTCGAAGATCGCGAGCGGCGGCACCTTCAGATCCACCACAACTTCGCACGTCGTGACCGGCAGGCTCTTGCCCGCGCGGACATAAAACGGCACGCCGGCCCAGCGCCAGGTATCGATGTGCAGGCAGAACGCGGCAAACGTCTCCACCTGGGACTCGGGTGCCACGCCGGCCTCATCGCGATACCCCCGGAACTGGCCGCGCACGACCCGCGCCGGATCGAGGGGCCGCATCGCGCGGAAAAGGCGCAGGGTCTCGGCGCGCACAGCGCCAGTGTCGCGGCCGACCGGCGCGTCCATGGCCAGCAGCGCGATGACCTGCAATAAGTGGTTCTGCATCACGTCGCGGATGGTGCCCACTTCCTCGTAGAAGGCGCCGCGCCCCTCCACGCCGAAACGTTCGGCCAACGTGACCTGCACGTTATCGACGTAATTCCGGTTCCAGATCGGATCAAGGAAGGCGTTGGCAAAGCGGAAGTACAGGAGATTCTGCACCGCTTCTTTTCCCAGGTAGTGATCGATCCGGAAGACTGACGACTCGTCGAACACCTCGTGCAGCGTGTGGTTGAGCGCCTGCGCACTTGCGAGGTCCCGCCCGAATGGTTTCTCGACGATGACCCGGGCGTCCTGGGCGCAGCCGGACTCGGCGAGGCCGCGTACGACGGTCCCAAAGAGGCTCGGCGGGATCGCGAGGTAATGCAGCGGCCGCGTGGCGCCGCCCAGAGCCTCCTTCAGACGTTGATAAATTGCCGGGTCCTGATAGTCGCCGCCGACGTACTGCAACTGCGCCGACAGTCGCGCGAACGCGTCCTCGTCAATGCCGCCGTGCTTTTCAAGACTGTCGCGCGCGCGATCGCGCAACGCGTCCAGCGTCCAGCCAGCTCGGGCCATCCCGATGATGGGCATGTCGAGGTCGCCGCGACGGATCAGGGCCTGCAGCGCCGGAAAGATCTTCTTGTGAGCCAGATCACCTGTGGCGCCGAAGAAGACGAATGCGTCGGACCTCATGTGGCCAAGTCTACGACGTCCGGGCCCGACGCCGGTTATGCTGTGCCCATGTCCACCCCGTCGCGACGGCCGCTCTCGATGGTGCGGTCCTACACCGCCGCCGACGTCCTGACGGTCGGCAACGCGGCCTGCGGGACCGTCTGCCTTTTTCTGTGCATTGACTACCTGGCGTTCGGCGACGTGCGCCGGGTGTGGATGGCGATCACCCTGCTGCCGGTCGCACTGGTCTGTGACGTCCTGGATGGCTACGTCGCACGGCTGAGCCGGACGCGGCCGTCTCTGCTCGGTGCGGACCTGGATTCGCTCGCCGACGTCATTTCGTTTGGCGTCGCGCCCGCCGTCCTTGGCTACACGCTCGGCCTTCGCGGCGGGTGGGACATGCTCTGCCTGGTGTACTTCGTCGTGTGCGGCGTAAGCAGGCTGGCGCGCTTCAACGTGACGGCCTCTGCGCTGACCGATGCGGGCACGGGGAAGGTGAAGTATTTCGAGGGCACGCCGATTCCTACGAGTATCGTCATCGTGGGTCTGCTCGCCGTCGCGCTGGCTGGCGGACATGTACAGGACGACGTCTGGTTCGGCAGCTGGCGCATCGGTCCGGCGTGGCTCCATCCCTTGGTGCTGATCTACGTCGCAAGCGGCAGCGCGATGATCAGCACCATTCGCGTTCCAAAACCGTGACGCATGGCCCCTGGCCCTAGTACCGGAAGCGCACCGCCAGCTGCAGCGTCCGCGGAATGTACAGCGTGTTGAGGGCCGTGAGCTGGCCGAACGTGGCACTGGAGACGTCGGTGACCGGGAAGCCGTACTGCACCGTGTTCAACACATTGAACGCTTCGAAGCGGATGCTGACCGTGCGCTGCTGACCCAGGTTGAAGCTCTTGTAGAGTCCAAGGTCCATGGTGTTCAGGCCATCGCCGTAAAAGGCGTTGCGCGGCACGACCATGTCAGCCGTGTCGCCGATGGTGTACAGCCGGAACGCGCTGGCCGGAAGCAGTTGTCGCGACGTCGCCGGGTCGTTAATTGAGCGACCGAGAATCGACTGGTCCAACAGGACCGGCCGGCCCTCGGCAAATCCGTCGAAGTTCAGGTCCAGTCCCGTCTGCGTCACCGTGAACGGCGTTCCACTCGTGAGCTTCACGACGCCCGAGAGCTGCCATCCACCCAGGACGTGACCGAGCAGGTCGGTGCGGTCGCGCCAGAAGGGGACTTGATAGGTGCCGTTGAGGGCGAAGCGGTGCGGGGTATGGAACCGGGAGTAGCCCTTGGCATACGCCGAGTTGGGACCCTGCTGATTCGAGTCGCCGGCGCCGACAAACGTCGCCTCCGAAGTTGTATCGAGCGATCGGCTTCGCGTGTAGCTGGCCGAGACCTGGAGACCATGGCTCATCCGCTTGGCCAATTCAAACTGCACACCGTCGTACCAGGATTCCGCGTCGTTGCTGACCATCAGATTCGTCGAGTACCGCGGATCGGGGCGACGTTCGTTTGTGCGCGGGACGCGGAGGCTGATCTCGTTGTTGGCAATCGGCACGGCCACAGGGCACGCGGCGGTCACCGCAATGCCGGGCAGGCCGGTACCTGCGCATTGGATATTGCTGGCCACGCGATCAATCACTCGTCCGCGCAAATCCGGGAAACCCGTGCCGGGCGCATTATTGGGATGATCGACCACCAGGACCGGGCCAACCAGCGGGGAACGCGGCAGGTTGTCCAATGCGTATTTGAGGGTGCCGACGACGTGGTTGCCGTTGTAGTTGACACGCAACGTGGAATCAAACGGGAGCCGTCGTTCGTACGACGCGCTCCACTGGTGCGTGTACGGCATCTGCAGATCCGAATTCGCGATCGTGATCGAGTGCCGGGTCGTCTGTGGTCCCGGCGTGAACACAAATCCGAGACTCGGGTCCGACACGTTGAGGATGCCTGGCTGCGTCGAGACCACACGGGAGATGGCGTTGGGCGGGTTGGTCCGCAGGCTCGCGCCCGACTGCGAAAAGACCGACTGGAAGATCCGGCCATGCGTAATACCGTACCCGCCTCGCAGCGAGGCGTTCCCCGTCTGCCGTCCGGTAATGACCCCGAGCCATCCTGACGTGCCCGGCAGGGTCCAGGCCGCTCCCAGTCTGGGCTCGTAGTTGTCCGAGTCGGCCTTGATGCCGTATTCGATGCGATCTTCGGCCTCTTGGGGCGCCGACACGTATTCGTACCGGAACCCGAGATTGAGAGTCAGCGTCGGGAACACCCGCCAATTGTCTTCGACGTAGAAGTTCGCTTCGTTGATCCGGTTCTCCAGGAAGAACGGGCCGTAGGCCTTGGTAAATGACGCAATGCAGCCGTCAAGAAACGCGTCATAGGCGGTGGCGTAGGTCACCCCGCCGCAGACCCGGTTGAAGTTCCAGAACCCGCGCGAGTTGTTGTCGGCGAAGTCGTCGAGCTGCTGGCGCCGGATGTCCGTGCCGGCCTTGATGCTGTGATTGCGGGCCACCATCCAGGTGACGTTGCCGACAAATTGATTGTCGCGCTGATCGCGCAGAATCGGGAAGGCACCGGCGTTGCCGATGATCGTGCCAGACACCGGTGAACCTGCGAACCGCACGATGGGCGTATCGTTGCCCGCACCGATATTCACATTGGTGTCACGGATGCCGAGTCCGTATCGCAATTCACCGACGATCCGATCGGACACGATCTTGGTCCACGTCAGCCCGAAATTTTGCTGCCGGTTGTCCTGGCGCGCCTGCTCGCCCTGGATCACATCGTCAGTCTCACGAATCTGGTGGGTGAACTGATAGCGGCCGGTAATGCTGTCCTGGCCGCGCTGCCAGTCGAGGCGACCCGAGTAGTCTTCGTCGGGCCAGTTGAACCCGACCACCGTGGAATACGTGCGGGTGCTCCTGGCGTCGTTGGGAACCGCGTCGGCGGGGTAGCGGGCGATGATCGAATTGATCCAGGCGCGATTGGCCGGGGTGTCGTTGCCGCGTGTGAGTCGGGGTGTGCGTTCGTTGGGCAGCAGGAGGTCGCGCGAGTAGTTTTGCGAACCGTCGAACTTCGTGCGGTCGGCGCTCACAAACGCGAACAGGCTGTTGCGGCGAAGAGGGAAACCGGCCGTGGCGCCGTACTGGTGGCGCTGATTGTTGGGCTTCACGGTGGCAAACTTCCGGAGCGAGGTCAGGTCGTTGCCATCCTGCATGAACTCAAAGACGTCGCCGCGCCACTGATTGGTGCCCGACTTGGTTTGCACCAGCACCACCGCGCCGTATCCGCGGCCAAACTCCGCACTGTAGGTGTTGGAGATTACCTGGAATTCCTTGATGGTCGAGAGCGAGACGCCCTGCCGGTTCTGGTTCTCCGACGAGTCGTCGTTGTTCACCCCGTTGATCTGAAAGGTGGTGCCGCGAGTACCTGTGCCGTTGAAGTTGACCGACGAGCCCGACGACGCCGTCGGATTGTTTTGCCCCGACGTGGGATTTTCCTGGAAGCCGGGGAAGATCTCCGCCAGCGACAGGAACGACCCCGGGTTGATGGTCGGCTTGTCCAGGATCTGCTGCGACGTCAAGGAGCTTTTGACCTCCGCATTCACCGTGTTGATGGGCGGCGCGGCGCCCACAACGGTCACGGTCTCCGCGCGGCCCGACGGGCTCAGTTGGAAGTTGGCGATTCGGGTCTGGTTCAGCCCGACCTCGACATTGTCGCGAACGCTGGCGCCGAAGCCGCTCATGGTCACCGTGACCGAGTACCGGCCCACCGCGAGAAATGGCGCGCTGTAGAAGCCGATCGCGTTCGTGAGCACTTCGCGCGTGCCCCCGGTCTCCACATTGAGGATGACCACCGTGGCGGCGGGCAGGACCCCACCCGTGGCGTCGGTGACCGTCCCTTGCATGGTGCCGGCCACGGTCTGCGCGGCAGCAGGTGCGGTCCAGAGGCACCACATCGTCAGGAAGGCCGCAGTCAACGGGAGAAAGCGATGGCGCATGGGAACTCCTTGTGAGGAACGAGAGCGGGCAGAGAATAGTCCCTCTGCGCCCGCCCGTCAAACCGCCGGGCGCGCCAGGCGCGCAGGGGCTCGACTGTCGTTCTGGTGCGAGTCTCGGCAGTCGGATTACAGTAGTCCACATGCGACTTCCGATTGTCCTCGCCGTGTTTCTGTGTGTACCGTTGGCCGCCCAGCAGGCGCCAACCCGGCTGACCGCCGACGATTACGCACGCGCTGAGCGTTTGCTTGCGCCGGCCGTCACCCCCTTGGTGACGGGAGTGGCGAGCCAGTTCAACTGGCTGCCAGACGGCCGGCTCTCGTACCGCACCACCACTCCAGAAGGTCCTCGCCTCGTGACCGTGGACCCGGCGACAGGCGCGCGGACGCTGGCGCCCGTGCCGGCGCCGGCGGCCACAGTCACAGGGGGAGTCACGGCGCCACCCAACTCGGTCGCCTCACCAGACGGCCGGTACGCGGCGTTCATCCGCGAGTTCAACCTGTGGGCGCGTGACCTCACGTCGGGACAGGACCGTCAGCTCACCACTGACGGCATCAAGGATTTTGGCTATGCCACCAACAACGCCGGCTGGGTGCGGAGCGACTCGCCGGTGCTGCTCTGGTCGCCGGATTCGAAACGGATCGCAACGTTCCAGCACGACGGCCGCGGCGTGAGTGAGATGTATCTGGTCTCCACCAACGTCGGTGCACCGCGACTCGAGTCCTGGAAGTACCCGCTGCCGGAAGACGCCAATATCTTTCGCATTCACCGCGTCATCATCGAGGTCGAGACTGCGAAGGTGGTGCGCCTGCTGATGCCGGCCGATCAACATCGGTCCACCATCAACGATCACATCGCTGACGGCACCACGTTCCTTGATGTCGAGTGGTACCCCGACGGACAACGCGCGGCATTTGTCTCGTCCTCGCGCGATCACAAAGAGGCCATCTTCCGCGTGGCCGATCCCACCAACGGAGAAGTGCGCACGCTCTTCCAGGAACGCGTGCAGACGCAATTTCAGAGTGGGCTGGCGGCCGTCGGGAGTGTGAACTGGCGCGTGTTGCCCGCGTCGCGCGACGTGTTGTGGTGGTCCCAGCGCGACAACTGGGGCCATCTCTACCTGTACGACCTCGAGACCGGGGCGCTCAAGCGCCAGATCACCAGCGGCGACTGGAACGTGGCGAGCCTGCTCCGTGTGGATGAAAAGACGCGGACACTGTATTTCATCGGCGTCGGGCGCGAGGCCGGGCGTGACCCGTATTTTCAGCATCTGTACCGCATCCAGATGGACGGCAGCGGCCTGACGTTGCTGACACCGGAGGACGGCAATCACACCGTGGCCTTCTCCCCGGACGGTTCGTACTTTGTGGATACGTACTCGACGCCGGTCACGCCGCCAGTCACGGTCCTGCGTCGCGCCAACGGGGACCGTGTGGCTGAACTCGAACGTGCCGACATTTCACGGCTCGTCTCCGCCGGATGGAAGGCGCCGACGCCCATCGTGGTCAAAGCGCGCGACGGCCAGACGGACCTCTACGGGTTGATGTTCACGCCGACGAACCTCGACCCGGCCAAGAAATACCCCATCGTCAATTACATCTATCCGGGACCGTGGGGCAGCAGCGTCGGCACCCGTAACTTCGCGCCTGCGCGCAGTGACCACCAGGCCCTCGCAGAGCTCGGCTTTGTCGTTGTGGCCATCGACGGCATGGGGACGGAGTGGCGGTCGAAATCGTTTGCCGACGCGTACTACGGCAACATGGGTGACAACACGCTGCCCGATCAAATTGCCGGCATGCGCGAACTCGCGACGCGACACCCGTACATCGACATCGATCGCGCAGGCATCTGGGGCCACTCGGGCGGCGGTTATGCGACGGCCTCCGCCCTGTTCCGCCATCCGGAGTTCTTCAAGGTGGGCGTCTCGCAGGCCGGCAACCACGACAACCGCAACTACGAAGACGACTGGGGCGAACGGTTTCAGGGACTGTTGTCCAAGCAGGGCGCGCGCGACAATTACGAGTCGCAGGCCAACCAGCTCGTCGCCGCCAATCTCAAGGGCAAATTGCTGCTCGCGCACGGCGCGATGGACAACAACGTGCCGATCTACAACACGTATCTCGTCGTGGATGCGCTCATCAAGGCCAACAAGGACTTTGATCTGATTGTGCTGCCGCAGCAGCGACACGGTTTCGGCGTGGACAACAACTACATGATGCGTCGCCGCTGGGATTACTTCGTCCGACACTTGCTGGGCGCCGAGCCGCCGCAGCAATACCAGATCGGGCGCTGATGCCTCATCAGACTGGAATGCTGGCCGTCGCTCGATCACGCCACTGGGCAATCTCAATCCGCCTGGCCACACCCCACCACGGGTGTGGTGCTCTACAACATCAGCCGATCCAACAACGGTCCTCCCAGGCAGACTGCAGAGCACACGGCCGGTGGATTTCACCACCAACGCACGGACGTTCAGTCGTTGACACAGGCCGAGACGTCAGCGCGGGCGAATCAACTGCGCGAAGCCGGTGATGTTGACGTCACGGAACATCGGGGTTCGGGGCGGCAAGAGCGCAGGCGTCAGAAAGTCCGCATCGAAGTTGTAGCCACGTGTGGGCGGTGAATAGACATCAGCGCAGCACTTGTACGTGCCCACCGCCTGGCGGCTGATGAACAGGCTGGCGATGGCCCCGCGGAAGTGCAGCGTCTGACCGCCCCAGTCTTCGAGATACCGCAGAAAATTGTGCGCCCCGCCGTCCGTGCCAAAGTCCTGGCCCGTGCCCGCCGGACGCGGGAAGGACAGACCTTTCCCCGCAATCACCGCAAACCGATACCACGTCGTCGCCGCGGGCCGGCCGTTCCGGTCGTGTGGATCAGTGAACGAACGCCGGTCGTTCCAGTTTCTCGAGAGCAGCGTGACCGCGTCCGCCAGGATCGCAGACGCCGCATGCGGCTGGTTGAACCCGCCGGCGTCCGCATTCCAGTGGCCTTGCACATAGACAGGATTTTCGGAGGCCACGGTCAGCCCTGGCAGCACGAGAGAATTGCCGCCGCCGTTGACAAGCTTCAGTGCGCGCCGAAAAAAGATCGGTGGATTGCGACGCGCGATCGCCATCTCTTCTGTCGCGTCAATCGCGTTGCCGGGATCCACGGTCGTCCACGGCCTGGCAGTGCCGAGCAGTGGGGCGGTCATGCCCGTCCGCAGCGTCGGCGTCTGGCCGTACACATCGAGCGTCAGGTTGCCATTGAGGTCTTCACCCACATCCAGCCCGCCGTTGGCTGCACCGATGCCTGACGCGGGGTTGACGATGTCCTCAAAGCCGTATTCGCCGGTCTCGGCGTTGATCGCATTGCGGTTGCCGCGACGGTCTGAAAAGTAGAGGACGTAACCAGTCACGTCAATCGCGGAGACGCCGCTGGTGCCGATGTCCCCGCGAAACCAGCGTGAGAGATTGCGCGCGTCGACTTCGAGGTAGTGCATGATGCCGCCGAAGCGGACCGGGGCGGCGCTGGGTTCACCGTCGCGCAAGACCCCTTCGCGGGTGTCATACAAGACGTTCGGCCAATAGTCGGTCGCGGTCGTGCTCCCGTTGAGACAGCTGCCGCTATCGCGGAGTCGCTGCAGACGAAGCACGGCGTCCGGAGCCGGCTCGGCGCATCCCGGTGACCCGGTGCTGGGACTGGGCCACTGCCGTCCGGCAATGCCCAGATTCAGGATCTCGAGCGTCACGTCGCGCCACGTGCCGCCGCCATCCTGCATCTCGATCTTCAGGAATCCCCCATGCAGGGGCGTTCCCGTCGGTGTGCGCACCCCGGTGGATGATGGACCGGCTGACACGGCAAACGGTGAGGCGATGTATCCCGCCACCGGCGTGACGGCCAGGTTGCCCAGCGCCACCGGTGGCACCGCGGTCACGCCCGGCAACGTCAACAAATCCTCGGCGGTATCCGAGAGCAGAATCCGCACACTCGCCAGCGAAAAAAACCGCTGACTCAACACCCGGGGACGCACGGTGTCCTCGTTGGCGACCGGTCGGCGAATCAGATCGATCGGGGTCGCGCCGAAACTGACGACGGGCAAGTCGAGTCGTCGCGCGCCCGTGCGTCCATTGACCAGATTACTGTTGTAGATCCCGGTCGAGAGACTGGTCCACGCGGGTTCATTCTGCGCGGTACCGGGTCCTCCAAGCAGTGACCCTTCCGTACGCAGCAAATTCCTGAACGCATTGGGAGCCGTGATGATGCGGACATTGCCGGTGTAGTTCGAATTGGTATTCCACCCGTTCGACAGCTCCGTCCGGACCACTTCACCCACCGCCGTCACCCGGTCCGCCATCGTCAACGTGCTGTCGCTGGCCAGAAACAAATTGGCGTTGGTGTGCACCCGGCCACCGAAGTTGAACGTCGGTCCGGCGAAAAAGCTCAGGTTGTTGTCGTCGAACATCCCGAACTGAAACACCGGGATGCCCACGGTCTGCAGGGTGCGTGTGAGCGTGACTTCCGACAGATCAGCAAGGCGCGCGGTGACCTGCATGCGATAGGGCGTGGCCAATCCGACAAACCCCTGATACGGACCAGAGGCAACTGTTCGCGCTTCCGCGAGTGGGTTGCCATCGGGATCACGCGGGAACGTCACGGTGTACCCGGATGTCTCATCGGGCTCAAGCCAGGAGACCCCCGCCAGGGTCGGGCCGGCAACCGTGATGGCATCAATCGCCCCACCAGAGGGGGCGTAGGTGGCGGCGAACAGATCGCCGAGGTCCGCGGTCAGTTGTTCCAGTCCGGCATGTGCCGCATAAAACGCCTGTGTGCGCGCCTGGTCGATACTCCGCACACGGGCATCGGACATCGCCAGGGCGGTGAAGCCCACAATGAGTGAAGAGAGGAGGAGCAGGACCATCAGCGCACTGACCAGTGCGATTCCAGAATCCGACGCGGACTTATGCATACGTCACCGGTATCTATCGAGGAATGAAAGACTGCGAAGGCTGACGCGCGTGGCGACGGTGCGTGAAAACGCCGGGCTGTCCGGTGTCGCGCCTGACCGCGCCTGACCACGGAGACTGAGGCTGATGAGCCGAATCTGATGGGGACTCTGCGGTGCCACCAGCGTCGCGACGCCCGAAGGGTTGGTCGCCCCATCGACCAAATCGAACGCAATCGTGAGCGCATCCACGCCGAGCGCGATGGCCAGCCGGTCACCCATGTTGCGCTGACGAATCAGACGAGGGAGTGCCGGGTCGGTGGCCGCGTCAAGGTAGTAGCTGATGAGCACCACGCGCGTGGCTGTCATGGGCGGAAAGGTATCCGGGGCCGTTTGCAGCGTGAGGATCGTGCCCTGGGCGGCCGCGCGTTGATTGACGTTCAACGGATCCCCGGCCGCAAAAAACATCGTCTGTCCCCCGACGCTGGTAACCATTTGCAGCGCATTGCCGAGGGCGCAACTGAAGAGAATAAGGTCACCTGCGCGGACCGCGTCCGGTCCGGTGTTGGCGGTGCGCGCGTCGATGGTCGCGCTGCCGCCGTCAGCTGCCACCGCGGCCAACGGCCAGTCCGACAGCGGGAGCGTCGGGTCCGCCATGAGCAGGGTCAGCATGTCGGAGGCCAGTCCACCCACGACCGGCCCCCGCGCTCCGCCCGGTGACACGGCCGGCAACACCTCGTTGCCGACGGGGAACGTCATCGTGGTGCCCGCTGGCGAGGGCCGGATGATCGCTGTGGCCCCAGTGCCAGATGGCACGGGGATGCCTCCGGTGGGAATGCCCTGGCCGGTCTGCATGGTGTCACGCACCATGAGGCCCAGCGCAGACTGCAACTCCTGATTGGTGTCGGTCGTTCGGCGCGCAAGGTCCGTCAATCGCAGCGCACCGCTGAACACATCCAGGGCCCCGAGCACGAGGGCCAGGGTGAGCGCGGTGGCCACGAGCGCCTCGGCCACGGCGATGCCGGCGTCGTTGCTGGAGGTGGTGCTCGCCCGATGGTCAGGCATACGACGACACAAACGTGACCAGTTCAAACGCACGTGTGCCTCCCGCAGCGGGGTAGCGCACGATGACCCTGACGCGCCTCAAGGATGCGGTGAGATCGCGGATCTCGATTTCACGCGTGAAGTTAGCCACCTCAGCGGCAACCACCTGGTCGTCGTCAGCCGTGTTGATGACGCCATCGGGACCGGGACCGCGCAACGGTTGAGGTCCGTCAAGAAACACACCGGCATCGGTGCCGCTCGCGCCCGCAAGGTTTCTGATTTGTGTCCACGTCAACACGCGACTGTCGCGTGCCTTGAAGACCCCCTCGATGGCTTCCGCAGCACGTTGGCTGGCCACGAGTTGGTGCTGTGAGCCGAGCACGCCACGGATCCCGAAGGCGAGCGCGCCGGCAAGCGCGAGCAGGCCCACGCCGAGCAGGCTCATTGCGATCAACGTTTCGATCACGGTAAACCCGTCGGTGGACCCGCCCGGCCGCTCCGACAGGCGCGGCACTATGGTTTCCATGCGGAGCCGTTCCAGCGATAACTGCGCACACGCGCCGACAGGCCAAACACGGTCAACGCGCGCGCGGTCGCCTGTTCACCAGGCCGGGCCAGGTAGATCGTCCCGTTCACAGGATTGCCGGCGGCATCCGTGCACATCCCGTCGGCCGTGAACCGAATGGACGTCGCGCCGCCAAAATCGACAGGCGCCGCCCGTCCGAATCCGTCAGGCGTATCGGTGGTGGAGTTGACGATGGCGAAGTGCATACCGTGTTCGAGCCGGGCGGTCGAGACGACGGTCGTGCCGCCGGGGATGTTGTGGCGCACGACTTCAAGAATGTTGGGGGCCGTGATGCGGAGTTCAAAAGGACGACGCTGGCTGGTCGCCGCGTCCCGCGCATATTTGAGCTGGCCTTCCACGATGCGCAGGTTGGCGTCAGCCTGTGTGGTGGCGGCGATGGATTGGTAGGGAAGGACGGCCATGGCGCTGACGACCAGGCCGAGGGCCATCACCACCAGGAGTTCGATCAGACTGAATCCGCGATCCGCGTGCATACCCACTGGCTACGCAAGGATCGTTCCCGGCCGGGACGGCCATGTTTCTCAGCGCGACCCAGATGGCGTCGTCGAATTGCGGGTGTGGGATTACGGTTTGGAAAGTGAGGAACCTCCGGAGCGGCCGGGCTTCAGCCCGGCTGGCGCCGTCAGGCGAAGCCCGACGGCGCTCAATTGCCCTTGTTTACGAGAGGTCGAAGCGGTCGAGGTGCATGACCTTGGTCCAGGCGGCCACAAACTGCCGGACAAAGGCATCCCTCGAGTCGTCACACGCATAGACCTCAGCGAGTGCGCGCAGCTGCGAGTGTGATCCGAACACCAGATCCACTCTCGTGGCGGTCCACTTGACCGCACCGGTCGAGCGGTCACGTCCCTCGAAGACCCCGGCTGAGGCAGCGTGCCATGTTGTACGCATGTCGAGCAGGTTGACGAAGAAGTCGTTCGTCAACGTCTCGGGTCGCGTGGTGAACACCCCGTGGGTGGCAGCGCCGGTGTTGGCGCCCAGCACGCGGAGGCCGCCGACGAGCACCGTCAACTCCGGCGCGGTCAACGTGAGCAACTGCGCGCGATCCACAAGGTGTTCCTCGGCCGAGAGGCGCTGGCCGGTTCGCAGGTAGTTGCGGAAGCCGTCGACGGTCGGTTCCAGCGGCGCAAACGCCTCCACGTCGGTCTGCTCCTGCGTCGCGTCCATGCGTCCGGGCGTGAAGGGTACGGTCACCGTGTGTCCAGCCTTTGTCGCCGCCGCTTCGACAGCTGCGCAGCCGCCAAGCACGATCAGATCGGCGAGCGAGACCTTCTTTCCGCCCGTGTTGAAGTTCTTCTGAATCTCTTCGAGCTTGGCAATCACCTTGGCAAGCTCAGCCGGCTGGTTGACTTCCCAGTACTTCTGCGGCGCCAGGCGAATGCGCGCACCGTTGGCGCCACCACGTTTGTCGGAGCCGCGGAAGGTCGAGGCCGACGCCCACGCCGTGGACACCAGCTGGGAGATTGTGAGTCCAGATGCCAGCACCTTGGCCTTGAGCGCCGCCATGTCTTGAGCACCGATGAGCTCGTGGTCAACGGGCGGAATCGGGTCCTGCCAGACGAGCGTTTCTTTCGGTACCAGAGGGCCGAGGTACCGCGCGATGGGGCCCATGTCGCGATGGGTGAGTTTGAACCACGCTCTGGCAAACGCATCGGCAAACGCTTGCGGGTTCTCGAAGTACCTCCGGGAGATTTGCGCGTAGATCGGGTCCATGCGCAGGGCCATGTCGGCCGTGGTCATCATCGGCGCGTGGCGCTGCGCGGGGTCGTGCGCATCAGGCACGGTGGTCGTGGCGGCCGCATCCGTCGGCGTCCACTGCTGGGCGCCGGCCGGACTCTTCGTGAGCGCCCACTCGTATTTGAACAGGGTCTCGAAGTAGCTGTTGTCCCACGTGATCGGCGTGGGCGTCCATGCGCCTTCGATGCCGTTGGTGGTGGTGTGCACGCCCGTGCCCGTGCCAAGTTTGTTGATCCACCCCAAGCCCTGGTCTTCAATCGACGCGCCTTCTGGTTCGGGACCGACCAGCGCGGGGTCGCCGGCACCATGGGCCTTGCCGAACGTGTGGCCGCCGGCCACCAGTGCCACGGTCTCTTCGTCGTTCATCGCCATGCGCTTGAACGTCTCGCGGATATCGCGTGCCGACGCCAGCGGATCCGGATTGCCGTTCGGGCCTTCGGGGTTCACATAGATCAGGCCCATCTGCACGGCCGCCAGCGGGTTGGAGAGTTCACGATCGCCGCTGTACCGTTCGTCGGCGAGCCACTTGCCCTCAGGTCCCCAGAAGATGTCCTCTTCCGGCTCCCACACATCCGCGCGTCCGCCCGCGAAGCCGAACGTCTTGAACCCCATCGACTCGAGGGCGACGTTGCCGGTCAGGATCATGAGGTCGGCCCAGGAGATCTTCCGGCCGTACTTCGCTTTGATCGGCCACAACAACCGGCGCGCCTTGTCGAGGTTGCCGTTGTCCGGCCAGCTGTTGAGCGGGGCAAACCGCTGCGTGCCGTTGCCGGCGCCACCGCGACCATCCGCGATGCGGTACGTGCCCGCGCTGTGCCACGCCATCCGGATGAAGAACGGCCCGTAGTGTCCGTAGTCAGCCGGCCACCAGTCCTGCGACGAGGTCATCAGCGCGTGGAGATCCTTGATCACCGCGTCGAGGTCGAGACTCTTGAATGCTTCCGCGTAGTCGAAGTCCGGGGCCATCGGATCGGACTTGGAGGAGTGTTGATGCAGGACCTTGAGATCCAGCTGATTGGGCCACCATTGGTGTTTCGCCTTGGGGCCTGTTGTTGTGTCTCCATGCATCACCGGGCACTTGCCCGCGGTCTCGCCACTCTGGTCAGCCATAACTACTCCTGGAAAAAAACTACGTACTCCGGCAGGACGGACATCGTCCCCAATAAATCACTTCGGCCTCGTCGATCTGGAACCCGTGATCATCGGCCGCCGCCAGACACGGCCTCGCGCCCACGGCGCAATCGATGTCGAACATCGAGCCGCAGCCCCGGCAAATCAGATGGTGGTGGTTGTCGCCGACACGATCCTCGTATCTGGCGGCTGAGCCGGCGGGTTGAATCCGCCGCAGAAGGGTCTTGTCGGCCAGCATGGCCAGTGCGTCGTACACCGCCTGCCGGGAAATCGACCCGATCACGGCGCGGACGTCGTCGGCCACTTCATCTGCGGTGGCGTGTGGTCGAGCGGCCACGGCCTGGATGACCGCCAGTCGCTGCGCGGTCACTTGGACGCCGTGGTGGCGCAGCAACTGCTCGGCATTGGAAACCATTCAAATTGAATACTAAATCAAATATTGGACTTAGTCCAGTATTTGCGACCGGCCCAATGTCACAACGCGCGCAGAACTTCGGCGGGATTTACACGGAGGGCGCGGCGGACCGGCCCCCACGACGCGGCGAAGAGGGCCAGGCCGACGACCGCAACTACGAGGGTGAAGGCGGTCGGATCGAACACCCGCACCTCAGCCACAAACACCCGAAGCAGGGGGGCTGCGAGCATCGCGGCCACCAGACCGTACCCCAGTCCCAGGCCCACGGGCAGCGCGCTGTCTCTGACCTGTCTCTTATACACATCTGACGCTGCCGACGAATAGAGAGGTGTAGATCTCGGTGGTCGCCGTATCATTA
>ENA-ORBV01009047-ORBV01009047.1-microbial-mat-metagenome-genome-assembly--contig:-NODE-9047-length-16515-cov-4.960579_pt1 | contig 16515 bp, 10 predicted proteins | sample MGYA00237777_ERZ505514 | MGnify/ENA primary metagenome ERZ505514 (study PRJEB26160, sample SAMN06269048) | microbial mat metagenome | isolation source: Oligotrophic lake microbial mat | place... | reverse complement strand
GACATCTACACGGGGTCGGCGCGCGTGGGCGATGTCTTCCTCCTCGCCTCGGACGGGCTCACGGGGATGGTCGATGACCGGCGCCTGCAGGCGCTGCTGCTCGCGCGCTCAGGTCCAGGCCGCATTGTCGACTCGCTGATCGCCGAGGCCAATGGACGCGGCGGGCTCGACAACATCACGGCGATTGTGATCCAAGTGCTGGCGCTCGATGCCTGAGTCGCCAGAGCAGCCCGGAACGGTGGGCGGGATCGCCGAGCTGTATCTCGGGAACATTCTCTACGCACTCGAGCGGTGTGCGCTCTCGATGGCCGAAGAGGGGCGCGGTGCGGATGCCTCGTTCTATCGCGGCATCGGACGGATGCTCGCTGAGGCCCACGGCAAGACGAAGGCGCCGCCGGTGTCTTAACCGTGCGGGGCGCGGAGGGCGGCGAGAACGTCACTCGCATCGAGCACGCGCCGCTCCACGGTGAACACGCGCAGCCATCGTGCGCTTTGGTAGAGCTGCTCGCCGAGGATGGGGAGATTCATCGTCCCCGCGATGCCGTCGTCGGTCAGGCGGCGAACGCTGCCATCGCCAGCGAGGAGTGGGAGGTCGAGGCCGAGCATCCGCTCCTTGCGCGGATAGTCGAGGAGGAGCTCACCGGACTTGAGGCCTGCCCTGCGGGCGAGTGCATCCTCGGCGCGGCGCGTGCGGACGCGATCATCCGACAGCCACTCGAGGTCGTGCGCGGTGAGTGAGTGCGCCGGGATCTCGAGGGCGCGCTTGTAGAGGCGCCGCGTTCGGATGGCGTCAAGAAGCGGGCGCGTCCCGTTGCGCTCCAGCGCATGCAGGATGCCCTCGTCGGTGAAGCCGGCCAGTTCGGTCACCGCGAGTGCGCCATCGGCCAGCGCGTCCTCCACCAGCCGCTTGTACATCGCGGTCGCGCTGCGCACGGCGTGATGCCAATAGACGTTGCGATACATCTGGTACTTCGCGAACAACAAGGACTCGAGCGCCGAGAGTCCCTTCTCGCGCAGGCCGATGCTGCGACGTCCGACCGCCGGGTCGGTCACCAGCACGAGGGCGTGCCGCAGGCGATCGACGTCGATCTCGCCGTACGCCACACCGCACATCATCGCGTCACGCTTGAGATAGTCGATCTTGTCGAGGTCGATGCTCCCGGAGATCAGCCCCTGCAGGGGTGACGCGCTCTCGCCGCGGACGAGCGCCAGCACCCGCTCCGGCGCATCGGGCGCGAATTCGCGGCGGAGGACTTCACCGATCGCACCCTCCCGCAACAACGCGCCAGCCACGACCTCGTGATGCGGGACGCCGATCTCCTCAAGCGCATGCGAGAACGGGTAGTGCCCGATGTCATGCAGTAACGCGGCCGCCACAACGACCTGTGGCTCCTCGGCGCTCAGTCCTTCGCCCGCACCCGCCTCGAGCAGCACGCGCACGGTCTGTTGCGCGAGATGATACGCGCCGAGCGCGTGTTCGAATCGTGAGTGCGTCGCGCCGGGATACACGAGGTGCGCGAGTCCCAACTGCCGCACGTAGCGGAGGCGCTGAAACGCCGGCGCGTCGAGCAGGGCGAGGTACGGCCCGTCGACGCGGATGTTGTTCCAGAGGGGATCGCGGAGGGTGGGCAAGGGGCGGATGGAGGAGGGAAGCCGAAAGATGACATCTAACGCCGAACGGCGACACTCGGGCAAGCGGAATCGCCCGGGTGCCGCCGTTCGCTTTCATCCTTCATCCTTCATCCTTTCGGGCCCGCCGCAAGAATCGTCGCCGACACCGCCGAGCCGAACTTCTTGATGTTCTCCTCGAACATCCCCGCCAGTTTCGTCGCCTGCGTGTCGTACTCGGCGCCGTTCGTCCACGTGTTGCGCGGATTCAGGATCTCGGGCGGGACGCCCTCGATGGTCGTCGGGAGATGCAGTCCGAAGATCGGATCGGTGGTCGTGGCCACCGTGTCGAGCTTGCCCGCGAGCAGGGCCCGCACCATGGCGCGGGTGTAGGGCAGCTTCATGCGCGACCCGACGCCGTACGCACCGCCGCTCCAGCCCGTGTTCACGAGCCAGACCTGCGCCTTGTGCTGCTTGAGGAGCTCACCAAGCATCTCGGCGTACTTGGTCGGGTGCCACACGAGGAAGACGGCGCCGAAGCAGGCGCTGAACGTCGCCTGCGGCTCGGTGACGCCGCGCTCGGTGCCCGCGAGCTTCGCCGTGTAGCCCGAGAGGAAGTAGTACATCGCCTGCTCGGGGGTGAGCTTGGCGATCGGCGGCAACACGCCGAAGGCGTCCGCCGTGAGGAACACCACATGCGTCGGATGATTGCCGCGACCGCTCGGTACATGGTTGCGGATGTAGTGCAACGGATACGACGCGCGCGTGTTCTCGGTGATGCTCTGGTTGGCGAACTCGACCTTCTTCGTTCCGGGCTCGAGCACCACGTTCTCGAGAATGGTGCCGAACATCTCGGTCGTGCGAAAGATGTCGGGCTCCTGTTCCTTCGAGAGGTTGATCACCTTCGCGTAGCAGCCCCCTTCGAAGTTGAAGGTGCCTTCTTCGCTCCAGCCATGCTCGTCGTCCCCGATCAGGCCGCGCTCAGGATCGGCCGAGAGCGTGGTCTTGCCGGTGCCCGAGAGCCCAAAGAAGAGTGCCGTATCGCCATCTGGACCGATATTCGCCGAGCAGTGCATCGAGAGCACGCCCTGCTTCGGGAGCAGGTAGTTCATCACCGTGAACATCGACTTCTTGAGCTCACCGGCGTAGCGGGTGCCACCAATGAGGATCGTGCGCTTGGCAAGGTTCAGCACGATGCAGGTGCTCGTGCGCGTGCCATGCTTCGCCGGGTCGGCCTGGAACTCCGGCGCATGCAGAATGCTGAAGTTCGGGGCGAAGGCCGCGAGCTCGCTGACGTCTGGACGAATGAACATGTTGCGCACGAAGTTCGCGTGCCACGCATTCGGCGTGATGTAGCGGCAGGAGAGCCGGTACGTCGGGTCGGCACCGCAGTAGAGATCCTGCACAAAAAGCTCGTCGAGTCCGTTCAGATACGCTTGCATATCGGCCTGCAGCAGCTCGAAGTGGGCTTCGCTGATCGGTTGATTCACCTTGCCCCAGTCGACATCGGCCTCCGTCAAGGGCTCCTTCACGACGAACTTGTCGTTCGGCGAGCGGCCAGTGTGGGGCTTCGTGACCGCCACGAAGGGTCCCATGTGCGCGAGCTCCCCTTCGTGGTGCAGAACAGCCGCCTGGACCAGCTCAGGGGCCTCGAGGTTCCAGCGCAGCGCGCCCGTGGGCTTGAGTCCCTGCGCGCCGAGGCCAGTCGCGCTCTCGCGCACGTTGGTCACGTTGGTCACGTTGGTCACGTTGGTCGTGGAGGTCGAAGACATTGGTGTAGTTGGGAGTGCGTTTAAGGAGTGTAAGATGCGGTGGGGATGGGGCGCGTCTGAGCATCGATGACGGCCACCGCGGCCATGTTGACGATCTCCTGCACGTCGGCATCCTGCTCCAACACGTGCACCGGATGCTGCATACCTACCAGGATGGGGCCGATCGCCGTGGCCCCGCCCAACTGCGCGAGCAACTTGTACGAGATATTCCCCGCGCTCAGATCGGGGAAGATCAGCACGTTCGCTGGTTCCTTCAGCGTCGCGAATGGATATCGCTTGGCGAGGATCTCGGCACTCAGCGCCGTGTCGGCCTGCATCTCGCCATCAACGACCAACGACGGATCGCGCTGGCGCAGGATGCGCACCGCCGCCGCCATCTTCTCGGCATCGGGATGTCGCACCGAGCCGAAGTTGGAGAACGAGAGCATCGCCACGCGCGGCTCAATGCCAAAGGTGCGGGCCACCATCGATGCGGACCAGCCGATCTGCGCCAACTGCTCGGCCGTCGGCGTGATGTTCACCGTCGTATCGGCCACGAAGATGATGTGTTTTTCGAACACCAGCATGTAGAGCCCGCTCACGAGGCCGTGGCGGTCGTCCGCGCCGATCACCTCGAGCGCGGGGCGGATCGTCTCGGGGTAGTGCTTCCCGAGTCCACCGAGCAGGGCATCGGCATCTCCCATGGCGACCATCACCGAACCAAAGGTCGTGGCGCGCGTGACGCGCTGTCCAGCCTCGGTGAGCGAGAGTCCCTTTCGCTGGCGGCGCTCCCACAGATACTGCGCGTACCGCTCGCGGTGCGGGCTCGCCGCGGGTTCCTCGACGTGCACGCCGTCGAGGGAGATGCCGAGTTCCTCGGCGGTCGCACGCACGCGCTCCTGCCGACCGAGGAGGATCGGGTGTGCGATGCCCTCAGCCACGAGAATCTGCGCGGCGCGGAGGACTTTGGGATCTTCGCCTTCGGGGAACACGATGCGCTTGGGCGCCATGCTCGCACGCCCGGCGAGGCCGCGCATGAGACCGCGGGCGCGACCAAGTCGTGATTCGAGCTGCGTACGGTATTCGTCGAGCTCGATGAACTCGCGCGCCACGCCACTCGCCACCGCCGCCCATGCCACCGCCGGCGCCACGCGCAACAACACGCGCGGATCGAACGGGAAGGGAATCAGGTACTCGGGCCCGAACTTCACCCCCGACAGCCCGTAGAGTGCGCTCAGGCTTTCCGGCACGTCCTCCTTGGCGAGCTGGGCGAGCGCACGCGTGGCCGCCATCTTCATCTCTTCGTTGATCGTCGTCGCGCGGGAATCCAGCGCGCCACGAAAGATGAACGGAAAGCCGAGGACGTTATTGACCTGGTTCGGATAGTCGGAGCGCCCGGTCGCGATGATCGCATCCTGACGCACCGCGAGCACTTCGTCCGGGAGAATCTCCGGTACGGGGTTCGCCAGCGCGAAGATGATTGGTGCCGTCGCCATCGCCGCGACCATCTCGCCCGTCACCGCGCCGGCCACGGAGAGGCCGACAAAGACATCGGCGCCGACCAATGCATCGGCCAGCTTCCGCTTGTCCGTCCTGACCTGGAACCGCGCCTTGTAGGGATCGATATAGTCGGTGCGCTCGCTGTGGACGACGCCCTTGCTGTCGCACATCAGGATATGCTCACGCTGCACCCCGAGGCGCACGTAATGCTCGGCAGTGGAGATCGCGGCGGCGCCGGCGCCGGAAAAGACGACCTTGATCTTGCTGATGTCCTTGCCGCTCACCTCAAGGGCATTGAGCAACGCCGCCCCGGAAATGATGGCCGTGCCATGCTGATCATCGTGGAAGACCGGAATCTTCATGGTCTTCCGCAGCGTCTCTTCGATGTGGAAGCAGTCCGGCGCCTTGATGTCCTCTAGGTTGATTCCCCCAACGGTGGGCTCGAGGAGTTGGCAGAATTTTATGACGTCCTCAGCGTTCTCGGAGCCGACCTCCAGGTCGAAGACGTCGATGTCGGCGAACTGCTTGAAGAGATTCGCTTTCCCCTCCATCACGGGCTTGCCGGCGAGCGCTCCGATATTGCCGAGTCCGAGGACGGCGGTACCGTTGGTCACCACGGCGACGAGGTTGCCCTTGGCGGTGTACTTGTAAGCGTCGTCCGGATTGGCCTGGATCTCGAGGCAGGGTTCGGCGACACCCGGGGAGTAGGCGAGGGCAAGATCGCGCTGATTCGCGAGCGGCTTTGTCGGGACGACCGCGATTTTACCGGGGCGTCCGCGGGAGTGGTAATCGAGGGCTTCCTGACGCTTCATACGAGTGAAATCTAGCGGGTCGGCGCCCTTCCGGCAGGTCAGAATCACGCTCTAAACCCTTATGAGGGAACCCGTTGGCCCTCTCTGGGGTTGTGAGGGTTCTCACGACTCAGTACACATTCAGCCATGACCGCCCGCCCTCGTCGTTCTGCCTTCTCCGCTGCCCTCGCTGGGCGGGGACTTGGCACGCGACTGATCGCCGGTTTCCTGCTGGCGTTCCAGCTGTTCGCGGTGGGGGCGGTTCCGGTGCTGGATGCGGAGACCGACCATTCGGCGAAGGTCGTTCTTCACGTCGAGGATGCCGAGCAGAACCAATGCCCCGTCTCGCACGATTTGGCGGACTGCCAGCTCTGCCAGGTGGTGACAGCGGTTCGTGGGGTGCCGGCGGCCGCAGCCTCTGCGCCCAAGCCGAGTGGGTCGCGCGCCGCGCCGCTTCCAATGGATGTATGGGCGGGGGCTCCCGCGCTCGTCTTCCTGTCTGGGAACTCCTCCCGCGCCCCGCCGTGCGCCTGAGTGAGCGTCGCGCCCCGTTTCGACGGCGCGGCTGATGTCCTCTGCGGGTGCCGCCTTCGCGCGCGCCATGTGAACCACTGAACCATTGAACCGGACCACTCATGGAACGCCTGCTGTTGGCGTTACGCATGGCGCTTGTCGCTGTGTCGCTTTTGCTATCCAGCTCCGCCGTGGCGGCGCAGGGGACTGCTGTGTTGTCGGGTCGTGTCACGGATGCGACCACTGGTACGGCGCTTCCGGCGGCCAGTCTGCGCCTTGTCGAGTTGCATCGCGAGACGAGGGCACACGAGGATGGCACGTTCACGTTCGGCGTGGTGCCGGCCGGTACGTACCAGGTGACGGTACACCGAATCGGATATCAGGTCCTCACGCGGTCCGTCGTGGTCCGTGAGCGGATGGATTCACTCGTCTTCTCCCTTCGGCCGTCACCGCTCCAACTGAATGCCACGGTCGTGACGGGGCAGGTGTCGGAACGTGGAGCATCCGATGCCATCAGTCCGGTCACGGTGCTGAGCGATGCGAAGCTCGATCGTCGACTCGATGGGACGGTGGGCTCGACGGTGGCGGGGACGCCCGGCGTGTCGATGGTCACCATGGGACCGGCGACCGCGCGGCCGGTCGTGCGCGGACTCGGCGGGGACCGCGTGTTGATTCTTGAGGACGGCGTGCGGACCGGCGACCTGTCGAGCACGTCGGGGGATCATGCCGTTGCCGTGGACCCGCTGACGGCGCGAAAGATTGAGGTGGTGCGTGGCCCGATGTCCCTCCTGTACGGCTCCAGCGCATTAGGCGGCGTGGTGAACATCATTCGTCAGGAGATTCCGACGGTCGCGCTCGAACACATGCATGGCACGGTCAGTGCGCAGGTCGCATCGGTGAATGAGGGAGCGACGATCGGGGGATTCGGCGAGTTCCCGCTCGCTGGGTTCTCCGTGCGCACGGAAGCGAGTGTTCGCACCGCGGGAGATCTGCGCACGCCGGTCGGGACGCTCGCCAACACCCAACTGAACACCGTGGGCGCGGCCGTCGGTGCGTCGAAGGTCGGTGAGTGGGGCTACGCCGGCGTGTCGTATCGCTACTTCGGGAACGACTACGGCATTCCGGGGGGATTCGTCGGCGCGCATCCGAACGGCGTCGATATCGTGATGCGCCGACACATGGCGCGCAGCGAAGTCGACTGGCACCCCGCCGCCGGCTACTTCGAGAGCGTCAAGGCGAATCTGGCATTCAGTGCCTATAACCACGACGAAGTCGAGAAGTCGGGCAGCGTCGCGACCAGCTTCCAGCAGTTGATGACGGCAATGGAAGTCGTCGCCCGGCATCAGCATGCGGGGCCGGCCACGGGTGGAGTGATTGGCTTCCGCGGTCAGTACCGGGATGTCACCCCCGGCGGCGCAGTCCGCGCGACGCCAACGGCGGACTGGTCGTTGGCGGTGTTTGCGGTGGAGGAGTTCGGGACTGGGCCGCTGACCGCGCAGGCCGGCGTGCGCTACGATGTGGCCCGCTTCATTCCCCTGCGCGATCGCAACATCATCGTGCAGAACGACACGATCCCGACCGCGCCACGGTGGTTCGGTTCGCTGTCCGCCTCGCTCGGCACGCTCTACGCGTTGGAGAACGGCCTGCGGTTCGGTGCGAGCGTGAGCCGGTCGTATCGCACGCCCGATTTCAACGAGCTCTATTCCGACGGGCCGCATCTCGCGGCGTATTCATATGACGTCGGCGATCCGCGGAACGATCAGGAGATCGGCTACGGTCTCGATCTCTTCGCGCGTCTGGAACGCAGCCGCGTGCGTGCGGAGGTCGCCGTCTTTGCGAATCAAATGAATGGCTATCTCTTCCCGCGGAACACCGGGGAGCTGGGGCGCGTCGGTCAGCGCTGGAAGTTCCAGTTCACCAACGAGGACGCCACACTCGCGGGCGCCGAGGGCGAGATGGAGATCACGCTGGTGGAGCACATCGTGTTGGAAGCGACGGCGAGCTATGTGCGCGGGACCATCAGCGGCTCGCGCGATACGATTCCCGGAATCGACGGTGCCCCTGATGTGGTGGAGTCGCGCTTCCTGCCGCTGATGCCGCCGCTCAACGGGCGGGTCGGCGTGCGGCACGACACACCGACTTGGTCGTACGGCGGTGGCGTGCGGATGGCGGCACGGCAGACGTTGCTCGGGGACTTCGAGACCGAGACGCCATCGTTCGCAACAGTAGACGTGTATGTCGGCTGGCGTCTCGTGCTTGGCTCGCGCCTGCACAGTATCTCGCTTCGTACCGACAACCTCTTGAACGCGGAGATTCGCGAGCATCTCTCGCGGACGAAGGAGATCCTCCCCGAGGCGGGACGCAATGTCTCGCTGCTGTATCGGGTGCAATTCTAGTTGTACACGCATGACCACGCATGACCACACTATTACCCGATTGGAGAATGCACATGTCTAAGTTCCAGTTCGCCCGTTCCTCACGTCGCGCCACCACCTTGGCGCTCGCGGTGCTCACCCTGACGAGCGCCGCGTGTTCCAGCAGCGACGATGGCTTCGAGCCCGAAGTCCAGACGATGCGCGTCTCGGTCGTGGGGCAGGCCCCGATCACGATCAGCTCGGCCGGGGTGCAGTCGGGCACGCTGAATATTGCGCAGGGATCGGCGACGACGATCACCGTGACGTTCCTCGACGCCGCCAACGCGAATGCGCTGGTGGGGACCGAGGATACGTTCCAGGCCGCGGTGACGCCGGCGGTGGGGAGTGGGCTGACCTTTGCACGGACCGGGGCGTATACCGGCACGCTGACGGGGACGCTCACCGGAACGCGCACGATCGGCCTGGCGCTGCTGCACATCGCAGAGAATCACGAGGACTTCGGGCCGTTCAATGTGAACTTCAACGTGACGGCGCCGCCGATGATTGCTGTGCGGTAAGCCGCGCCGCAAGCCGCGCAGTCAGAGGCGCGTGACGGCGCGCTAGGGCAGTGGGGCGCCGGCTGTCCAGCCGGCGCCCCGCAGTTCCTCGAGGAGTGCCAGCACGCGGGTGCGTGCGTCCAGCTCGTGCACCGGCAGCACCACCAGATCACCCGGACGCGCCTGCACGAGCAGCGTTCTCACGGCGTCCATTTCATCCAGCACGGTCATGAGCTGGTCGGGATGGGCGCCGTTCGCCTTGAGCTCGTCCGCGAGAATCGCGGGAACAGCGCCTGCGGCACGGCCGCGCAGATACCCGTCGAGCTCCTTCAGCACGATCAGCGCCGGCTGTGCACTCCAGGCGGCGCGGGCCAACGCGCGCAGGGCGCCATCGTCGCGATCGCCGGCTTGGCCAAGCAGGAGGAGCAGTCGTCCCGAGACCATCGACGACGCGGCGGCGAGCAGGGCAATGAGGCCGTGTGGGTTGTGCGCGTAGTCGATCAGGACGGTGATGCCGCCGAGTCCGATGCGCATGAGACGCCCGGAATTGTCGCGCGGATCCTCGCCGAAGTGCCGGAGCGTCTCACGGATCACCTCGGCGGAGAGACCGAGCGCCTGCGCCGCGGTCGCGGCCGCCAGCACGTTGGCGACATTGAAGCGCGCCGCGCCTCCCGCGGTAATCGGAATCTCACCAACTGGGGGCAGCGCCGTTGGCCAAGCGGTCTCGAGCGAGAAGGTGACGCGTTGCGCTGGTGGCAACGCGCGCGCCGCGGCGGAGAGTCGGGCCGTCGGAGCGGCAGGATCCAACAGCGGATCGTCGCCATTGAGCACGAGCGTTCCGGTCGGACGTAGCACGAGCGCGAGGCTGGTCTTGAGTTCGGCGATGTCGTCCAGCGAATGGATGCCATAGTCGCCGAAGTGATCGGCCGCGACATTGGTGACCACCACGACATCGGCGTGCGGCGCCACGGTGCCACGCCGCAGCACACCGCCGCGTGCGCTCTCCAATACGGCGGCGGTGACGCGCGGATCCTCCAGCACGCGCCGCGCGCCACCAGGTCCGCTCCAGTCGCCACGTTCGACCTCGGCATCACCGATGAACACGCCATCGGTGCACGAGAAGCCCACCGTGTGTCCGGCAGCGCGCAGCATGGCCGCAATCAGGCGTGTGGTGGTCGTCTTGCCATTGGAGCCGGTCACCAGCACGATCGGGATATCGCGGTCGGCGATCGGCGTCGAGTCCGCGGGCGGCGCGACCGACTCTGCGGCAATCATCTCTCTCAGCCGCGCGAGGGCTCGCGGTTGGTCGAGATGGAGGCGCTCCTCCTCGAGCTCCGACGCATCGTAGCGAATCAGGTATTCCTCCGCCGCCGCCTCGAGGCACCATTCGTTGAGACTGGTCGCGGACATCAGCCCGTTCGCTGGCGCAGAGAATGCCAGCGTCGTCCCCGTTGCATGGCGGCGCATGGTGAGGGCGGTGTCGTGCCAGCCGACGGCGGCGCACATCCACGTCACTCGTCCCGACCAGCCTCGCAACAACTCGCTGTTGTGTCCGTGCGGCAGCGGGACCTCGAGGGTCACGCCCGGGGCATCGAGCCAGAGACTCGGACCGAGGAGTCGGCGGGAGTCGGTGAAGAGCGGGGCCGCACCCACGCTTGGAGTCTCCGGCGTCAGTCGTCGGTCTCGCGCGCGAGCCGCACGCCGCGTTCATCGCGGACGAGGGAGGCGAGATCGCCGAGCAGGGGCTCGGGGGCTACGGGCGGCTCGTTGAGCGGCGGCACGGCATACTCGGCGGTCACCGGACGCGGCGAGCCGTCGGGACGGAAATGGATGATCTGCTTCCAGCTCCGCGTGATCTGATCGCCGAATACCAGCACGAGGTCCCCGGCGCGCGCCATGCGGAGCGCGGCATCGACCGCCGCCTGCTCGTCGGGAATCTGTTCGATGCGGTCGTCTGGAACGCCGGCGTCCCGCAGTGCGCTGGCGATGATGCGCGGGACTTCGTCCCCGTCGCGGCCACGGAGGCCGTCATCGCGGCGGCAGATATAGTGATCGAACTTTCCGGCCGCGGCGCGCGCGATCTCGACCAAGTCCTCATCGCGCCGATCGCCGGGACCCGCGAGGACCACCAAGCGGCGACCGGTGACCTCGAGGCGCAGCGCGAGTTGGCACATCGCATCGACGGCGTGGGCGTTGTGGCCGTAATCGAGGATGACCTTGAACGGATGCTCGTTGAACACGTTCGCGCGGCCCGGGGCCTGAAAGAACGTTGTGTCGAAGGTGCGGAGCCCCTGACGGATCGTCTCGAGCTTATGGCCCATGGCGAAGGCCATCGCCGCGGCGATCATCGCGTTCTGCACGTTGTGCATGGCGCGGCCTTCGATGGTCGCGGGAATGAGATGCGTCCAGAGCAGGGGGATGTGCGCCCCCTTGTCGTAGATCGTGATCATCTGGCCGTTGACCCCGCTCTCGAGCGAGACCGCGCGTCCGCCGGCCCGGATGTGCTCGCGCACGATGGCGTGGCCGGGGTTCGTCGTCACGTAGCAGAGATGCTTCGCCTCCGTGTACGCGGCCATGCGGAGCACGAGCGGATCGTCGGCATTGAGCACGGCCGTATCGCGAGCGACCTCCACCACAATCCGCTTCACCTCGGCCAGTGCCTCAAGGGAATCGATTCCCTTCATGCCGAGGTGGTCGGACTTCACGTTGAGCACGGCACCGACATCGACGTACGGCGTCCCCATGCCGGCACGGATCAGGCCGCCACGCGCGACCTCGAGCACGGCCACGTCGATGGTGGGATCCGAGAGCACCAGGCGCGTGGCGACGGGGCCGGTCATGTCGCCCTCGACCGTCCGTGCGCCGTCGATATACACACCATCGGTGGTGGTCAGCCCCGGCGTGTGCCCCGCCATCTTGCAGATGTGCGCGAGCATGCGCGACGTCGTGGTCTTGCCGTTGGTGCCGGTGATGGCCGCGATCGGTACCGTGGCTGGCGTGCCGGCCGGGAAGAGCATGTCGATCACCGGCCCCGCGACATCACGCGGACGCCCTTCGCTCGGCGCGCTATGCATGCGGAATCCCGGCGCGGCATTCACTTCGCAGATGGCGCCGCCGTGCTTGCGATACGACTCGGTGATGTCGGGGGTGAGGAAGTCCACGCCCCCCACATCGAGCCCGATCGCCTTGATGGCGCGAACCGCCATCTCCGCGTTGTCCGGATGGATGATGTCCGTGACGTCAGTGGCGGTGCCGCCAGTGGAGAGATTCCCGGTGGAGCGCAGGAAGACCATTTCGCCGGCGGGCGGGACCGTTGCTGCGGTGTAGCCCTTCGCCGCCAGCAACCGCTCTGCCTGTTCATCGAGGGCCAAGCGCGTGAGCACCTTCTCGTGCCCGACACCGCGGCGCGGATCGGCGTTCACCATCTCGATCAGTTCGGCGACGCCGTGCGTCCCATCTCCGACCACATGGCCTGGGGTGCGCTTGGTGGCCGCGACGAGTTCGCCGTTCACGACGAGCAGGCGATGGTCGTCGCCCACCTGGAAGCTCTCCACAATCACCGAGCGCGAGACCTCCTGCGCCGCCTTGAACGCGGCGCGCACCTGTGCGTCCTCGGTGAGATGAATCGCCACGGCCCGTCCGTGATTGCCGTTGTACGGCTTCACGACCACGGGGTAGCCGATACGCCGCGCCGCGCGGACCGCGTTCTCCTCACTCTGCACGAGTTCCTGCTTCGGCACGGGGAGGCCGAGCTGGCCGAGGATCTTGTTGGTTTCTTCCTTGTCCGACGCGAGTTCGACGGCGATATGCGGCGTCCTGCCGGTGATCGTTGCTTGAATACGCTGCTGATACTTCCCGTGGCCGAGCTGCACGAGCGACTGATTGTTCAGGCGCATCCAGGGGATGCCGCGACGTTCGGCGGCGTGCACGAGCGACGCCGTGCTCGGGCCAAGGGCACGACGCTGCGCGAAGCGAATGAAGGTGTCGCGCTCGTTGTCGAAGGCCCACTCGTCGGGGACGATCCCCGAGGGCCTCACGTCGGCGGGGAGGAGCGAGGCGACGAGGCGCAGGGCGAGTTCCCCGGCCTCAAGGCCTTCATCCTTCTGCTCGTACTCATAGACGACATGATATACGCCATCGGTGCCCGTTCCGCGGGTCTTGCCGAACGTGACGGGAATGCCGGCGATGTTCTGGAGTTCGATCGCGACGTGCTCAAGGACATGGCCCAGCCAGGTACCGTCGTCCTCGGTCATGCGGCGAATGAAACCGCCAGGCTCACCGTAAGAGCATCCGTGCTCACGGAGCCCCGGGAGGGCAGCGAGCAGGCCGTCAATGAATGGCGCACCAAGGCGACTCGTGGGCCATTGCTCCAGCGCGCCCAAATCGAGCGTCAGCCGGATGACCGGAAAGTGCGCGTAGAGCGAGGGACCGACATAGACCGACCGTTCGAGGATCCGCATGTCCTGAAGGTCGCTCTAACTCTTGCTCACCGCGAGGGTCCCTGCGGACGCCTCGCGAGTGTGCAGATTGAACGTCGCGCCACGGATGAGCACGTGGAGGGTGAGCCCGAGCATCGAGATGGGGTCATCTGGGCCGGCGCCGTCCATGGACGAGAACTTGAGCTTTGACGAATCGACGATCGTGACGGTGCCGCTTCCCTCGACCTCGACCGTTTGGTCTGGCGAGATGAATGCCGCGGTATCCTCGTCGATTCCCAGCCCGATCAGGAAGGGGTTGAAGGCGAGGGCCGTGATGAGCCGTCCCAGCCGTCCCCGCTGCGTGAAGTGCTGGTCGATCACCACGCGGTTGGTCAGGCCGAGCCCGGGGGCAAGGGTGACCGAGCCCGCGTGCGGCATCCGATTGTCGTCGCCGAAGGCGATCATGTGCTCGCTGAGAAAACTCGCGCCCGCGCTGGTGCCGGCCACGTGGCCGCCGTTCGCGTTGTGCTCGCGGAGCGCCTTCGCCACCGCGGTACCCCCGATCATCGTGGCAAGCCGCATCTGGTTGCCGCCCGTGAGGAAGACGCCATCGCAGGCCTTGATGGCGGCCACGCGCCCCGGCTCGTCCCCGTCGCGACGGGTGTCGAAGTCCATCACGTCGACCTCGGTCGCACCGAGGTCCGTGAAGATGGCGCGGTAGCGGTCCCCCGTGTCATGGAGCTTCGAGGCCGTGGGGATGACGACGATCTTGGCATCGCGTCCTCCGCAGATCTGCACGAAGCGCTCGAGGATGGTCGCGTTGTTCTCCTTCTCCTCGCTCCCGCCGATCGGGATGATCCAGCCACGGGTCGCGCCATCCGGCGTCGGTGAGGGACTCATGAGAGGCTCACGAGGCGCTCGCTGATGCCGACGTGCTGTCGAGGATCTCAAAGGCGCCACGTACGATCGCCCGCCGGTCGCGCACGTGCCACTGTCCCATTGCCATCACGTCCTGGATCCCTCCGTCGGGGTCGAGCACCACAAGATCTGCATCGGCGCCGACCGCAATATGTCCCTTTCGGGCGAGCCGCAGTAGACGCGCCGGATTGCTCGTGAAGGCCGGGAGCACGCGCGCCAGCGGCTGCCTATCGGCCAGCAAGCGTTTGAGCGTATGCGCCAACGCGCCCGGCGCCCCAACATCCATGCTCGCCACGCGTCCCTCAGCATCGAATGTGGGCAGGCAGCCCCCGCCGTCCGAACTCACGGAGATCCGATCCGCCGGCGCCCCGGACTCGAGATACCGGCAGAGCGCCACCTCCGCACTCCATGCATCCTCGCCCTCGGCCACCGGAAACGCCGTGAGGTCCACATGTGAGCCGCCGCGCGCGAGCGCAATCGCTTCCTCAAAGAGCGCCTTCTTCCGATTCACGTGGGTCGGATTGAACACGCGTGGTGGCAACTCCGAGTGCGCCAGCGCCTCGCGAATCGGTTCGAGACCCTTCGGCCCATCGCCCACATGCAGATGCACGAGGCCGGCCTTACCGGTCATCAATCCGCCGACATGCGCTTCGCTCGCGAGCTTCAGGAGTTCGTCGCGGGTCGGCTGACTCGACCGGTGATCACTGATGGCGGTCTTCACGCCGATGATGCATTCGATGTGCGCGAGATCGCCGCGCACGGTGCCGGTGATCGTCACGGGTGGGACGTGATACCCGGCCGTCCAGCTCCACGCGGACAGGCCTTCGGTGCGAAGGGCGTGTACGGCGGTCACGAGCTCACGCGGGTGCCGCGTGGCGTCGTCAGTGCCAAGGAGCCCGACCACGGTGGTCACGCCGCCACGCGTGAATCGGGAGAGCGCGATAGGCGGGACCTTGGTGTGCGCCCCCGCCTCACCGCCGCCACCGGTGATGTGCACATGGCCGTCGACCAAGCCGGGAATCACGCGTCGCCCCTGGAGATCCATCACTTGGGCGCCTAGTCCGGCGGGCAACTCAACGCGGTCCGCGCCGATCCACACGATGCGCTCACCCGCGACCAACAGATGCCGCACCCCGACATGGTCAGGGGCGAAGAGATCGGCGTTGAGGAGCAGCGTGAGCATCGGCGAAAGTTAGCGGAGTCAGCCGCGCGCGAAGGCGCGCAACTTCTGGAGCATCGCGCGATCGTTGGTGACCATGTCGTCGCCCTTCGGGGTCTCGAGCACCTTCGGCACGGCGGCCAAGGTGGGATCCTGCATGATCCGCTTGAAGGGGGCGTCCCCAATGAAGCCCCCGCCGATCAGCGCATGGCGGTCCTTCTTCGCCCCGAGTGGCGCGGCGGAGTCGTTGAGATGCAACAAACCAAGGCGCGCGAACCCGATGGTATCGGCGAAGCGCGCCCAGACGCCGTCGTAGTCGCCAACGAGATCATACCCGGACGCAAAGATATGCGCCGTATCGAGACAGACGCCCACGCGCGCGCGCTGCGCGGCCGGGAGGCGCGCGATCAACGCGGCCATCTCCTCGAAGGTGCTCCCGATCACCGTGCCTTGCCCTGCCGTGAGCTCCATCAGGAGTCGCGTGGGGCCAGGGGCCGCCTCGAGCGCCTCAGTGATGGCATCGGCGTTGCGGGCCATGCCGCTCGCGCGCTCGTCCATGAAGTTGCCGGGATGCGAGCAGAGGGCGTTGAGTCCCAGCGCGTGACAGCGTCGGAGTTCGTTGGTGAAGCTCTCGAGCGATTTGGTGCGCAGGGCCGGGTCGGGGGACGCGAGGTTGATCAGATACGAGTCGTGCGCATTGGTGAAGCGCACACCCGTCTTTGCCAGCTCGGTCCTGAAGATCGTCGCGTCATCAGCGGAGATCTCCTTTTCCTTCCACTGATTGGCGACCTTCGTGAAGATCTGCATCGCTGAGGCGCCGATCTCCACCGCGCGGCCGGGCGCGAGCGCGACGCCGCCGGCGGTCGAGATGTGCGCGCCAAGCGGGGTTTCGTGGGGGGAAGGGGCGGGAGGGACCTCCCCGAGGGCAACGGCGGGAGCCTTCAGT
>ENA-ORBV01009046-ORBV01009046.1-microbial-mat-metagenome-genome-assembly--contig:-NODE-9046-length-16515-cov-5.534128_pt1 | contig 16515 bp, 11 predicted proteins | sample MGYA00237777_ERZ505514 | MGnify/ENA primary metagenome ERZ505514 (study PRJEB26160, sample SAMN06269048) | microbial mat metagenome | isolation source: Oligotrophic lake microbial mat | place... | reverse complement strand
ACCACCGAGATCTACACCTCTCTATTCGTCGGCAGCGTCAGATGTGTATAAGAGACAGGTACGTAGCTGTACGTGTACCTACGTACGTATGCACAACCACACCACTTTTTTCAATAAAATTTGGATACTTAGACCCCACTTGACTAGGTGGGGGCAATTTTTGTCCAAGACACGCAGGAGGTTCGGGTTCGCCTAGTTGATGTTAACGGCAAAACCTGTTCCGGCCCCTATTACTAATTTATTTTTGTTGAAGAACAGCTTAAAGTTAAGAACCCGCATCACCAAATTGAAATGCCCTTCGTATGTATTTGTCTTATGTATTTGTCTTATCGATTACATAAAAAGGGCCAAGCATTTCAATGTTCGCTGCCCTAATTATTGGACAATCCTACTACATGTACTACACTGGAGCATCTACTCGGTTCTCACTTTTCCTTGGCACAGTTGGAGAACCAACAGCGTTTCTAACCTTTCTTTGAATGGATCAAAGAAGGCTTTGATCAAAATGATAGTTCCATCATCTTCGCGCCTTTGGGTGCTCTTATCGCTGGTATTGTGGGCACTGCATGTTGGTTCATCAGCAGCCAATAAGGATGTGGAATACAAGTTTGATGTCCAAGCTCAATTTCGGTTTCTCAATCAAATTCAAGATCCTGTCTCGGCGGAAGTGTCGGAAATTCTTAGATTGGCAAGAGAGTTCTACTTGTTACATTTCGCCAATGTTTATCCCAGATCGTTCTATACCGTCGAGGTCGGTACTGGGTTCAGCCTGGACTGGAACTCGGATGTGGACGATGCCAACAACTACATCAAGATTCGGTATGAAATGTCGGTTTACTTTTACAAAGGTTTGAGCGAACCAAACTGCAATGAAGCCAAGCAAACCACAGAGATCATTGACAAGGGAGATTACCTTCGAAACTTTGCGAATGTTGTCTCGGAAGATTTTGGTCCAAACTTTTATCAGGCTCGCGAGGTTGAGATTTCGGTGCTGAGTACTTGTGTGGAGGCCCCTACTCCAATGCCCTCTCCGTCTCCAGTATCAGGTCCCACCCCTTTTCCAACACCCCTCCCAACACCGTTTCCAACACAGTCTCCAGTATCAGGTCCCACCCCTTTTCCAACACTGTTTCCAACACCGTTTCCAACACCGTCTCCAGTATCAGGTCCCGCCCGTTTTCCAACACCCCTCCCAACACCGTTTCCAACACAGGTTCCAAACCCATTTCCCACGAATCGTCCCACTCCACCACCAACCCCATCGCCGACTTTGGGAGAATTTATTGTGCAGTTGCAAATCACAATTGACCATACCGTCACAGCCACAACAGTCCCCAGCGCAAGTGAACTAGAAACGCTGAAAAGGGATCAGATTGTATTCTACACAATTGTGTTCCAAAGGAACTTTTTCGATTTTATGGAAATAAGAGAGATATCGTTCTCGTCCGCATCCAGTGCGAATGGGAGGTCCACAGTCCTTGCAGTCGCGATGGCATTTGGGTCCTTTTTCTTTTTGCCTCCTCAGAGCTCCATTCAGTTTGTTGTCGAGTCTGCTAATTACCAGGAATATGTTGATTCCTATGCCAAACGAATCCCCGGCACCTATTTTAGCCAGACGACTTTGGCCAGTGCATCTTCGAATGAGCTTGCAAGAGCCGGAACCGTTAAAGTGAGGATCAACATGGTTTATAACATTAATAATCCTTTGTTGTTGTCCCCCAGCAGCATTGAGCGAGACGAGTTGAAACGAAACAAGATCGCGTTCTTCAATTTGGCATTTACCCGAGCCTTCAGCAGCACCTTTGGCGGGTTTGAAACGGCGGCCGTCGCAGATCCCGCTGTCAGCTCTGGTTGGCTTACCGTCCTTATTGCGGACCTCCGATTTTCACTTATTCCTTCCGAAGCTTCTATCACAGCCACAATAACAGGGGTGGACCTCCAGGATTACATTCTAAATTATGTAATTCCATCGGGCCCATACTTTGCTCGGGCAGTCAGCGTGGAACTTACTAGTGATATCCTTACAACGCCGGCACCAACAAGACAACCCACCAGGCCCCCAACGCCTGAGCCAACAAGACAACCCACACCGAGTCCTACGAGGCAGCCAACACCTCTTCCAACTCGAGCGCCTACTCTCCAGCCCACACCAATCCCTACTCTCGCCCCTACACCACCCACTGTTCCCTTGACATCGATAAACGCTGCAGCGCCTGTCGCTGCTCCTCTGCCTACGCCAGCTTCTGCTCCCCCTCCTACCCCAGCACTTGCTGCTGTGACCTCGACAAATGCCGAGACGAATATCGCTGGTTATGCGGCTGGTAGCGGACAAAACCCCTCAGTGCCGGGCTATTCTCCTGAAACTACCGTTTCAGATCAAACATCAACTGTGACAGCGAAGCCTTCCTTCGAGCCCACCAGATCCCCAACGAGATCTCCATCCAAATCTCCATCGAGATCTCCATCGAGATCTCCATCGAGATCTCCATCCAAATCTCCATCGAGATCTCCATCCAAATCTCCATCGAGAGAACCTACCATCGCACCGATTGCTTCCCCGGTATCTATTGAATCATCTTCAAATTTGGAATCGCCTGATGTAACCCCCGCAGAGATGCCGCCTTCGTCATCTTCACTGACAGCCTCTCTAACTTCAGAGGGGGTGCTGGCTGTGCCTATTACGTTGAGTATTACGATGGAGTCGGATGACGCACATTTAGTGTTGCTATTGCAAGATGAAGATAACACGAAGGTATGTTTCCTTAATGCTCCTGGTCAACAGCAATTATCGCTGCAGAATCAACCGTCCTGGGAGTACTAAGTTTTTTTTCGCTCACTGCCTCTTTTTTACCACATGAAAAATATTTTTTTTTTTTTTTAGGAGCTCGAGTCCACCATTGACGAGTTTTTCCATTTCAGATTGGCCTCGTCGACCGTCGTAGACGACAGTCAAACTGGTGTGAAAGGAACCTCTTTGTCATATACCGATGATGAAGGGACGGTTTTAGTAATAGCTCTGGATGTTCGTTCCCAACAAACAGGCAATGCTGCCGAAGAAGACGTAACAAATGCATTGGCGGGATTTGACTACGAGGTTTTGTTGTACCAGATCGTCGGCATTGGAGGAATATTTAGCGGAGCCACCGACATGAAAGTTACGATAGGATAAGTGGATGCTGGCCGTGGCTTTCCCAACCTTATCAGAAGATAAACATGTTGTGTTCATGTTCTTTGTAGTGTCCAACTGTTAGTAGGCTACTAGACTGGTGGACTGAAGTTTTGTCCTTGGATTCCTTGTCGCTCGTGCAGTGTCGTAAATAAGTGGCATAAAAAGCATTAGACCTTCTGCTTCCTAGCTACACTACTAGCCTATTGCTTGAAAGGCAGAGGGGAAAGCCATGTGTTTCATTCCTGAATCTTGTAAACCATGCATCTCATTCCTGATTCTTGTTGAAGGAAAGGCAGTGCGGCACATAGGAACACCTGCTTGAACCATGTATTTCATTCCTGATTCTGGCCAAGGAAGAGGCAGTGGAGCATACAGGAACGCAGCAACAGATTCTAAGGTCAACAGAGGAATTGAATCATGATCAGCCACTGCCCCTGCTGATCCAGCTTGTTCCAACCTTTCTGACTTGCTGATGTTGGCGATGGTCCAGGGTCATAAACAGATGTGGCTCATGCTCTAAAGGACACACAAAAACATTTGGTTTGAAAACCAATGTCCAGGACATTCTGTCAGGTTGGTACATTGTACTTTCTGTGCATGGTTGGAACGTAATTCTCTACTCTGCATCCCTCTCACAGCATTGTTCTTCCACATTCTAGCCGAGTTGCATGGGGCCGGTGCTAGACGCTGCGCGGTTCCATCAAAGATTTTCTAACCTCGCCTTGATAACATGTCAAATGACAATGCCATTTCCACAGCATCCCCTGTCCCTCCAAGCTCCCCATATCGCTTTTAATTCTCCAACCATGGCGCGCTCACAAGCCACAACAACGTCTAGCACAACTGATAAACACGCGTGGCGCCTCTCTGCATTTGAAAGTTCGGCGCAGAAACGACGATACGATTTCCATCCTTAGATGTCGCGACGGAACTTCCAAGCAAGTCACCCATATCGCCATCGATGACAGATCCAACCTGAACCCATTCATTCGCTTCCTCTTTCCAATCATACACGTGGCAATATCCAGAGTTTGGACCCCTGTCCATTCCCTTGTAGTCACCAACGACCACCCGATTACCATTTTGAGTCAGTGCAACCGAATAACCTCCGTCAAGAGATGATTTTACAATACCATCGCCCATAATTTCCCATTCACCACCTCGAAACTCGTACACGTGGCTGTACCCCGCACCATAATGCGTCGAGTCACCAGGGGAGCCGATAGCCACACGACCCCCATTCGGCGACATGGAGACGGAGAATCCTGTCCAATCTCCTTTGCCAGCACCCATAATTTTGGATCCTACCTGTTTCCATAGTTTAGGTTCGGACTCGTATTTGAAGACTCGTACACTTCCATAGCCATCGTCCTTAAATGTTCCGACAGATAAATATTGTCCGTCGTCAGAGAGGGAAGTAGCGGATCCAGTATTTTCAGCATCTCCATCTCCATTCATGTTTTGTCCGATCTGTTGCCAGGTTTTTGTGCCATCATCCAGCTCAAATACTCGGACATGACCAACTTCCGTTTGATTATTGTTCGTAATTGGATCGCCATTACTTCCAGGCGACCCAATAGCAATCCTCATTCCGTCGCCGGCAAAGGATACGCTTCTGCCAGATTGATCTCCTGCAGCTTCACCATCAATATCTTGTCCAACTTGTTTCCAGTCATTATCGATAAAATCAAAAATACGAACATGTCCAGAGTTTTCGCCCGAGATACCGTCATTCCAACGTCCTCCTGCAGCCAGCCGCAAGCCGTTTCTCGCGAGCGTGACCGAGTACCCAAACTGATCCTTCTCTCCTTCACCTTCAATATCAGATCCCATTGGTTCATACGCCATAGATACATCATCCCTCTGATACACACGGACATGTCCTGCACGCTCAAGATTATCCTCGCTCGATGCCAAGACGGATGAGACGGCCACAATCAGTCCATCATCCGACATATCCAAAGCCCATCCAGACAAGTGATAGCTAGAGTCGCCTAGGATTTGTGGAGTCAATTCAATCCAATTTTCAGAAGTATCATCGGTATTGGTCAAATTGTTCAGTACTTTTAAACGTTCACACATCATCTCTTGTGATGTCATTGTCGAACCAACTAGATTACCGAAAGCTGTACTGGAGCCAATACTACTGTCAGGATTAGTATCCGATACTTCCACGGCAATACTACCACGAGGATCATTGGTTACTTCGGTATTGTTAGACAATAAGAAGACTGACAATATAATGATAAGAGCTGCGACAGAAATACCGGCGATGGCATACTTCAAGCAATCACGTTGAGGACATCTGCCGTCATTATCTTTTGGGTCCTCGCTGCTAGTACTACGAGGGATATCGGGAGTGTGCTCATCGTTAAAATTAGACTCGACATCGCTGATGTCTTCATTCATTTTAGTGCTCATCATGTCTTCATTCATTTTAGTGCTCATCATGTGAATTTATGTTCACCGATAATGGTTGAATAAATGATATACAAAAGAAGCTTTGTACTAGTAGATGAAATAATGAGTGCAGCCGAAGATTTTCTGTTTTTGTTTGGCAGGGTCAATCTTGGCAAAAAATGAGATCGGCGACGTGATGCTGACATCATCATGGTTTTGGGTCGTGTGAGGATTGAAATTTTATTCGCGTAAGCATTCGCGCCAAGCGCAACGGAAACTGCTTGCTTTCAATATCCTCCAAGCGCGTGCTTGGGCCAGGGAGAAAAAAAGACTAAGGCCAATTACAATCATTTATTATGCTAGCTACTAGTAGTAACAGGCAACGAGATCTAGGACCCCAGGCACACTCTAGGTTTTTATGGGCGAAGTCCAGGGCTAGGAGCGAAGACCGTTATCGGTACGAAATACATGATGATCGAGGCTACAACAGAGTTTTGGGAAACTGGATCGGCGAGAGTAGAGATGTTGAGCGGCTACTCGTCCCGTATGAGAATGTATCTTATAACTATATCTGTCGCCCAGAGATTAAAGTATGATAAGTCTTCACTACCAAATGCACTATTGCGGACGTTGCCGTGTCGCGTTGGTGCATTGTCCAAGCGCTTTTTACATGCTTTCGGCACGACAAGAGTGAAGACACATTGGCGAGCTAAAGGCTCAGCAACACCGAGCAACAGGTAACAGCACCGTCAGCCTTGTTCACTTCTGTAGTCTCCACAAAGTGCAGATCCATCCCACGTTCTTGTGCTGTTTTGTGAAGCAGTTCCTTGGATTCTTCACAACTAGAATTGGATACCAGAATCAAGCCATTCACACTGACGACATTACAAGCTGTAATGTCTGGTAACCTCACAATTCGATACCCCAATTCTTCTGCTTTCATTGCCGTCAACAGTTTATCCCCAACGACTCCAGTCGGTGCCAATAGAGTAACGTCATCAATATGTGTCGCAATGGATTTTAAGTGCAGAGCATCCTGGCTATCCATTGGAACTGGTATGACCTGCAGATTGTCGTCGCCAAAGACGTCTTGCAATACGGCAGCACCGGCATGGTTGGTCCGATCGGAGAGTCCTACAAACATGTGCCGGCCTGTATTTAACACGTCGCCTCCATCACACAGAGCTCCATCTTGCATTCTGACAATGTCCATGCCCAGTTGTTCCAATGCTTCCTCGATGGAATCTACTTCTCCTTGCCTCGATGTATGACCCGGACACGTAATCACGGCCCGTTTCTTATGAGCCACTACCGTATCTTCCACAAAGACACTATCGGGATGGGCCTCCAAGGATGGCAAGCTGATGGTCGGGACTTGTGTACGCAACAACTCGATATATGCCTCGTGCTGCGATTTTGCCAAGGACACCGAAATGGGATCTACGGTTGCCGAATATATGGAAATGGCCTTGCCAAAAGAATCGGGGACTTGTCGTGTCAACGCCAAGGTATAGTAGCTTCGAAGTAGTTGATTGGATTTTGTTTGGGTGGCTTGATGGATACAGCTGTGTAATCTCGGGCCGACAGCCGCTGATTTAGACAGGACGTGTGGCTGTGGAACGTGCCATCTTTTTAGAAAGCCGTGCCCGATGGACCTCATCTTTGCGTTTTCTTTGTCGTGGCGGTACTTTTAAGATCGGCTCCTAAAAGAGAGATGAAGTAACGTCGGGAAAAAGAGCTTTGGTTAGCACTAGATTTCTCAATCACTCCTAGTAATAACTGTTGATAGGCCCTACTGTAGGCAAATGTGCCTTTTCGAGTTTGAGGAAGTCGTTGAAAACTCTGTTGCCTATAAATAAGCCAAATCAGCCTTGCTTTACTTTTTGTTCCTGATCCGTTGGCCGCTTGTTCCACCCAAAGAGGCGTCGAAGCAGACTCCACAGCAGCAACATGACGACAGGTATCCACAAGACCAAAACGACTTGAAAGAACGAAGCAGCTCGACGTAAAAAGGCGGATTCTCCAGCATGTGGAAAGGGTACATTGGGTATGGGTTTGCTCAAGAACTCGCAGAGTGGAGCCCAGCCTTGTTTGGCGTTCAAGATCAAAAGACGGTCGTCCGGGATGCCGAGGGATTGGATATAGGCCACGTGATTGTCGTATTGTTCGGCTAGCCACGATGCGTCTAAGATGGGGCCACTGTCTTCCAAAAGTTCACATTCGGACCATTGTAAGGAAGCAAGTCGCGTTCCCAAATAACAGCGAACCGTGTGAATGTTGGCAGCCCAGGTCGGAAAGAAGAGTCGAATAGGATTCGGATACTTCCAAGAAAATGGCGCATCCATGAGTCGGACCAAATGGTTCAAAACCATCATCGACCGTGCCCATGCCATGCCATTATCACGCACAGTGAGTATAACTTTGGCATGTGGGTACTGTTCCAATAATTCCGGCAAATAATCAATGACCGGCCAATCCAACGTGGCATTGAAACCACCATATTGCGTGACATAATCCATGGCATTTTGTGGCGTTTCTTGGCCTTGAGCAACCTTGGCCCACAACTCCGCTTGGTGTGCATTTTTCATAACGTGCACCATGTGATAGGTATGGTATCCCAAAATGTTCAGAGCTTGATGCAGACTTCCTGTTCCTGTACGTGCTAATCCAGCACCCATCACTTGAATGGTTTCATTGTATTGTGGAGAAGCATTACGACCTGCAAGGTTATTTCGAATGAGTTCAAAGCTTTGTTGAATGGCATCCCATGCACCTTCCAGGGGCTGTGCTTTTGCCACTGTTGTTATATAGAATATCAGTAATAGTAGAGCCTTCGTCGTTGTTGTTGCTGTTGCAATCATGGCCGCGGGTGTTTCTTCTTCTTTTATTGTCGTGAACTAGGAAGGATTTTAGTGTTTTTTTCTATTTTACTTACCAAAAATCGTGCTGGTTATCTGGCAAGGAGAAATAGCCAATGGGGCGAGAGATGATGAGACGCAAAAAAAAGACAAGGATAATCATTCGGCATACACCATGTGTGTATTGGTCAACCTCCAAAATGAAAAAGTATCCAGACAAGCGATCCGCCAAAAAATAACCCTTTTCTCATTCATCCTCGTTTGACCTCTCTTTCTCTCTCTTTGCTTTGTAAGTCTACGAAGTCCATCCATGCTCCTTATTCCCTCTTCTCTTTGCAAAGGGCACCTACCTTGCTTATCGATATTCGTTCTTTACTCAACTGCTACTAGATAGAAGATCCTCTGCAACAATCAGAATTTATGACACCATCGTCAAAAGCACGCCGCGCTGTGATCACCGGCATTTCGTGTATGTCAAGGTCGAAAGATCCGAAAACCCTGTCCTTAATGGAGTCGATTTTGAGCGATTTTGAGTCATGCGTGGTTGCAACAAGTCACATTTGCGCGGATCCAGCATAGCTACTCTATTTTTTTTGCCTGGTTGTTTTGCTGGAACATTATGCATACTAGTACATTATGCTTTCCTACTTTGCTCGTAACAGAGCTAAGTAGCTTGAGATTCGTGCTGTAGAGCCGAAGTTTCTGGAGCACTCTGGATCCAACATGATATTGACATGATCAAACCAGGTATCAATCGGATTTGCGGGGGGCTCACAAAAAGGAAGGAATCTTGAAACAATGCACTGCGAACATAAATTCAAAGAGCACAGCATAATACCTTCAGAGAAACTATTCGAAACACAACACTGTACGTGAAACAGCTTCAAGCTAGTAGCAGCGATTAAAAAAGCATTGAAACAAATTTACAAGAAATCTGTTCTATTAAATCAAAATGCGCTTTTCAAATATCTTGGCAATCGTTGCCACGCTTACCCTTTCTGTACAGCAGTCTCTTGCTGTACCGGGAAATGGAAATGGAAACCAAAAACAGACCGTCTGCCATGGAACAAGTAGTGATACCAATCCTTACGACAAGCTCAGTTTACCGCCTCCTGCGGTCGCGACGCATCTCAGCGATCAACACAACCAAGGGAAAAAGTGGAGGGACGGGCTTCCAGGAGATAAAACATGGGATGGCGGAGTCCTGGATGAAAATTGCAAGATTGTCTACCCACCACCGACTGCGTCCCCAACCGCCAAGCCGGCGCCTACGTCCAAGCCGACAACCGCGCCTACGAAAAAGCCAACTCTCGCTCCTACACCAGGACCGACCGCCTTGCCCACGGCAAGCCCAACTGTCCTGCATCATGCCTACCCCACGAAAAAACCAGCGCCGCAGATTGGGCGAGTCTCATGCTATCGACGCGGCAAAGGAATCATGTTTCGGTTTTAACTACAAACTGCATGAGCTTTGCGTGAGCGACGTTTTGGCCATGGGTGATCCCACCGTTGCCAATGTTTTCAAGGAGATGCAAGATTCAATCCATTAGACTGAGCTCAAACTACAAGTAATTGGATATATAGAGAAGTTTGATAGAAAGTCTTTGAGTCAACTACATTTTATTGATACATAATGCATTTGCTTTGAAGTTTAGACTAGCTTGCTTGAGCAGCAAACTGCATGAGAGAGTGTTTGTTTTGTACTGCACTTTCCGGAATATCCACCAGCGGGAACTGGAGGCTTCGGATATCCATCATTTGCTGGTCAAGATCAAGGTTTTGGTTGGAACTAGCTAGTAGGAGTAGCATAGGTGCCATTGTATCAGACCTGTGTTCCGCCGCACACAAGAGAACGAACTCAGCCAGATCAAATGCTTCTATCGAATAGACTCAGATTCATTTTGTGTTTTAATATATTGTAATATCTAAGGTTTGCACATAACAAAGCCTGCTGCTTGCCTACCTAGCAGCTCGATGCAACTATTATTGCTTCTGTCCTTGTTGAATTGCCTTCAGGGTAGACTCCATTAGTTGCATCCGTTCTTTTCTCAAATCTTCATCCAAGCCTTCTGGCAACCATGCCTCGACAACTGGGGCTGGCGGCCACTCCACTTGCCTTTGAACTTCTCTTGCATCCCAAACACTTCCACAGTAAGGTGCTAGTTGTTGAATGGTCTGTAAAGAAGTTTCCCACAGCCTGGGAACATGTACAAACCGTATCAGAGCACTGCACCAATCCGCACTGCTAAAGGCTTTGCGAATGGCTTCGTCAACTTGTTCCGATGTACTGGCATGCAGCGTCGCATCCATGACAATATCTTGCGCCAATGCCAACAGCCTCTGCACAACTTTGAGAGTATCTCGTGACAAGCCCTCCTTTTGCTCTGCCAAATCCGACAGCACATTGGCGAGGAGGCTCGGTCCTTGATCGGCACAAAAATGTGTTTGCGATTGTCGATTGGCCCTTAACAGAGCTCCCAAAGCATAGAGCGTTTTGTGAACCTTCATCATGACGGAATCATAATACTCGTCCTTGGCGTTCGTGGTGTCAAGGACCGCTTTAGAGGAGGCCGCAAACTGAGCCAGGACCAAATCTAGAGCCGTCGTTTTGACAGACGAAACTTTTGCTTCCTCCCCACTCTTGTGAAGCACCTCCACTTCCGCCGTGGCAAAAGGATAAAACTCTTCCGTATTTTTGACAATGGTTCCAATAACCCAGGCTGCATGCGCTTGGATTAAGTTGACTTTGTTCCAGTCCTCTTCGGATAACGTTGGTTGTTGTGTGGTGTTGCTACTCCAACTTTCATGGACGGCATCCGCCATGAGTGACGATAGAAATGGCCATCCTCCCAGAGTATAGAAATCTCGCGCCATATCCACATCTGTCAATTGATATTCCAGATCTTTCAAGACGGAAAGAATATCTCCCACAAAAGCACGATCCTGTTCACTGTCCAGATCCAAGGATTGCAACTGAGAAATGGGATCTTCCAAATACTCCCGCATGCTTTTAATGCGATCTTTCAAGAGCTGTGGCAAGTCGGCCAAGTGGTCGTCTTGAAAATTCTTGAGTTCGGCTTGACGCTGTTCCCAAATTTCCTTCATTTTTCGTTCCCATTCCGCGCGTTGTTCCGGCGTAATTTTAGTTTTGGAAGCCACTTTTTCTTCTGGTATTTTTTCGGGAATTCCTCCCATGCGTTCTTGCTCCTCGGGCGGTAAATTGGACAAGGCCCGATGCATCATATCGTAGTCGTACTGCGAGGATGAGGGGGGCGTCGCGTCGTCGACATTGCCATTGGCATCGATTTTTGCCACAGCCATGCCAGTACTTGTTGAATCTGAGCCGATTTTTTTTGGTGCTCCATTACTGTCACCTTCGGTGTCATCATCCTCATCAATCGTCTTGACCCATTTTTCGCCCGTCGTCATATCCATGCGAACGTGGACTCCCGCTGGAATGGTGTCATTTTCGCCCAATAAGGTCCATTCACTGGTCACTTCAACTTCTTTGCCATGGGCAACACCACAAGCCAGAAAAGAGGCAACAACAAGGAGAAAGAGGCAAGGAAAGAGGAGGGATTGTCTTGTGGCACGGTTCATTTTCGTTTCGTTGTGTTTTGCGATTTCTTTATCTAGGTATTTTCTTCTTTGGAAGAAAAGTGAGAACAGTAATTGCTGCCTTCTCTGTTTGTGTGGGCTAATAGTAGTTCGAAATAAATGACACGCGTTACAATGGTAAACGATTGAGATTCGTTGCAGCATTGTTGGCCTTGTTGGCAAAGTCTGTTTGGTTGTTGTTGTTACGTTTGATTGTTGCTTTTTGCGATGTGTCGCTTTGAATTGTGCCACGTGGAAGCATGTACGATTTTTTTGTGTGATAGGAGACGCACACGAACTCTTTTTTGATTTTGGTCGTGGAGCCATGGGACTGACGATCACGACTCACTCGCTCTCATTTTTCGGATAACGCGAGCAAAATAATGAGGCGAAAAAGCAACCATCAGCCAAAGATATCTATGACTTCATGTCTGCTAGTTAGTAGTAGAGCTATCATAACATCATCCTTTATCCAACCGTCTAGCCATCATCTACTATACAAACCAAAAGAGAGATTACAATGAAAACTACTAGCTCGATCACTCTCACACTCTCGATTACCATGATGGTGATTTCTCCCTCGTGGGGATTGAAAGAATTTGCCACCCAGGCAACCTCTCAACTTGAAAAGCTCTACATGGATGACTGCAACTTAGACTCTGATCCTCATGGCTTTTACGGGGCCTTTTTGCAGCCCTGTGAATTTCAATTCCGTCGCAGCAAGGGTCTGGCGTCGGCTTATGATGACGTGGATGCTTGTTCCGACGAGAAGAGTACTTTGATCTCTTCACCACGTCCCATGCATTGGTTCTTTAATCTGTCAGAGCATTATACCAAGGAGGATTGGGAAAAGCTCAGCAGCAATGACATGCCTACGGCAGAAGATTTAATGTTGTGGCCGGATCAATGTGTGGGGATCAAACCACGCTGCTATTCGACTTCGGAGAGCAGTCCTGCAATTCAGGACACCTTGGCTCGTCTCTTTTCGTCGGGTGGCATCCCCCAAGATGCCACTCATGTGATAGTGGACTGTCGGGGGGATGCGGCAGCACTCAGCCGTGTCGTTTACGCGATGGCGGGGGGATTGGAAACAAGTGCTCCCACACTCATGGCATGGATGGTGACGGTTCTGCTCGTTTCGACCGTGATGGGTATGTGGTGCATCTATGCCTGTCTGCGGCTATGCGGCTGCAACAATGGCGATGGGTCCAGAAGGCCCAACTATTATAATAAGAAAGCAGCTATTCCGAACTACGATTTCGTTGAAACGGTGGACTGTGAGGTTGTGGAAGGTGGAAGCAATCGAAAGGAATTGAAATACTAAAATCCATTTGCGCCGTTTGTTGTAGCTCTCTGGTAGTAAAAATAAAGTCACTCAATATGGAACAGCTAACAAGACATAGTCTACTTATGGAGTGATGCCATCAACAAAAGGGTTGCGCACACTGTCTCCAAAATATCGCAATTTAGTAGCATGTGAACTCTTAATCTTCATGGTAATAACAGTTCGCGTACATATTCGAATCGTAGTTCCCATTGCGCCTGCTCCGCCATAGCGCTGTTAGATAGATAGCTTTTATAATTGACGACATGCATGTAGCTCGCCCTACCAGAATTCAACGAACAGCAAACTTCAACCTTGGAAACCAACCATGAAGGGACAATCAAGCTGCACAGCAAAAGAGAAAAAGAAACATCAACAACCCCGAACCCTCACACTTTCTCTATTTGTCCTGTCAGCCTCTTGTCTTTTTGCATACTTTTTTGTGGGTCTTCCAGTGCTCTTTTTGGCATTGTCGACTGCAATAATACACGATTTCGCATCGCTCGCAAACCTTGTACTGCTTCGTCAGCGACTCCTCTGTGGTAGAGCAATTCTCGCACGTTTGGAGAGTTACTCGTGCCTTTCCTTCCGCAAAGTCTTTTGGTATTCCTCTCGTTAGAGGAGCAAGTACCATTTTCATAATCTCATCATCGGTGAGCGATTCCACAACATGGATCGACGGTTTCTTGTTCAGGGAAATGGGAACCATCTTGAGATACATCTGGTTGTCTAATGGAATATTTTGTGTCAATTCATAGTCCATTAAGTCTCGGTACAGTTTGACATTTTCATTGTATTTCTTTTGTTCAAAATACATGTTGTACCGAACATGCTGATGCTTGCATCGAAACGTACGATAGGTGTAGAGGTCGATGGCGTCATTGCTGGATATGGCGTTTCGTTCAAACAATGGAAACAGCTCTTTTTCTGCCAAGTCCAAGACCTTTTCGCAGTCACTATAACTCCCTCGCTGACGATACACAACCGCTAACGTCCCCAATATGCCCACTGTATGGTTGAGGTCATTATGATTTTCGGGCTTGGAGAAGAAATTCATCCAGACCTCTTGGTGTTCTATGATATCGTCGTAGTAGGCTCGATAGTGCTGTTCTCCCCTCAAATTTCCAAGCTTCTCGTTGTCCTTGGACGGCCCTTTTTGGTAGTGTAAATTCGCCTCCTGCTTCAAGAAAAAATTAGGCGGCACGTCACTGCCTTTGGGAGTAGGATAATGTTTGGTTAAAAGATCGTCCACGGTTCCTCTTTTCATGGCTTGTTTCACTTCTTTGCGATGGGCACTGCTATCTTTATTCCACGCGTTTAACTGCTCCGCCTTGTCCACGCAACATGCGAGCTTGTGTCGTGGCCAATCCTGTGCTTGACACTCCCGGCTACAGTAGTGGGGAATCTTGCAACGCGAACATCTCTTGCAGTCCCCGTCGCTTTTGCCACACACAACACACATTTTCATCATCATGTTGTTGGGTGATGGATGCTGCTGCTGCTGTGTTTCCATTGTGTCTTACTGTTTTTGTATACGGTCAGTTCTATTTTCGGTAATGCCAAGGACTCTGGGCAACATTTTTTAGGTCCTAGCTACTACAAGTAGCTAGTGAAGTGGCTAATGCTACAGCTAGTTGCAGTCATGAAAAATTACAACTGATTTCGTAATTTAATGTGACCTTAACACAGTCAATCAATTTGGATCCTCGTTAGGAAGATATGAGTCACGAGCGAGACTGGGGCATCACTTTCATCACCGTCATCGATTCGAAATTTCGAATTGTTCAATCATGCAATTGATGTTTCAGTTGATCGCTTCCAGCTGCAGGTGTCCAAATAATAAGCCTTCACTCTGTCTCCTTGAGATGACATGATAGTTGCTAGTAGACTAGTTGCTAGCTAGCTAGTAGTAGAGTTGCAAGGTATCCGTCTCAGTTCTAATAGTACAGCAGAAAGCTTTAACTAACGCAAGATGACCTCTAGTGGAAAATCACAGAAAGAGTACCTTCTTCTCCTTGCAGGAGCAGCAGCATCCATTGCCACCTTTTGGAACCTGCGAAATCAGAGGAGGGATACTCCTGTACAAGAAGACAAACGTGCTTTGCAAGACGACAAAGAGCCAGATTATATTGTACACGATGATACGTATTACTTGGAATATGCTCACAAACTACGACGAGCTTTGATTCCACCTCAACAAAGTAATTTTCGCGTGGTGGCCATTTTTCGTTTGGAGGGTGGAGAAATCCTTTGTGGCACGAATGATGAACCTTCTCCCAACATTTCCATGGCCATGTGTGCCGAACGATGCGCCCTTTTAAAATATCGAGTAGAACAGCGCACCGAAAAGGTGGACACCATTTATATTGTGACCGATGCCAATACACCCGTGACACCCGGCACGGCTTGTCGAGAATACATGAGTGGACATTTCGCCATTGACCGACACACGACTCGCATTGTCATGCAATCCAAGGATCCAAATTCCATGCCAATTCTACAAACATTGGCAGAATTATATCCCTTTCCCTCGATTTACAATCGATTGAATCCACAGGAACAAATGGAGTTGGGAAAGCGATTCGAGCTGACGGCCCGAAAACAATTGGAACAATTGCACGTCCCCGACCTGCCTGCTGCCAATTTGACGCAACTCGTAAATTTGGCACGGGAAGCCTGTGACATTGACAATCGAGATTCCTTACATGCCATTCGATATGGTGCGGCCATGGCCATGGAGTATGGTGGCAAGATTGATATTTTGAGTGCTTCCCAAATCAAAGCCTTGGAATACAGTTCCACCCTGGACGCGGTCTGCCAACTCTCCTTTCAAGTCTTGTCACGCACCCAAAAAAGCAAGGGTACACCACGCTTGTTGGCATTGGTGCAAGTGGATCAATTTGGAATCCCTCATGGGCCCTTTGCAGCGGCACGAGCGTTTCTGGTCGAGCAGGGGTTTGGAGATTGTGCCGTCATTCTGACAAAACTGGAGGAGGAGAACGGAAAGGACGCTACCACGATCACGGTCCAGACTGTGGCAGCGCTGGATTTGGCGCCAGATGTTCCAGAATTTAGATCACGCGAATAGAGAGATACTGTCTCTTATACACATCTGACGCTGCCGACGAATAGAGAGGTGTAGATCTCGGTGGTCGCCGTATCATTAA
>ENA-ORBV01009045-ORBV01009045.1-microbial-mat-metagenome-genome-assembly--contig:-NODE-9045-length-16515-cov-7.903881_pt1 | contig 16515 bp, 9 predicted proteins | sample MGYA00237777_ERZ505514 | MGnify/ENA primary metagenome ERZ505514 (study PRJEB26160, sample SAMN06269048) | microbial mat metagenome | isolation source: Oligotrophic lake microbial mat | place... | reverse complement strand
GTGGACGGTGGACGGTGGACGGTGGACGGTGGACGGTGGACGGTGGACGGTGGACGGTGGACGGTGGACGCTCAAGGCTGTACTCCAGCGTGAAGGGCGTCGAGGTCGGGGCGCAGCACGACACTCTCCTGCTCGTTGGGGTCGGTGCGCGCCAGGATGGCCACAGCCTCGTCGGGGCCGGGGTTGTAGGGCAGGTGCGGGACACCGGCAGGGATGTACAGGTACTCGCCGGCGACCACAGTGAGCTGCTGATCGAGCCGCTCGCCGTACCACATCTCGGCTCGCCCGCTGATCATATAGATGGCCGTCTCGTGAGCGGCGTGCAGGTGCGCCTTCGCCCGCGCGCCCGGCGGCAGCCGCAGCATGTGCATACAGATGCCGTGGGCGCCCGCGCTCTCCGTCGAGATCCCGCTGGCATAGGTGAAGCCCTGCTTGCCGTCGTAGCTCCCCTCGCCGCGCACGACTCTACATATCGGTGTATCCATCGCCTCCTCGCTCTGTATGTCGGCTGCCACAGCGCTCACAGTAGCACAGGCGCATCGCCGCCGCAATCGGCTGCGACGACCCACGACGGACGCCGGACGCGCCGCTGTCTGACGGCCTTCGGTCGTCGGTCGTGTTAGGAAGGGCTACGTCATGGTCGGCGCTGTTGCCAGAAGCAGGCGGTTGAAACCGCGTCGGCAGGGCCTGCGGCCGCGCGTCGGCCTGCGCCGACACGTCCGGACTCGCCCGCGCAGGCGGGCGCCCGGCGCACCGCGCCACCACGGCGCGCTTTTAAGCGCCCGCCTGCCGACCATGACGGTCGTCGGTCGTGTCAGGGATTTCCCTGGCACGCTTCTTGCTTACCCCCCTACACGAGTGCGTTTTCACGGTGGCCGAACATCCCCCCCGCGCAGCTGTGCGCCCGCAGCGAGCGCTCCTCACGCCGCCGTTGAACTGCTCGGGCGCCTCAGCGAGCGCGCACAATCTGCGTGCCCAGGAGGTATTGCTATGGTTGAGCAGTCGTCGATACACTGTGCGAATTGCGGCACGAGCATGGAGCTGCCCGAGGGGGCTAGCGACGCCGTGATCTGTCCGGTCTGCCAGTTTGTGAACGAGCTAGGCGCGGCGCCCGCGCATACCAGCTTTACCCCAGACACGCTAGAGACGCAGCTGGGCAGCCTGATCGACCAGGCCCGCACGAGCGGCCTGGAGCTAGACGAGATTGTGCGGGTGCTGCGCGACGAGCTGGAGTTCACCGCCGAGCTGGCCAGCAGCGGGCGCAATCTGTGCGTGCAGATCATCGACCTTGGCCCTCTGGAGACGCAGCTTCCCCAGCGGCTGATGCGGGAGCGCAGCCCAGTGCTGCGCGGTCGCGTTGTGGGGAGATAACGCCCACAGCCTTACATCCGCAGATTGCGCAGATTGCGCAGATGTTAGGCGCCCGACCGGCCCTAATCTGCGTCATCTGCGCAATCTGCGGATGCACGTTAGGATCTAATGAGCTCTAAAATCACTCGCGCCTCGCTCGTGGGCGGCCTGCGGTCGCTTGCGGCGCGCGTGCGCCTGGGCCAGGGCCCCAACGCTGAGTCTGCCGATGGCCCGCTGCGCGGCGAGCTGCTGAGCCTCGCCCAGCTTGAGGCCCACGCCCGCGACTTAGCCGCCGATCACAGCGACGCCGTGCTGCTGCGCTCGGGCGACCCGCTGCGCGCCGCGCTCGACGAGGACGAGCGGCGGCTCTCCCTTGTCCAGCACGCGCTTGCCGAGGATGTGCAGGGCCGCGTTGCGATCAGCCCCGCCGCCGAGTGGCTGCTCGACAACGCCTACGTTGTGGGCGAGCAGATCCGCGCCATTCGTCACGACCTGCCGCGCGGCTATTACCGCGAGCTGCCCAAGCTGCGGCGCGGCCCGCTGGCCGGCCTGCCGCGCGTCTACGCCATCGCCCTGGAGCTGATCAAGCACTCCGATGGCCGCGTGGAGCCAGAGACCCTGCTGCGCTTTCTGCTGGCCTACCAGTCGGTGACGCCGCTACGCATGGGCGAGCTCTGGGCCGTAGCGATCATGCTGCGCATTGGGCTGGTAAAGAATCTTAGCCGCCTGGCGGCGCTGGTGCTGCGCGCCCGCGCGCTGCGCAGCGAGGCCGACACCTGGGCCGAGCGCCTGCTCGACGAGGCCGCCGACACTGCCGATGAGACGGCGGTGCTGCGCGAGATCACGCAGCGCTACCCCGTGCTGCCAGTGACCCTTGCCGCGAACCTGCTGCGCCGCCTGCGCGCCCACGAGGGCGACCACGACATCGGCCCGATTGTGACATGGCTGGAGACCAAGCCCGTAACCCACCACGACAGCGTCGAGTCGCTGGTTCACGAGGAGCACCAGCGCCAGGCCGCCAACCAGCTCTCGGTGGGCAACAGCATCGCCAGCATGCGCGCCATCAGCGCCCTGAGCTGGCCCGACTGGTTTGAGCGTGTGAGCCTGGTGGAGCAGGTGCTGCGGCGCGACCCGGCCGGGGCCTACGCGCGCAGCACCTTCGCCACGCGCGACCGCTACCGGCACGCGGTGGAGGAGCTGGCGCGCGGCGCAAAGCTGAGCGAGTACGAGGTTGCCCGCCGCGCTGTGGCCCGCGCCGAGCACGCCCGCGGCGACGACCCGCGCCTGCGCCATATCGGCTACGACCTGGTAGACAAAGGCCGGGCCGCGTTCGAGGCCGAGCTTGGCTACACGCCCAGCGCACTGGAGCGCGCCCGCAGCGCGGCGCTGGAGCACCCCACCGCGCTCTATCTAGGCGCCATCGGTGGGCTTACAGCGGCCACGCTGGCCGCCGGGCTGCGGCTGGCGGGGCGCGGCCAGCAGGCTGGTGGGCGCGGCTGGGGGCTAGCCGCCGCCCTCGCCCTGCTGCCCGCCAGCGCTCTCGCCACCGAGCTGGTGAACCGCGCCATCACCAGCGCGCTGCCGCCACGCGTGCTGCCGCGCCTGGATCTCGACGGCGGCATCCCCGCCGAGCTAACCACGGTGGTGGTGGTGCCGACGCTGCTGCTTACGCGCGAGAGCATTGGCCACCAGCTAGACAGCCTGGAGGTGACTGCGCTCGCCAACGCGGACCCGCACCTGCACTTTGCGCTGCTCACCGACTTTGCCGACGCGCCCGAGGAGAACATGCCCGAGGATGTGGCGCTTGTGGCGGCCGCCAGCGAACAGCTGCGGCAGCTGGCCGAGCGCCACGGCCCCGAGCGCTTCCTGCTGCTGCACCGGCGCCGCGTCTGGAACGAGCGCCAGGGCCGCTGGATGGGCTGGGAGCGCAAGCGCGGCAAGCTAGAGGAGTTTAACGCGCTGCTGGCTGGCGCGCACGACACCACCTACACGGCCATGGTCGGCGACCTGGATGTGCTGGCGCGCGTGCGCTACGTGATCACGCTGGACTCCGACACGCAGCTGCCGCGCGACGTTGGCCAGGCCCTGATCGGCACCCTGGCCCACCCGCTCAACCAGGCCCGGCTCGACCCGGACACGGGGCGCGTGAGCGATGGCTACGGCATCCTGCAGCCCCGCGTGGGCATCGACCTGGGCAGCGGCACGGCCAGCCGCTTTGCGCGCGTGTTCGCCGGCAATGTGGGCGTAGACCCCTACACCACCGCGGTGTCCGACGCCTACATGGATCTCTTTGGCGAGGGCATCTTCGCGGGCAAGGGCATCTACGACCCGGCAGTGCTGCGGGCGGCGCTCCACGGTCGCTTCCCTGAGAACGCCCTGCTGAGCCACGATCTGATCGAGGGCCTGTACGCGCGCACCGGGCTGCTCACCGACGTGGAGGTGGTGGACAGCTACCCCACCACCTACGCCGCCTGGGCCGCCCGCCAGCATCGCTGGGTGCGCGGCGACTGGCAGATCTCACCTTGGTTGCTGCCGCAGACGCCCGGCGCCGCCGGCCCCAGGCCAAACGTGCTGCCGCCCATCGCCCGCTACAAAATCTTCGACAACCTGCGGCGCAGCCTTACGCCGCCCGCCACCGTGGCGCTGCTTGCGGCCAGCTGGCGCTGGCTGCCTGGCCGCCCCGCCGCCTGGACTGGGCTGGCCCTGGCGCACCTGATGGCGCCCCTGGCCTTCGACCTTGTGGGCGCCGCCGTGGCCGCCCTGCGCGCGCCCACCAACCTGAGCGCCCTGCGCGCCAGGGGCGTCGAGCTGAGCGTGAGCGCCCTGCGCCTGGCGCTGAATGTGGCCTTTCTGCCCGACCAGAGCGCGCTGAACCTCGACGCCATCGCCCGCACGCTCACGCGCCTGCTGCTCACCCGGCGCAAGCTGCTGGAGTGGGAGACGGCCGCGCAGTCGCAGAGCCGGCTCCAGAGATCGCACAGCCCGGTGCTGCAGCGCGGCGCGCCCATGGTTGTGGGCGGCGCGCTGCTCGCCGCCTGGGGCAACCTCCAGCCGTCGCCTACCCAGCGCCCCTGGCTCGTCGCCCTACCCGTGCTGGCCAACTGGCTCGCGGCGCCGGCCCTGGCCGCCTGGCTGGATCAGCCCTACCTAGCGCGGGTGCGCCCGCTAACCGCAGAGGAGCAGCTGCTGCTGCGTCGGCTCGCCCGCGCCACCTGGGCCTACTTCGAGCGCTTTGTGCGCGCCGAGGCCAACTTCCTGGCGCCCGACAATTTTCAGGAGACGCCCCGGCCCTTGATCGCTGACCGCACCTCGCCCACCAACATCGGCCTCCAGCTGCTGGCCGACCTGGCCGCCCATGATTTTGGTTACATCGGCCTGAAGGAGCTCGCCACGCGCACCGAGCGCGCCATGGACAGCATGGAGCGGCTGGAGCGCCACCGGGGCCACCTGCTGAACTGGTACGACACCCAGAGCCTGCGCCCGCTGCCGCCCGCCTATGTCTCCACGGTAGACAGCGGCAACCTGGCGGGCGCGCTGCTCACGCTGCGCCAGGGCTATCTCGCGCTGTGCGACACGCCGCTGATCGGCCCGCAGGCGCTGGCGGGGCTGCGCGATACGCTGGCGCTGCTGGAGGAACAGCTCCAGCAAGATCATCCGCAGATGACGCAGATGACGCAGATGACGCAGCAGGGCCGGACGCCAGCGGCGAGTTTCGGAACGGCCGCGCTAGGCGAGGGCGGAACTGGAGTACGTGAGGCGGTAGCCGCTATGGCGGGCTGGCTGTCCGCAGCCCCAACAACGGTTGGCGAGTACGCCGATCTGCTTGGCGAGCTGGCGCAGTGGGCCGACGAGCTGGTGCTGACGGGCCCCGCCGCCGACTGGGCCACGCGCCTTGCGAGCCAGGCCCGCAGCCTGCTGGACGACCTGGATAGCTTTGTGGCGCCCGAGCTGCGCGGGATGGCGCCGCCCACGCTGGGCGAGCTGGCCGACAGCGGCAACCCCGACGCGGCCGAGCTGCTGGCGCGCCACGAGCGCATCGCCCAGGCCTGCGCCGAGCAGGTGGCGGCGATGGAGTTCGGCTTTCTCTACGACGAGCGGCGCCACCTGTTTGTGATCGGCTTCAGCGTAGCGGAGGGCAGGCGCGACGACTCCTACTACGATCTGCTGGCCTCGGAGAGCCGCCTGGGCAGCCTGCTGGCGATCGCCACGGGCCAAGTGCCGCAGGAGCACTGGTTCCACCTGGGGCGCGCGCTTACGGCGGTGGGCCTGCGCACGGCGCTGCTCTCGTGGAGCGGCACGATGTTCGAGTACCTGATGCCGCTGATCCTGATGCGGCGCTACCCCGAGACGCTGCTGGACGCCACCTACGACGCGGCGGTGGCCCGGCAGATCGCCTACGGCAAGGAGCGCGGCGTGCCCTGGGGCATCTCTGAGTCGGCATTCAACGCCCGCGACCTGGCGATGAACTATCAGTATCGCGCCTTCGGCGTGCCCGGCCTGGGCCTGAAGACGGGCCTGGCGGAAGATCTGGTGATCACGCCCTACGCCACGGTGCTGGCGCTGGCGGTGCGCCCCGCCGAGGCGCTCGCTAATCTACAGGCCCTGATCGACGACGGCATGTTCGGCGCCTACGGGCTGTACGAGGCCGCCGACTACACGCCCAGCCGCCTGCCGCCAGGGCAGCGCCGCGCGCTGATCCGCTCGTACATGGCCCACCACCAGGGCATGAGCCTGCTGACCCTCGGCAATACACTGCATGGCAACCTGATGCAGCGCCGCTTCCACGCCGAGCCGAGCGTGCAGGCCGCCGAGCCGCTGCTTCAGGAGCGTGTGCCGCAGGCCCCGCCGCTCCAGCGGGCGCGCGAGGCGGCGGGCGAGACGCAAGTGGACTTCGCCGAGCCGCCCACGCCACGCCAGTTCACCACGCCGCACACGGCGGTGCCCTACACGCACCTGCTCTCGAACGGGCGCTACAGTGTGATGCTGACCAACGCGGGCGGCGGCGCCAGCTCGTTCGACGACCTGGCCGTAACGCGCTGGCGCTCCGATGTGACCCGCGACGACCGGGGCAGCTACATCTATGTGCGCGACGCCCGCAGCGGTGCTGTCTGGAGCACCGCCTACCAGCCCACCAGCCACGACGCGCACGGCTACCAGGTGATCTACGGGCTGGACAAAGCCGAGTTCCGCCAGCAGGTGGCCGGGATCGACACACGCATGGAGGTTGTGGTCTCTGCCGAGGAGAACGCCGAGCTGCGCCGCGTGACGCTGACGAACCTGACGGCGGCGCCGCGCGAGCTGGAGCTGACGAGCTACGGCGAGGTGGTGCTGGCCACGCCGGGCGCCGACGAGGCGCACCCCGCGTTTGCCAACCTGTTTGTGGAGACCGAGTTTGTGCCCGAGCACGACGCCCTGCTGGCCTCGCGCCGCCCGCGCGCGCCGGGCGCCCGCCAGGTGTGGGCCGTACATAGCCTGAGCGTGCGCGGCCACGCCCTGGGCGCCACGCAGCACGAGAGCGACCGGGCGGCCTTTGTGGGCCGTGGGCGCGATCTGGCCGACCCGCAGGCGCTGCATGGCCCGCTGGGCGGCCACAGCGGCGCCGTGCTCGACCCGGCGCTGAGCCTGCGGCGGCGCGTGCGGATCGTGCCGGGCGGCAGCGCGCAGATTACGTTCATTACGGGGGTGGCCGAGAGCCGCGCCGAGGCGCTGGCCATGGCCGACCGCCTGCACGACCCGGCGGCGATCGTGCGCGTGTTCGAGCTGGCGTGGACCCAGAGCCAGGTGGAGCTGCGCCACATTGGGGTGGACGCGGACCAGGCACACCGCTTCCAGCGGCTCGCGAGCGCCGCGCTCTTTCTGGATGGGCACCGTCGCACGCGGCCCGATGTCATCGCCGCCAACAGCAAGGGGCAGCCCTCGCTGTGGCCCTACGGCATCTCCGGCGACTTCCCGCTGATGCTAGTGCGCGTTGGCGTGAACGACGACCTGATGCTGGTGGCCGAGCTGCTGCGCGCCCACGAGTACTGGCGGCTTAAGCGGCTGCTGGTGGACCTAGTGATCCTGAACGAGGATAGCGGCGGCTACGCGCAGGGGCGCCAGGAGCAGATCCTGTCCATGGTGCGCGGCGGGCGCGGCGGCACGCTGCTGAACGGGCGCGGCGGCATCTTTGTGCTGCGCGGCGACATGGTGCCGGAGTCCGACCGCACCCTGCTAGAGACAGTGGCCTGCGCCATCCTCAGCACGCGCCGGGGCGACCTGGCCCAGCATCTGCGGCGGCGCGTGCCCGACCTGGGGCATGCGCGGCGCGCCCCGACGCCGTCTACGGCGCCAGAGGGGCCGCTGCCACCCCTGACGCAAACGTATCCGCAGATTACGCAGATTACGCAGATTTCCGAACCCACTAGGGCCGGTTCGGCACCTACCAGCGCGGGTCCGGCATCTGCGCAATCTGCGCAATCTGCGGATGACTCTGCCCTGGAGCTGATGCTGCGCTCGCCGTACGGCGGCTTCACGCCGGATGGCAGTGAGTATGTGATCGAGCTGGCGCCGGGGCAGACCACGCCCGCGCCTTGGGCCAACGTGGTGGCCAACGCGCAGTTCGGCTTTATCACCACCGAGGCGGGCGGCGGCTACAGCTGGGCCGGCAACAGCCGCGAGAACCGGCTGACGCCCTGGTCGAACGACCCGGTGCGCGACCCGGCGGGCGAGGCGCTGTTCCTGCGCGATGAGGCGACCGGCGCGTTCTGGTCGCCGCTGCAGCGCATCGCGGGCGCCGGGCACATGCGCATACGCCACGGCTTTGGCTACAGCGTGTTCGAGCGGCGGCACGGCGAGATCGAGAGCGTGCTGACGCTCTCGGTGCCGACAGACGACCCGGTGAAGCTGTTTCGGCTGCGGCTGCGCAACCACGGCGCTGCGCCGATGCTGCTCACGGCCACGCTCTACGCCGAGTGGGTGCTGGGCGTGTTTCGCGCCCAGATGGCGCCGCATATCGTCACCGCCTACGACGAGGCCACAGGCGCGCTGCTGGCGCGCAACGCCTACAACGTGGAGTTCGCCGGGCGCGTGGCCTTCCTGGCGACGAGCGCGGGCGAGCTGAGCTACACGGGCGACCGGACGGAGTTTATTGGGCGCAATGGCACGCTGGCGCTGCCGACGGCCATGGCCGCACAGGAGCTCTCGGGCCACACGGGGGCGGGCTACGATCCCTGCGGCGCCATCCGCTGCGCCGTGGAGCTGGCCCCCGGCGAGGAGCGTGAGCTTGTCTTCCTGCTTGGCCAGGGCGCTGATCTGAAGCATGCGCTGGCGCTGGTAGCGCGCTACAGCGACCCGGCCGAGGCTGCGCGGGCCCACGATGAAGCGCTGGGGCGCTGGCGCGAGCTGCTAGGCGCGGCGCAGGTGCAGACGCCGGACCCAGCGCTGGACGTGCTGCTGAACGGATGGCTGCTCTACCAGACTCTGGCGTGCCGGATCTGGGGGCGCTCGGCCTTCTACCAGTCCGGCGGAGCGTATGGCTTCCGCGACCAGCTCCAGGATGTGATGTCCCTGGCGCACGCGGCGCCGGAGCTGGCGCGCGAGCAGATCCTGCGGGCTGCGGCGCGCCAGTTTGTGGAGGGCGACGTGCAGCACTGGTGGCACCCGCCAACGGGGCGCGGTATTCGCACCAGCTTCTCCGACGACTACCTCTGGCTGCCGTATGTGGCGCAGCACTACCTCGGCGTAACCGGCGACACAGCGCTGTACGACGCGGTGGAGCACTTCTTGGAGGGGCGGCCGCTGGCGGAGGGCGAGGCCGAATATTACGACCTGCCCACGCGCTCGGAGCAGCGGGGCTCGCTCTACGAGCACTGCGCGCGGGCGATCGACTACGGGCTGGGGCGCATGGGCACGCACGGCCTGCCGCTGATGGGCGCGGGCGACTGGAACGACGGCATGAATCTGGTGGGCGAGGGCGGCACGGGCGAGAGCGTCTGGGTGGGCTGGTTCCTGATCACCGTGCTGGGGCCGTTTGCAGAGCTGGCGGATACACGCGGCGAATCTAGGCGCGCTGAACGCTACAGGGCAGAGGCCGAGCGGCTGCGGGTAGCGCTAGAGGCCCACGCCTGGGACGGCGCATGGTATCTGCGCGCTTTCTACGACGACGGTACGCCGCTAGGGTCGCAGGCGAACACGGAGTGCCAGCTGGACTCGCTCACTCAGTCGTGGGCGGTGATCTCGGGCGCGGGCGAGGCGGTGCGGGCGCGCCAGGGCATGGAGGCGGTGGACGCGCAGCTGGTGGAGCGCGAGGCTGGCCTGATCCGGCTGTTCACGCCGCCATTCGATACCACAGACCACAACCCAGGCTACATCAAGGGCTACGTGCCGGGGGTGCGCGAGAACGGCGGCCAGTACACGCACGCCGCGATCTGGACGATCTGGGCCTGGACGCTGCTTGGCGAGGGCGGGCGCGCGGGCGAGCTGCTGCGGCTGATCAACCCGGTGCGCCACGCCGCCGAGCACTCCGCGCGCTACATGGTGGAGCCCTACGTCGTAGCGGCGGATGTCTACACGGCGGAGGGGCATATGGGGCGCGGCGGCTGGACATGGTACACCGGCTCGGCGGGCTGGCTCTATCGCCTGGGGGTGGAGCAGCTGCTTGGGCTGCGCCGCACGGGCGCCACGCTTACGGTTGCGCCCTGCCTGCCGCCGGAGTGGCCGGGCTACACGGCGAGCTACCGCTACGGCGCCACGCGCTACGCCATCCGCGTGGAGCGCGGCGCGGCGGCGGCGCTCACCCTGGACGGCGCACCCCTGCCAGATGGGCGCATCCCACTGCTCGACGACGGGGCCGCGCACGAGGTGCGCGTGACGCTTGGGTGAGCCGTTTGGACCGCGAACTGAACCGTCTGGACCGCGAACCGAGCCGTCTGGACCGCGAACCGAGCCGTTTGGACCGCGAATGGCGCGAAAGGGTGCGAACCACCGCGAACCCGGGTATGAGTCTTTCGCGCCTTCGCGTTCGTGTCATTCGCTTCACTTCGCGCCCTTCGTGGTCCAGACGTTCCCCGCGCCCTTCGTGGTCCAGACGTTCCCCGCGCCCTTCGTGGTCCAGACGTTCCCCGCGTCCCTGGTCTCACTCGTGCCGCAGCGCCTCGATCGGGTCGAGCCGGGCCGCCCGGCGCGCCGGGTAGATCCCAAAGAACAGCCCCACGGCCAGCGAGAAGCCCACGGCGATCAGCGCCGAGCTTAGCGTAACCGGCGCATCCAGCACGCCGAGCAGCGTCACCACCACGGGGATCACGGCGCCCAGGGCGAGGCCCACCACGCCGCCCGCCAGACTCAGGGCGAGGGCCTCGACCACAAACTGGAGCATGATGTCTTGCCCGCGCGCGCCCACGGCTTTGCGCAGCCCGATCTCGCGCGTGCGCTCGGTGACGCTCACCAGCATAATGTTCATAATCCCGATCCCGCCCACCAGCAGCGAGATCGCGGCCACCGCGCCGAGGAACAGCGTGAACAGGCTGGTGATCGTGGTGAGCGTGGTGAGGAACGAGGCCTGGTTGAGCACGCTGAAGTCGTCCTCGCTGCCGTCGGCCAGCAGCTCGTGGCGCTCACGCAGCAGAGCCTCCACCCGCGCCTGCACGCTGTTGATATCTGCGCTGTCGATTACCGACATGCCGATCGAGCTGACCAGATAGTCGTTGCCGTCGGGCGTGCGGGCGCCGAAGAGCCGCTGCTGCGCCACGGTGATCGGCACGAAGGCCTGGTCGTCCACCGAGCCGAAGCCGCCGCCGCCCTCGGCGTTCAGCACGCCGATCACGCGCAGGGCCTGGCTATCCACGCGCAGGTTCTGGCCCACGGCCTGGCCGCTCCCGAAGAGATCCTCGGCCAGCGTGGCGCCCAGCACGATCACCGGGCTCGCCCCGCTCACCTGCTCGTCGCCAAAGAAGCTGCCCGCACTCAGCGTAAGGTTGTTCACCGCCTGGTAGGCTGGGGTTACGCCCGTGACGGTAGCGCTGCTGTCGGCGGCGGGCGCCACGAGGCTGGCCGAGGAGCCGTACTGCGGCGCGGGGCCGACGATCGGCAGATTCAGGGCGGCAATGGCTTTGGCGTCGGCGTAAGTGAGCGTGCGGGCCGACCCACCGCTGCCCGGCCCGCCTTGCTGCCGCCCGGCAATGATCGTGAGCACGTTGGTGCCGATGGCCTCGATCTGGCCGGTGATCGCGGCGCTGGCGCCGTTGCCGAGCGAGAGCAGTGACACCACAGCGGCCACGCCGATGATCACGCCGAGCATGGTGAGCAGCGAGCGCACCTTGTTGGCGAGCAGGCTGTCGAAGGCGATGCGGACGATCTCGCCGCCGCCCACGCTGCGGCCGCTCTCGGGCAGCGGCGCCAGCACAGTTAGGGCGTCGGCGTCAGTCTGGGTCTGAGGCTGGGGCGCCTCAAGCGATGTGGCGACCATGTAGCTCCTCATGCAGCTGGGGCTCAGAAGGGGCGCCCTTCCGGGCCTCAGAAGGGGCGCCCACAAGGGGCGCCCTTACGTTACGTCGGTCATCGACGATCTGGCCGTCGCGCATCAGCACGGTGCGGGCGGCGTAGGCGGCCACCTCGGGCTCGTGCGTCACCAGCACGATCGTGAGGCCCTGCTCGCGGTTGAGCCGCTGGAGGATGCCCATGATCTCCACGCTGGTCTTCGAGTCCAGGGCACCCGTCGGCTCGTCGGCGAGGATAATCGCGGGGCTGCCGGCCAGGGCTCTGGCGATCGCCACGCGCTGCTGCTGCCCGCCCGAGAGCTCGCGGGGGCGGTGGTCCATACGGTCGCCCATGCCCACCAGCCGCAGGGCCGCCTGGGCGCGCAGCTTGCGCTGGGCCGTGGGCACGCCCCGGTAGACGAGCGGCATCTCCACGTTGCGCATGGCCGTCTGGCGCGGCAGCAGCATGTACTGCTGGAAGACGAAGCCGAGCTTGCGGGCGCGCACCAGGGCCAGGGTGTCGGCGGGCAGGCTCGCCACCTCGTCGCCGTCGAGCTTGTAGCTGCCGGCGCTGGGGGTGTCGAGCAGGCCGATCATGTTCATCAGCGTGCTCTTGCCGCTGCCGCTCGGCCCCATGATCGCCACGAACTCGCCCCGGTCGATGCTCAGGGTGACGCCGCGCAGCGCCGCCACCTCCACATCGCCCATCTTGTAGACCTTGTGCATATCGCTGATTGTGATCGCCTCGGAAGGCATAGAGTTTGCTCCTGGATCGGTCTAGCTTATGCGGGGCGCTGCCCCCTCAACCCCCAAAGCTGATGCTCGTCAGCAGCGAGGGCGCGTGTCGCTGCATGCCTCGGACCGCCAATGAGCGTGGACGATCCTGGAGGCGGCTGCACCGCCTGCGGTCCGATTTCGCGGTGGTTCGCTGCCTTTCGCGCTGTTCGCGGTCCAGACGGTTCGGGTTCGGTCGACCGCCCGCCCCTACCCCTACCGCCCAAACAGCCCGCCGCCCTGTGGCTGCTCGCTGCGGCCGGGGTCGGCGATGATCGCCTGGCCCGCGCTCAGCCCGCTCAGGATCTCGCTGTTGATGCCGTCGCTCAGACCTATGGTTACATCCAGCTCCTGCGGCTGCCCGTCGGCGCCCGGCACCTGTACGGCGTAGCCCGCGCCCTTCGGCAACAGCGCCGAGGTTGGCACAAGCAGCGCGCCGTCCTTCTGCGCGTACACGATGTCGAGGTTGGCCGTCATGCCCACCCGCACCGCCTCGCCCGGCGCGTCCAGATTTACCCGCACTTTGTAGGTCACCACGCCGCTGTCGGTCTCGGCAGAGGGGGCGATGTAGCTCACCGTGCCCGTCAGAGCTGTGCCGCGCAGCGCGTCTACCGTGAGGCGCACCGGCATGCCCAGGGCCACCTTGGCAACATCGTTCTCGCTCAGCTTCAGGTCTACGTGCAGCGGGTCGCGGTCGATCAAGCTTACTGCGGCGGTGCCATTCGCCAAGCTGCCGGGCACGATTGCCACGCTGCTGACCACGCCGTCGAAGGGTGCGGTGAGCGTGGCCTGCTCCAGCTGGAGCTTGGCCTGCGCCAGCGACTGCTCGGCCTGGGCCACGCTCGCCGCCTGGATGCGCAGGTCGGAGCCTGTGGCCGGCGCGGTCTGCTCGGCCAGGTTGGCGCGGGCCTGATCCACGCTGGCCTGGGCCACGGCGATGTCGGCGGCGGTGCCGCCCTGGCGCAGCTTGGCAAGGCTGGCGCGGGCCTGGTCTACACTGGCTTGGGCCTGGACAATCTCGGCCTGAGTCGCCCCTTCACGGGTAGTCCTCAGCTTCTGGTCGGCCTCGCGCAGCTGCGACTCGGCGCTCTGCAGCCCGGTGATCTCGTCGGCCTGGGCCTGCTCGTAGGCGAGTTGCTTCTGGCGCAGGCTCTCCTCGTTCGTGGCGACAGCGCGCTCGGCGGCGGCCTCCTGGTCGATGTTCGCCTGCGGCAGGTCGCCCGGCAGGCTTTCGAGCCTGCGGTTGTCCCAGTAGATGCGGCTGTACTCGTCCTGGCTGTCGCGCAGCGTGTTGGCGGTCTGCTCCATCTCCGAGCGAGCGCGCTCCTTCGCCACGGCCAGGCTCTTGCGCTGAGAGTCAAGGGTTGCGGCGGCCTGGTCGTAGCTGGCCTGGGCGCTGGCGAGCGTGTCCGCCTTCGGCCCGGCCTTCAGGTCGTCGAGCTGCGACTGGGCCGAGCGCAGCTGGGCCTCGGACTCGGCGATGTCGGCGGGGGTGATGTTGTTGGTGCGCGCCTTGGCCAAGCTGGCCTCGGCGCTGGCCACGCTGGCCTGGCTGGCGGCGAGCTGCTCGGGCGTGGCGTTGCCGCCCTGGCGCTGCTCCAGCTGGGCGCGGGCGCTCTCCAAGCTGGCCGTGGCGCTGTCCACCTGGAGCTGTAGGTCGCGTGTGTCGAGGCGGGCGAGCAGCTGGCCGACGCGCACCGTCTCGCCCTCGCTCACCAGCACCTCGGTGACGGTGCCGTTGATCGGGAAGCTGAGATCGAGCGACTGCTCGGCGGCGATGGTGCCGGTGCCGGCAACGGTGGCGGTGATGCCGCCGCGGACGATGTTGGTTGTGGCTGTGGCGGCGCCAGCTGGCTGGCCGGCGGGGCGGGTGACGACAAGCGCGGCGATGATCGCCAGGACGATCACGGCGATGCCGGCCGCAATCCAGCGCCCGCGCTGGGCAGGCTTTGTGTTCGGGTAGGCGGTGGTGGCCATTGGGGCGACTCCTAGCAAGGGAACAGGGGACAGGGGACAGGGGACAGGGCGGCATCAGGCGAGCAGCCTGAGCGGCGAGAATGGTGAGGCAGCGCTGCAAAATGCAAAAGCAGGGCAGGCCTGGCTGCACTCAGCACTCAGCACTCAGCACTCAGCACTCAGCACTCAGCACTCAGCACTCAGCACTCAGCATAGGCCACCGCAGGCTGCGCCGCATCGGGGAAGGCAGTGAGTGGCGCTCACCCGGATGGGTGAGCGGGACGTGCTACAATCGTCGTAGACGCCCTGCTCCATTACGCAAGGGCACAGAGCGCAGCCCATGTGGCGGCCCTGTGCCCTGTGCCCTGTACCCTGTACCCTTGTCTCAGGACCGCCTATGATCAGCGTTCTTGTCGTGGATGATCACCCTGTGGTGCGCCACGGCCTAGTAGCCATGCTGCGCTACGCCCCCGATCTCGAGGTGCTCGGCGAGGCGGCCGACGGCGCCACGGCCTTGCGCCTGCTCGGCGAGCTGCGCCCCGACGTGGTGCTGCTCGATCTGCGCCTGCCCCAGCTAAGCGGCGTGGAGGTGATGCAGCAGGCCAAGAGCCTCGGCCTCGTCACCCGCTTCCTGGTGCTCACCACGTACGACACCGACGAGTATATCGGCCCGGCCCTCGCCGCCGGCGCCCAGGGCTACCTGCTCAAAGACAGCCCGCCCGAGGATCTGCTGCGCGCCATTCGCTCCCTCATGCTGGGCCACGCCGCGCTGGAGCCTGCCGTCGCCGCGCGCCTGCTCGCCCGCGTCGCCAGCGGCCCCGCCACCGACGAGCTCTCCACCCGCGAGCTGGAGGTGCTGCGCCTGCTGGTGAGCGGCGCCAGCAACAAAGAGCTCGCGGCGCGCCTTGAGCTCTCCGAGCACACGATCAAATCGCATCTGAGCCATATCTTCGAGAAGCTGGGCGTGAAGAGCCGCACCGAGGCCGCCACTGTCGCTTTGCAGCGCGGCCTGGTGACGCACGGCTAGTACACGGCGGATGTTCGCCCAGAGTGTCAGAAGGGCTTGAGCCCGCCAGAAAGCGGCGCGCTACATCTACGCTTCATCGTCCTAGACGCCCAGCCTCGATCACCAGCTTTGCGGCGGCGGCGCCCGAGTACTGCTGCTGCCCCGTGATCAGCATACGTCCTGTCGCTATGCCCTATCGGCTATCGGCTATCGGCTATCGGCTATCGCAGTGAGTACCAGATCAACGACACGCTCGGTCCAGCCCGCGGGGAAGGGCGTGCCGCCGAGGTAGTGGGCGTAGTAGGCACCGACGAGCAGCGTTGCGGCGGTCGACAGGTCGGCATCCGAGCGCAGCTCGCCACCGTCGCGGGCGCGCTCCAAGATCGCCCGCACCATCTGCCGACGCGGCGCCACCAGGTGCTGACGGAAGCCGGCTAGCAGCGCGGGCGTCTCGCGCTCCTCCGAGAGCACCGTGCCGACCATGCCCATGCCGTTTGGCCGGTCGAGGGCGTGGCGGAGCTGGTTGAGCTGCGCGATCAGGTCGGCGCGGGTCTCGCCGATCTCGACGACAGGCGCGGCATCGCAGTAGGCGACGATCGCGGCCATGGCGAGCTGGATCTTGCCGGTGTAGCGGCGGTAGATCGTCGGCTTAGTAACGCCAGCCGCAGTCGCGATCTGGTCCATCGACATGCGGGCGTAGCCCTGCTCGGCCATCAGTCGCAGGGCGGCATCGAGGATGCGCTGGTCGGTCTCGGGCTCGCGCGGGCGGCCCGGGCTGCGTTCGCCAGGTTGCTGCGCAGGATCACGCGGTGTGTTCACGGGTGTTCTTCCTTCCAGAGCGTCCCACCGCCTGTTAGAATACCACACGGTATCTAAATGTCAATTGTTTCAATAACAATCGGAGAGCTTCGGGTAATTATTCCGTACAAATGTCCTAACCGCCAGCTGTGGCATGATGTGGATGTCGAAACCCATCAG
>ENA-ORBV01009044-ORBV01009044.1-microbial-mat-metagenome-genome-assembly--contig:-NODE-9044-length-16516-cov-4.713912_pt1 | contig 16516 bp, 16 predicted proteins | sample MGYA00237777_ERZ505514 | MGnify/ENA primary metagenome ERZ505514 (study PRJEB26160, sample SAMN06269048) | microbial mat metagenome | isolation source: Oligotrophic lake microbial mat | place... | reverse complement strand
GGCTGGGTGTCCTGGACGAAGCCGAGCACGTCCTCCGGATAGAGCGCGAGGGCACGGTCGTATTTCTCCGCGCTGCCGCGCTGCCAGCCGCCGGCGACCATCTGCGCGACGACTTCGTTTTGAAATATCAGCTCGATGGTGGGGTCGCTCATGGGGACAGAGGGGATAGCCGAAAAAAGGCTCAAATGGCGCAAAAAGAGAACTGCGTTAATGTCGCGAGCAGAAAGTCAGGTTGAGAATCGATGGGCCTTTTTTGCGACTTCTGTGCATTTTTGCGGCCATGATATTTTCGTGATGCCTACGCTAATCCGAAATGCTTGTAGGCTGCGGCGACGATCGGCTTGGCCCACTCGGGCGTGGTGGAAAGAGCTTCGGGACCGGGATACGTCAATTGGCAGTTCTCGATCGAGAGCAGCAACTCAAGGTCCGGCTCTTTGCCCGCCGTGACTACACGAGAGTTGTCGAACACGCGGAGCGTGCGCACGAACGGGATCAGGCGGATGATGTTTTCGTGACTGCCAATCCAGCGCTTGCGGATGTCGGCTTCGGGGATCGGGTGACCGCCTTGGGCGACACGTTGGGCGACGCGCTGCAGATGCAGTTCCACGCTCTTCAAGCCGACAAACCAGATGTCGAGGACGTGTCCCTTGCCAACGGCGTGGATGAGGAGGTCGGTGATGGTTTTGCCGCCCAGGGTGGATTCGAAGGTGAAGTCGGTGCCCTTCGCGATGGCATCTTCGAGCTTCCCTTTGCCGTAGGCCCAGGCGACCGCGTTGGCTTTTTCCTGGGGCAACGATTCCCGTTCGCGCAATTGGCGGGCATACTCGTCGGGGTTGAAATACTCGGCGCCGGACGCGCGCAGAGCCGTGCCGCCCACGCTGCTTTTTCCCGCTCCGTTCACCCCGGCCAAGACGGTTAGCGTCTTAGCGGGCATGGTCCCGTTGCTTGAGCAATTTCGCCAAGGCAGGGCCCGGCTTGACGGCCGACGCCTTGAAGAAGCTGGCGCGCGCAGCGCGGTCCTTGGGCGTGGTCATCTTGGCGACCATCTGGTCAAAATCCGTGGCCAGCGTCTTCAGCGGGGCGAGGCGGCTGTGTTGGAGCTCCTCGTATTGGCCGGCGGAGAGGATGACGTATTCGCGGCGGTTATGGCGAGTGACGGCCAGCGGCTCGCGGGCGGCGAGGCGGGCGACTTCGCTGAACTTGTTTTTGAGATCACTGGCCGAGATGTCGGCCAGCGCGGCGATGGGGGCGAAACCAAATCCTTGGGTGGTGGAGGCGGCGCGGGTGGTGGACATGGCGGAAATTTTGCTATATTAGCCAGAATGGCAAGAGTAGCTTTAAAAAGGTAGATAACGCGACGGTGGGGCGATTAGGCGTTGGCGTTGAAGCGGACGGCGAAAGCAGCGGCGGCGGCGATCATCTCATCGCAGTCCGGCACGTCGCCGAAAAACATGGGACCGAGCATTTCCTGGTAGTCGTTGCGCCAATTGGCGAGGTGCGCATCTGGCGGCGCGAGCCGGAACGTGCCCGGCTTGTGCGTCGTTTAGTCCACCCAGGAGTGGCGGAAAAAAAATTCGCCGTGCGCCGCCACGGTGCGGCAAACGGGCGGCAAACGGGCGGCAAACGGGGTCAGGCCGTTCGATGTTCCGGGCGGCAAACGGGGTCAGGCCGTTCGATGTTCGGAACGGCAGACACGAGCCGGCCCACTCTGCCGCTAAGCCTCACGAACATCGAACGGCCTTACTGACCCCGTCGGCTGCACCCAGGGTTTGACCCACCGCGCCGCGCGCGTCCCGGTCTGGAAATTTGCCAACCAGAAACCGGCAGACCCCGTTGGCGCGCCCACTTTGTTTGGTAAGTGACACGGGCATTCCTGCCCGTTCCGTCGCCTCCCATGACAGACAGGAATGTCTGCCTCACGTTTTCAGTACCGCCTCCCCGCCACGCACGCCGGGCGTTCGAGGATCATCGAGCGGCCCTTGAACGTATCGACAACCCGGGTACGATAGTTGTAGCGACCGGTCATCAACCAAGGGCGCGATCACGCCGCAGAACTTCAAGCGCTCTATTCGCGTTTCGCGACATGACCCCGTCTGAATCCCGCTACCAAATTTTCGCGCGATCGGCCGGTTGACGCCACATCGGATCGCCCTCCTTGATACTGGATGAGATTCACCAGTTGAGCGACCCGAGCCGCGTGCTGAAGATCGCCGCGGACGAGTTCCCCAAACTGCGGGTGCTGGCGACCGGGTCGTCCACGCTCGCAGCCAGCAAGAAATTCCGCGACACCCTGACCGGGCGAAAGCGGGTAAGCCGAACGGAAGCCGAACGGAAAACAAAACGGAAGCCGAACGGGGTCAGGCCGTTGTTTGTTGATTTTTTGGGAGGTTAATCGAGTCAGCTACGAGCGAGGGAACTGCGAGGAAACTCAAGCTCGCCCAGACCTAGGCGAGCAAGATTTCGCTAAGATTTGCCGCGATTGATTAAGTACTAAAACTCTACATTATAAAAGATTATGAATTTATGGCCACCTTCCATTTCTCGAAAAGCCCAGGACACCGCAATTGCTAAAATCAACAAACAACGGCCTGACCCCATTGGTCATCGCCCATTGGTCATCGACCCCATTGGTCATCGGCCGCATGCTCGAGCTTCGTAAGCTAGCGGGAACCATCGAAACCTGGCGGCAGGAGCGCGTGGACCGTGCGCACGATGCGCTCTTCGACATCGGGCGCGAGTCGGCTGGGCAGGCCGTAATAATCCATCGCGAGTTCGGCCTCATAACCCCCTTCCGCGAGCACGCGCGTCGACGGGATGTAGCACGGAACATGATTCGCGTAGGCATTGACCCATACCCGCGACGCGCCGAGTTCGCGCTTCAGGCGGAGCGCGTAGTCCGCGACCACTTCACCGCCGAGAAACACCATCGCCAGCTCTTCGCCAAATGCCCAAACCTGCACCGGTAGCCGAATCCCGGTGGGCAGCGGCCGCCCCGCGTCGAGTTCTTGGAGAAACTTCATGGCGGCGTAGGCTATTTGCGGTTTGTTCTTGAGCCGCTCTTCCAGCTCGGCTCGCGGGACGGAGCGCGCCAGCGGGATCTCAACGGCCTGGAACTTTGCGCTCGTGACGCGGCCCAGTGGCTGCATTTCGCCCGCGAACAACCGCGCGACCTCGCCCGCCACGGTCTTTCCATGGGTCGCGACCTCAGGCAACCCGCGCGGTTGCGGATCGGAGTCGGCGCCGCATCCGATCGCCACCAGCGCGACCGCCCCCGAGTGCGCGGCTTCGATGCGGGTAGCCGCGTCGCCCGCCCAATCCGAATGCACGAAATTCTCACCGCCTTTCAACACCGTGCAATGACATGCGTAGTTTACCAGTGCCGCGCGCACCGTGCCGTTCGCATCCACCGCCCGCAACACCGGCAAGGCATGATCCACGGGCCCACCGGGCGTGGATTTATAGCCGGTGTATTTGCCATCGACGATCAGGCGACGGTTCACGGCGAAGTCTGCCGTGCCTTGGGCCCATGAGAGTCGGGCCGGCCGCCGGTCTGCCAGAGCGGCGAGTGCGGCGACGATCATTTGTTCGCGCAGCCGAAGGGTGAATTTTTCCAGCCGGCCCGCCACGTCGTCGGGCAGATCGCGTGAAAACATGAACGGAATCGTACCGACGATCGCGGGCCCGTTGTGCTGATGCGTTGCGCAGATGGCGATGCGCTCACGCGTGATCATCGGATACTGCATCTGCACCGCCCGGGCGACCGCATCGCTGAGCGCTTCGCTCACCGCGATCACTTCCGCCGTTACGATCAAGACTGGGCCCTCAGCATCCGAACCGATCGCGAGTGCCCGAACATGGAGCGGGGCGACGACGCGGGTAGCTTCTGTCGTTCGTTGCTGGTAGCCGGCGAGCTGGATCGGCAGGTCGGGCGTGATATCCGCGCGCGCCGACCCAACCTGCACGAGCGGCCCGGCTGCGCGAAACAGTGTCACACCGAGCGCGAGCATTGAAAAAATCCGACACAGTGAAAACGCGAGGCGCATAGGGAAGAACAGCACCGCAATCTACCCGCACTCCTGGCAGCGGCAAGGCTTGCGTCCATGTCGGTCCAGTTAAAATCAATTGGGATTGGCCGACCAGGTTACCGCGGCCAAAATGGATCAGCCCAAACCGGTGACGCCACCCGTCAAGTTCCGCCGGATCCTGGCAGGGCCCGAGAGCGTGCCAGGCTCGGAGACGGGACGGAGCCCGTTGCGATGCTCACTATTCCGATTCCCGGGCGCTCTAACTTTCGGTCTCACCCCATTTCCGAAATCCTGATTCATGGTTAGCTTAATCCATGTTGTATGTATCCTCGAACTCGTAGCCGGCCGAAACGCCGTTTCACGGTATAGGTAAGTTACAGGTAAACTTGCTTCGCTCGCTCCCGATCCCGCCCCACCGCCCTCCTCTCCACGCCCCACACCCGACGCTCATGAATGTCGACGATTTCTTCAAACATCACGGTATCACGGAAAATCCCTTCGGCGCCGAGGAGGCCCGACATGACCCGATCTTCCAGCGGTTGATCGACGATAACACCAGCCATCCGGATTTCGGCAAAATTCTCGGGCGGATCGATCAACCGTCCGCCGCAATCGTTTTTGGGGAAAAGGGGAGCGGGAAAACCGCCATTCGCCTGCTCATCGGTCGCAAGGTCGCGGAGCACAATCGTGCCGTCGCGGCCGGTCAGGCCGATTCAGCGGTTAACGGACAACGGTCCACCAGTCGCACGTTTCTCGTGGCGCATGACGATCTCAACCCGGCGCTCGATCGCTTCGTGAAACATCGCCGGCGGTTCTCGTCTGATCGCGACCTTTCCCAAGCGACCGAAAAACTGCTCGCGCAGTTTCGGCTGGTGGATCACCAGGACTCGATTTTGTCCAAAGCGGTGACGCGACTCACCGATGCGGTGCTCGAGGAAAACGTCGCACGAGTGGCGGCGAACGGCGAGGACACCATCGAACTGTCGCAACCGGTGAAACTCGTGCGGGCGATGCCGCATCGTTTGCGGGTGAACCTGGCGATCCTCGCCGCGCTTTACGATCAACCCGCGGACGGAAACGTCATCGCGCGCTGGCAGCGATTGCGGAGCCGATTGCGGCTGGGCTGGATCATGCCGATCGGGATGGCTAAGTTCTTTGGAATTGCGCTCGTGATCGCGGCGCTGGGCTTCGCCGGCGCACGCCTGGTGATGGCGCCCGGGAATCATCCGGCGTGGCTTTTTTATGCGATGGTTCTGAGTGCAGCGGTTGGAATCGTGCTCCTGGGAATGTGGGGGTGGCAGACCTTTTCGTTATGGACGCTCACGCGGCGCATTCATCGCGACACGCCGACGATCGACCGCACTCCCGGTGAACTCCGGCGGATGCTCAGCCTTCTTCGTGCGGGCGACTTGAGGCACCAGCCCTGGCCGCTTGCGCAGGCGGGCAGCGATGCCCGATACGATCTCACCCGCCGATTGCTCGATGTGCTCAGCCACTTTGGCTACGGTTCGATGATAGTCCTGGTCGATCGCGTCGACGAACCCACGCTTGTCAGCGGCAAACCGCAGCGGATGCAGAGCATCATCTGGCCGATGCTCGACAATAAATTCCTGCAGCAACAGTCGCTGGCGGTGAAACTGCTTCTGCCGATCGAATTGCGCTATCAGTTGCAGCGTGAGTCGGGTGACTTCTTTCAGGAAGCCCGGCTCGATAAACAAAATATGATCGATCGCCTGACGTGGTCCGGCGCGACGTTATATGATCTCTGTAGTAACCGTCTTCGCGCCTGCCATCAGCCGACACCCGGCGGAGCGGACGCGCGGCCGATCCAGTTGACCGACCTGTTCGCCGCCGACGTGAATCGGCAGATGGTGATTGATGCGCTTGAACAGATGCATCAGCCGCGGGATGCGTTTAAGTTTTTATATGCCGTGGTGCAGGAGCACTGCCGCATGGTCAGTGCGGACGAGGCGGCCTACCGCATTCCGCGTTTGACGCTCGAGACCGTCCGACGAACCCAGGCGCAGCGGGTGCAGGAACTACACCGCGGTCTCGCCCCGGCCTGAGCTGAGGCTGATGCTTTTCGCCTATAACGAAGCGGCGTTGCTCCCGCTTAAGCGTGAAGCCTGGCTGCAGCGGGGCATCGCCTGATGGGCCAGTTTTTTCCGTCCATCGCGGCCCCTCGAACGCGTGAAAGATGAGCAACACGATCTTTAGCCGGTCGCGTCCCGGTCTGGCGGTTATTTATTCCCCGGCTGCTTGCGGCCCTGTTTGCTGCCGCGCGTTTCTGGCGGGATGGGAAGGGGAAGGTAATCGCGTTCGAGGATCATCCATTCGTGGAGCGCAGCGCTGAGTTCCTGCTGCACCGTCGCCACTGACTCCCGTCCATACAGATTGATAAGTTCGGCGGGATCGAATCGCAGATCGAAGAGTTCAAACATCGGACGCGATGACGCGAAATAGAGCGCGGAGAATGTTGGCTCCAGATTACCGCTTTGATGGCGCTGCACGAGCTCCTGCCAAAAGGCCTGACCGCCGAAATCCACCGGCGCATATGGAAGATGCCCGAGCGCATTATAGACCAGCTTGTGGGTTTTAGAAACAACGACGCGACCGAGATCAAACCCGGCACTATTCCCCGGCAAGCTGGACGCATGGGGTCCGCGTTCCGCGAAGATATGAGAACGGGCGGTGAACGACTCCCCCCGCAAGAGGTTTAAAAAACTTCGGCCGGTGATCTCTGGCGACACGGGTACACCCGCCGCTTCGAGGAACGTAGGTGCGAGATCTTCGCCGCTGATGAGCTCGGTGGTACTCGAGCGCGGTTTGACGCGGCCCGGCCAGCGCACAATCAGAGGCACGTTGATGCCGAATTCGTAAAGCGTCCCCTTGCCTCGGAATTGGGATGCGCCGTTGTCGCCCATAAACGCAACGAGCGTCGTCTCCGCCATCCCGCGTTTCTCCAGCTCGGCCATGACTTGACCGAAAAATACATCGAAGTGGGCGATCTCATCATAGTAACGCGCAAAGTCCTCACGCACGCCGGGTGTATCCGGGTAATGGGCGGGCAGCTTCAGCCTCGCGGGATCATGTTTCATCGGCCCCTGCGTGCTGAGCGGTCGGTGCGGATCGCTGGAGCAAAGTTGGAGGAAGAAGGGTTTTTCTCCGGGCTTGAGATCAAGGAATTCGCGGAATTGGCCCAATGCCGTCTCGTTGTCCGGAGTTGAATTCACATAATCCAGCCGATCACGAAATGTCGTCAGCCGGTGTTTGGCGAACACGGCCCGTGATTCGGCCGTGGTCGGTGCACCCTCGAGATGATACGTCCGACCGGCCACGCCGGTGAACCAGCCCGCGGCCCGCAACGCTTCTGGAAACGTCTTCACGTCTCGCGGCAACGGCGCCGAAAACCGCGTCATGTCGATCGCCACCGGCGAACGGCCCGTCATGATACTGGCCCGCGAGGGCACACATTGCGGACTCGTCACGTAGGCGCGGTCGAAGCGCATGCCTTGCGCCGCGAACGCATCCAGATTCGGCGTCATGATATCCGGATTCCCATATGCGCCCACGTGCGGGGCACTGTGATCGTCCGTAAGAATCAGAAGGATATTCAACGTGCCCGGAGGCACGGACGCCGCGACCACGCCGCTTGTGATGAAGGCAAGGCACGAGTACCACAGCCAGCATCGTATAGCCGGACGCAAACAGAGTGATATCATAAGGGAAGATAAAGGGCTTTCGAGGGATCAGGACCGAAGGGTGATGAAGAGCGTCAGCTCGCGCGAATCGGTTGGAGGGAAGTCGGCGTTAGCCGGCGGGGTGGGGTGACGCTCGGAATTGTTCGCCCTTTGCGTGGTCGGATACACGCGATCTTGAATCACCGAGGATCACAGCGTCCGGAGCCGGAGGTTGCGCAGCGCCGCCGTCGTCATATAGGTGGCCACGCCGAGGGGAAGTGATTTGTCGATCTCGCCCCACCGCAGCGTGATCTTCCGGCCTTTGATTTCCAGATCGACCTTTTGCTCATTATCAATCCACGCCTCGATCTTTTCGTCTGTAACCTTTACGCGGATACGATACCACCGGTTGTCCGCGAACTCCATTCCCATGGTCGTGTCGTTGTCCGAGGCGTCGTAGCCATCGACATTTGAGAGTCCAACGACCATCCCGCCCCAGCCGCCGACAATGAACGTGCACGCCGATGCTCCCACGGGAAAGGTCAGGCCGCAAAAGAAGTCCTCGCCGTCGAGTTTCATCGCCTCGACTTCGATCTCGTAGTTCGTCCGGGGCAGTTCCGAGCTTTTTGTCCAGGTCACTCCCGATAGCGTAACGCCCCGTTCGAGGATGATCGCCCCTGGCCCGCCGCGAAACGGGGTTTCAATTTTCACCGTGCCTTCGCCTTCGAATCCCGACTGCGTCCACGCCCCGCGGGTCCGGCCGTCGAACAGGCTGCGCCATTCGGGGGCTTTCTCGGCCCCCGGGAGCGGCGCCAGCGCGATTCCCAGGCAGCACGAGATGAGCCGCAGGTTCGGTCCGACTCGGGGTGAGAGACGACGCGGTGTAAGCATGTCGTACTGTACCTGCACGCCTCCTCCACGCCAAGACTTTCAACCGGATAACGAGGATCGCGGTCGTTTTCGGAGCTTCCTTCGCAGCGACCCACATCATCCAGATGGTCGCTCACCGACCAGGCCTGGGTGGCTCCACGTCCCGAGCCTGTTGCGAGGTATAAAGAAGCGTTCGGTTGGCGTTTTTTACTCACCAACGGAAGCGTAAGTGCGCGCGGCGGACGTCGCCGATCCCGGGTAACAAGACTTGCTGACTTCCCCACATCCGGCTCAATGGACCCAATCGTCTGACGCTCTCGATTGGAGCCGTCAGCGCCAACGCTCATGTCGCCCGTTTCAAACCGCATTCGTCAGGCCGATGCCGCCTTTGCCGCGGTTCGGGACTTCTACTTCACCTCGCTCTACGGGGAAAAGCGGCTGGAGCCGAACATCTGCGATTTCACGTTCGGCAACCCGCATGAGATGCCACTGGGAGGGGTGGTTGACGCGATTCGGGCCCGGGCGATTCCGCACGACAAGAACTGGTTTGCCTACAAGACGAGCGAGGAAGCGCCGCGGACGTATGTCGCGGAGTCGCTGCGGGGCGAACTGGGTCTGGCGTTCGAGCCCGAGGATGTCGCGCTGACGAGTGGCGCTTTTGGCGCCATCATGGTCGCGTTTCACGCCGTTTTGGATGCTGGCGACGAAGCCATTTTCCCGGAGCCCGCGTGGTTTTGCTATGAACCCATGCTGCTGGCGGCGAATGTGATTCCGCGCAAAGTGCGACTCAGGGCGGATACGTTCGATCTCGACCTCGCGGCCATCGAGGCGGCGCTGGGTCCGAAGACGCGTATGGTGATTGTTAATACGCCGCATAATCCGACCGGCCGGATCATCGCGGAGGATCGCCTGCGGGAACTGGCGGCCCTGCTCGAGCGCGCCTCGCAGCGCTTCGGCCACCGCATCTTTCTGCTGTCCGACGAGCCGTACCGGCGGCTGCGCTTTGATGGACGTAGTTTCACCTCACCAGCCGCGTGCTATCCGTGGACGCTGATCTCCTATAGTTACGGCAAGGTGCTGCTGACCCCGGGCCAGCGGCTTGGTTACCTGGCGCTGTCGCCGCTGATGCCGGAGAGCGACAAGGAGGCGTTTCGCGCGGCGATGTTTTCAGCGCAGATGGCGCTCGGCTGGTGTTTCCCCAATGCCGTGATGCAGTATGCGGTGCCGGACTTGGACAAATTATCGATTGATCAGGCCGCGCTGACCCGTCGGCGTGACCTGCTGTGTGCCACGTTGGAAGGTGCCGGGTATGGCGTGTTGCGACCGGAGGGGACCTTCTACTTGTGGAGCAAATGGCCGGAAGGCGATCCCGGGCGTCAGTGGACGGCGCTGGCGCAGCGGGATGTTTTCGTCCTGCCGGGAAGCATGATGAGTGCGCGGGACTACTTCCGCATTAGCCTCACGGCCTCCGATGCGATGATCGAGCGAGCCCTCCCGGTCTTTGTCGAAATTGCCAGCCGGTCCGGTTAGGATCGAGGGTGCTGGAACTCTTGATGGGGATCTCCGGACCGGCGCCTCGGTCCGGAGTAATCGGCATCGCACGTGCGTCGGAAAGCGGGTGGCTCCGCTTCAGCTCAGTTCCGCGGGCCGGCCGATCGCGGCTTGGTAAGTCTGGTGGAGTTGGAAGGTCTGCCAGGCACCAAACTTTTGCCCGAGTTGCGCGCCTATATAAAGCAGCACGGCGATCAACGCCATCCCACCGGTGATCCAAAGTCCCCAAGGATAGGTCGCGATCGTGAACTGCGCAAAGCCGAGCAGACCAGCGAACGTCCCGAGCAGGCCGGTGATCAGGTAGCCGTAGAGAAACACGGACCATACCTCCATCTCCGGACCATAGGTGCCTTGAACGAGGGTGGTCCCTTCGGGCGTCGGCTCCAACACCAGCAGGAGGCGCGGGGACCAGTAGTGGCGCTCGTTTTCTCCAATATGCAATCCGATGAACCCGGGAAAGGCTTTCACTTCAAACCCCGTCGGTTGTTGGGCAAACGCCTGTAGAATCCGCGTGCGCGTTTCGTCGGGACCGAGCTCGACCGTATGGGCGAAATGCGGGCGAACCCGAAAGCTGCTCATCGCTGGGGTCAGAGACATGGGGGAAAGCGGCGGAGCCGCCGAGGGTTCTCTCAGGCATAAAGCCGAGGCGGGATTCGTCAACCGGCAAGGTGGCCGGGCAAGGAGCGAGGCGTCGTTTGGAAAAGATCCGTGATCGCCGTGGCACTTTGGGGCGCCGTTCGCGTGATCCAGCGCCCCGCAGTTACGCTCACCGGATCGCCTAACTAACGCGGCGGTGGGGGCGCGGGAGGCAGTGGCGCCTGCACCGTTCCGCCGTGCTTCCGGAGGGTCCTGCGCTTGCTTCAAGGGCTTCCGGCCCCCGGGAGTTCGTCCTCATCGCCGTGTGGCCTCGCACACGACCAAGTTGTCTTGGGCGCCGGCGCTCCAGCGTACGTTCCAGCCCGCGACCGTCATTCCGTAAATGCGGGCAGGATCATCCTGATACGCGGGCTGGATCTCCAACTGTAGAATGCGGCGCACGAGTGTTGTGATGGTTTCGCCCATCGCGTTCGCCAGGCCTTCCGGGATCACGACTGCTTCGGGCTTGCGCGTGAACGGCGCACCGCCTGCCCAACCGGTCGTCGCATCCGGTCGAGATTCCGCCCACGGCAGGTACGGTTTTAGATCGTAAACCGGAGTACCGTCCACCGCGTCGATGCCGGCGACGCGCAGCACTCCGGGCTCGAGGCCGAGCACGCGTACGAGCGAGAGCCCCAGGCCGTTCGGGCGATGCGGTGAGCGGGAGGCAAACACTCCGACGCGCTCATTCCCTCCGAGCCGCGGAGGACGAACGGTCGCTCCGCTCGTCCATGTGGGGTTCTGATGAAAGCCGGTGATCAACCAGACATGAGAAAACCCTTCCAGCCCGCGGGTGAATTCCGGCGCGGAAAACTCGGGGAGGAACTCAACACGTCCTTCCGCTTCCGGCACCAGCCCGCTCTGCCGTGGGACGCCAAACTTTTCTGCGAAGGGGGTGCGCATGAACGCCACCGGCCGGAGGACGTGCTCCTGGGTGACGGATGTTTTCAACGACGCGTTTTCTTCACGCTTCATGAAGGGCTTTTCCCGCGGGATCGCCGGATTGGCAAACGCACAATGCGAGGCAGATCGTTCCGGATGAGTGCACGCGGCTGCCGCACGACGGTAAACAAAAGCGTGGGATGATTGGTAGGTGCGTGAAGAGGGGCGGGACCGGATACGCCATTCGGGTCTTCGATCAACTGCCGTGAAGGATCCGGTTGCCGAGGTCGCGACGGGCCTTGGGTAATCCGCCCGCCGCTCGCGTCTGCGCCTCCCCGCATCGTCCTCGGGCGTACGCAAGCGGGAAATACACCTCACAAGGCGCTTGCTTGAATGCCCCGTACGGAGTTTTGGTTCCACCCATGGAATCCATTCCGGAAGCTCAAGTGAAGCGAAAGCTGCTCGTGATCGATGACCAGCGTACCATCCTTGAGACGCTCGACGCCATGTTGACCAATGCCGGCTATCGCGTGTCGTGCGTCCCGTCCGGGGAGGCCGCCCTCTCTGCTGCACGTCTGACCATCTTCGATGCTGCCCTCATCGACATCAACATGCCGATCATGGACGGTTTTGAAACCGCCTTTCGGCTGCGTGAGCAAAGCGAGCGGCGTGGTCAAACAATCCGCATGTGGCATATGACCGGCGTCGGCGGTCCCGAGATCGAAAGCCGCTCAGCTCAATCCGGGGTAATGGGGCTGCTCCTAAAACCCTTCGGCGTGGCTGAGCTGTGCAGAGTGCTGGAGGAGGGGTTCACCGCGCCCGTGCCTCCCTTCTCCGCGAATTTTCCGGCTGCGATAAGGAGCAAGGCGGACAATAGCGGTTGATCTGAAGAGAATGTGGGGGCACGAGAATAAATGACGAACGGGCTTCGCCTTCGCCAGTTCGGTCGATTCAAAGGCTCGCCCCCGGCTAGGGCTGCGCTTTGCCAAATTCGACTGTATACTTACCCGGAATTTTTCGGACGTAAATAATACACCGCCATTCCCAGACGAGGAGATGGCGGTGAAGTGCGTTTGGGTGGCGGGCGCCATCATTGGAAATCGCTGCTGGCAACCGGCAGGTCCTGAATCGGGGCGAGGCCGCAGGGACGAGGCTTTTGGCACGGTTCGACGTAGAGGGTTCCTTATAAACTTTTTTGATCAAACATCGTCAACCAGGAGGGCGGAGGCTTTTCTTTCTATGGAACGTCGGCGGACCCATGTCGCGGAGGGTATTATTTGACGAATTTTCCCCGTTGCCCCGCTTGCTGCCGGGCGATCGTAACGTCATCTCCGGATCATGGCCTCCGTGCGGAAAAAACGCATTCTCATTCTCAATGCCGCGTCGGGCGGTGAAACCGGCAACACCGCCGTGCTGCTCGATCGCGCGGCGCACCATCTGCGACACCGCGCGACCGTAATGTCCCTGGTATTGGCGTCCGGGAAAACTTACGTCGATGTACGGCAGGAACTCTCACGGTGTGACGCCCTGGTGATCGGCACGGGTACCTACTGGGACTCCTGGAGTCATTGGCTGCAGCGGATGCTCGAAGACGCGACGCCCGACGAAGGCACCGCGCTATGGCTCGGCAAACCGGCGGCCGTTCTGGTCACGATGCACGCAGTCGGGGGGAAGGGAGTGCTTTCCCGCTTGCAGGGCGTCCTGACGACCCTCGGCTGCGCGGTGCCGCCGATGTCGGGGCTGGTTTATTCGCTGGTAAATCAAGCGGCGATTCAAGCCGGCGCGACGGGAGCGGACGATCTCTGGCGTCAGGAGGATGTGGAGATCGTGTGCGACAATCTCCTGGCCGCCCTGACCCCGTGACAAGCTTATCGGGCCTGGCCTACGGATCGCCGCTCCTCTGGTGATAAGTGGATTAGGTGATGCCTCGCTGACGCATTCGATCGCGAAGGCGGTGGGGGCCGGCGCTGATCTTATCGAGGGATCGCGCTGCGGAGCCACTGAACGGTGAAGAACTCGGGATGTGACAAAATTCCTTTGCTGGCGTCTATTCATGCCATGAGATACCCCCTCGTTCCCTCGCCGTTTCACGTCTACACGCCGCGCCGGGAGTTTCTTCGCCGGCTGGCGTACGGTTCCGCGCTGTTGGCTGTTCCGGGAATGTTTGCTCAGGAACTCGCGCTGACGCCCCGGCAAACGGAAGGCCCGTTCTATCCCGACAAGCTTCCGCTCGATACCGATAATGATCTTGTCGTCGTGAACGATGGTGTCACGCCGGCGATCGGAGAAATCACATGGCTGAGCGGCCGACTGCTCACCGCGGCGGGCAGTCCGATTCGCAACGCCACAATCGAGATCTGGCAATGTGATGCGACGGGCGTGTATCTGCACTCCCGCACGGGTGGCGAAAAGGCAAAGCGCGACCCGAACTTCCAGTGTTTCGGGCGCTTCGTGACTGGTTCAACCGGCGAGTATTTATTCCGCACCATCAAGCCCGTCCCTTATCCCGGACGCACGCCCCACATCCATCTCGCGGTAAAACGCCAGGGGCAGAAGGAACTCGTCAGCCAGTGCTATATCAAAGGTCATCCCGGCAACGAACGGGATGGTATTTGGCGCCGGATCAGCGATTCGCGGCAGCGCGAGAATGTCACTCTCGACTTCTCACCGCTGGCGGGATCGAAAATCGGCGAACTGACCGCCACGTGGAACATTGTGATGGGCGTGACGCCGGAGCATGGGTGAGGCTTTCATCAGGGGCGGCCCAGCTCCCGGGCGCACCTGCCTTTGGAATTGGAACGGTCGTTCGGCTATCACTCCACGACGATCACCGCGTCCTCGATGATTATAGGATATTTATAGCCACCACCGAAATTGCGGTTGGTGGCCAGTACTCCGGTGACGAGCACAAGGTCCCCGACCTTGGCCTTACCTTGGGACGTGATCGTGAGATCGTTCGAGCCATCGGAGCCGGTGCCGTCGCGGACGTGCAACCAGTTCTTGCCCATGATGCCGCCGTTGAATTTTACGACCCGGCCGCGAAGGGTTACCTTTTCGCCGGCAAGTTTCGCGCTGCCGGCATGAATCCCGGCGACGGTATGACCGTTGGCCGCGCGTTTGATGTTCGAGAGGTCCACCGCGGCGGGAGCTTGACCGGTTTTTGAGGTACTGGCTGCGGCCGCGGTCTGGTTGTTCACCGTTACGCTGCCGGCGAAGTAAACCACATCGAAGGTCCGGTTGAGGGTCTTGCTATGATAGTTGGACATCGGCGCGCCGTCCTTGACGTTAACCCGATCGCCCGTTTTGACCGCAAGTTCGGGCGCCGCGACCCATACTTTCCGGCCACCGCTTTCGATCTGGAGGTAGGTGTAGCCGGCGGCGTTCATCGTTTCGACCACACGGCCCGCGAGCGGCCACGCGGACGCAGTTGCCGCGGCGCTCGTGGCCGAATGGGCCGTGAGCGTGGACATCGAGCCGGCGACGAGAACAATAGAGACGACGAAGGCGAGGGACTTCATGGAGACATGATGCTCCATTCTGCAGTCCGCTTCAAGCGCGGCCCAATAAAGTGTCCGGGAATGCGCACAAAACGTGAGCGAATGCGCCGCCGTGGGTTCGGGTGCCGACTGCGGTTGCTCGTTTTTACTGATCGAGTATTTTCAGTGCGTCCCCGGGAGGGTCGATGGTGGTCGAACCGATGCCGGTGATGCGCGTGCTCCACTGCTGCAGAGTCCAGGCAACTTTCTTCGTGCTGCTGTAGGGAAAGCCGATGCCGAGCACCACGTGAAACTCTGTCATGCCCTCTTCGCTGAGTTTGAAGATGACGGTGCCATGAATTTCCGGAGCCCGCTTCGCCTGCGCATCGCCCCACCATTTCTCAATGGTCGCGTCGCGGAGCTCCGCCACAATGAGCCCGCTCTCCGTCCGGCACGACTTCAGTTCGACGACCAGGTCGAACAGCTCCTCGGTGAGCGGAAGGAGCGTGGTCGCTTTCAGGGCTTGGCTAAACACCCGGGCGAGGCGCACTTTTTTGCCTTCGACCGTCATCTCCCGGTCACCGCCAGGAACCTGTCCGAGATCCATCCGTCGCCGCCAGCCGAGTGGAGTCTGCGCGACGACATCGCCTTCCCAAAAAATCGCGGTCACGGGTGCCGCCAACTCGCGCGAAGGCAGCAGCGTGATCTGCGTAAACCCATTCGGCTCGGTGCGACCCTCGATGGCCCGGGGCGCATTGGCGTTCAAGCGCGGTTCGGTCGTTTCGCCCTGGAATCGCTGCCGCGTGGTCGTTTCCCAACTATAGCTCGTGCGCGCGAGTGCCGAGACCGCTTGAAGCAGTTCCCGGTCGCACTCGGCAGCCAACGTCATATTGGGAAACAGAAGGATGAAAAGACCGAGGACGCGCTTCATGTCTTCCAGTATTCAGCGACAAATTCCGCGCCGGCAACTCGTCTTAACAGTGGATACACGGCGCGGCGCGGTTGCCGACTATCGTCCTCATCGCGGGTTCACGCGCACGGCGAGATGTCGTTAGAATTCTACAGATCGATCCATTTCGATGCGGTACCGCCTTGGAGCGGATTCGCCTGATGAGTTTTTCGGGAAAAACGCATGTCACGGCCGCCGCGGCGTGGGGTCGGTACGCCCATGGCCGCGGAGCATCTGATTGAACCGAGCTACATCGCGGAGAAAACCTCGATTTTCGGGCGTGCGGACTGGGGGGAGAAAACCCCTCCCTGAACCTTGCCCACCTCACATTACCGTCTGGAGTCGATCCGTCCCGATCTCGCGGCCCACGTGGAGAAGTCGATCGAGTCCGCGCCTCGCCTTCGCTTCCCATCCCCTCCTTTATGAAATCAATATTCACTTTTCTGA
>ENA-ORBV01009043-ORBV01009043.1-microbial-mat-metagenome-genome-assembly--contig:-NODE-9043-length-16517-cov-4.871898_pt1 | contig 16517 bp, 12 predicted proteins | sample MGYA00237777_ERZ505514 | MGnify/ENA primary metagenome ERZ505514 (study PRJEB26160, sample SAMN06269048) | microbial mat metagenome | isolation source: Oligotrophic lake microbial mat | place... | reverse complement strand
CGTCAAACGTCGATCCCTTCGGCGACCCCGGCGGGATCACGCCCTCAACAATCACCACCGCCACCGCCGGATCGCGCAGCACTTCCCGCGGCGTCTTCCCCGCCAGCGGACCATCCCGCAGCGGCCCGCCGCGGCCGATCCCGCCCCGCGCCAGCTCACGCTCCATCGTCGCCTGGATCTGCACCGGCAACGGCCCGCCGCCTGTGCCATTGAGCCCCACCACAATCCCAAAGCCCGAAACCAGGATCGGATCAATCCCGCGGATCGAAACCTCGGAGCCGACCGTGCCGCGCAGCACAGCGGGGATATCGCGCACCACTGGATCGACCCGCCGCGCCTTGGGCGTTTCTTCGCACCCAACGCCGGTCCAAGCCGCCACGCCCATCGCCAACATCGCACCCATCAAAGACTTGCGCATAGGACCAGATTCATAGCAGCGCCACGGCCCCGGCGGATCCGGACCCCGATGTGTGGGATATCCACATCCTTCCTCCCAGGTCCTTTGCACGAGCTTCACATTCTTCACGATCTCGCGCCCTCGCGCAAACCCGCCTGCCAGCAGGATTTGCGCTCAATTGACAGCTTGTTCAGGCGGTATACACTGCATTTTGTACCTTTACCCCCTTGATGGCCCGATCCGTAGTGGTATTCTCACTCGCCTACCGCGGAACGATGGGACCAGCCCATCCGCCTTCGGCCTCTTTCCAAAGTCCCCCATACGACTCTGTCAATGACCGAGTCATTCCCGATCCAGCCCTGATCTGGTGCGATTTCATGTCGATCCTCTGCGATTCTCAAATCCGTGAACTCATCGGAATCGACCCCTTCGAATCCGCCGCCAAACGGGCTGGTAGGATATCGTTCGGTGTGAGCTCCTATGGCTATGACATCCGCGTCGGCACCAAGTTCAAGATCTTCACGCCCGTCCCACGCACCGGCGGCGTCGCCATCGTCGATCCCAAAGCCTTCTCCGAGGATCTCTTCGTCGAGATCGACACCGACCACCGCACGCCCAAGGCCGGCTGGGGCACGGGCGTGGACGCCGCCCACGTCATCATCCCGCCAAACTCCTTCGCACTCTGCGAGACCGTCGAGGTCGTCTCGATCCCACGCAACGTCCTGGCGATCTGCGTCGGCAAAAGCACCTACGCCCGCTGCGGCCTCGTCCTCAACGTCACGCCGCTCGAACCCGAGTGGCGCGGCAAGGTCACGCTCGAAATCTCCAACACCACGCCCCTGCCCGCCAAGGTCTACGCCAACGAGGGCATCGGCCAGTTAATCTTCTTGAAGGCCGACATGGTCTGCCAGACAAGCTACGCAGATAAGGGCGGGAAGTATCAGGATCAGACCGGGTTGACGCTGCCGAAAGTGGATTGATTCACTTGGTCAACAACAAGAAAAGGATCCGCAAGTGCTCAGTCTCAACTTCAACACAACTGGATTTGACAAAAAATCTATGACAATTCTCGACCAAATGCCCAAGGAAGTGCAACTTTCTGAGTGTGACATAAAAGCTGTCATGGAACAATATGGCTGCTCCCGCGAGGGTGCCGAATCGCGCGTGGCCAAACAGGCAGTTTTGAAGAAGATACTTTAATCTCAAAACAACCTGCGATCGTAATCGTCAGGCAGTTTTGATTCTTGAGTTCGATTTAGTCTCTCGGGCATGTTTTTAGCGAGCAATCGATGCACGTAACCCGTAAGTTCACCACCGCCGGCTCCGACCCCTTCGCCTCTGTCGCCTGGATCAAGCGATCCAGCAAGATCACCAATCCTGACGGGTCGGTGGTCTTCCAGATGGACGACGCCGAGGTTCCTGACACCTGGAGCCAGCTCGCCACAGACATCATGGTGAGCAAATACTTCCGCAAGGCTGGCGTGCCCAACTCCGACGGCTCCACCGGCCCCGAAAAGTCCGCCCGCCAGGTCATCCACCGACTCGCCGGCTGCTGGCGCTACTGGGGCGAGACCCACGGCTACTTCGACACCGCCGCCGACGCCCAGGCGTTCTACGACGAGCTCACCTACATGATGGTCCATCAGATGGCCGCCCCCAACAGCCCCCAGTGGTTCAACACCGGGCTCAACTTCGCCTACGGCATCACCGGCCCGGCCCAAGGCCACTTCGTCGTTGACCCCAAGTCCGGCCAAGTCGAACTCGCGGCCGATGCGTACACCCACCCGCAGCCGCACGCCTGCTTCATCCAGAGCGTCGACGACGACCTCGTCAACGCCGGCGGCATCATGGACCTGTGGGTCCGCGAAGCCCGCCTCTTCAAATACGGTTCCGGCACCGGCACCAACTTCAGCTCCCTCCGCAGCGAGGGCGAAAAGCTCTCCGGCGGCGGCAAGTCCTCGGGGCTCATGTCCTGGCTCAAGATCGGCGACCGCGCCGCCTCCGCCATCAAGTCCGGCGGCACCACCCGCCGCGCCGCCAAGATGGTCTGCCTCGACATGGATCATCCCGACATCGTCGACTTCATCAACTGGAAGGTCCGCGAGGAGATCAAAGTCCAGGCCATGGTCGAGGGCCTCCGCGCCATCCGCAGCCGCAAGGCCGCCTCCTCCGACCCGTACACCGTCGGCGAGACAGCCGACCACCTGGGCCTCAAGCTCGACTACGACTTCAACGGCGAGGCCTATCTCACCGTCAGCGGCCAGAACTCCAACAACTCCGTCCGCGTCCCCGACTCGTTCTTTGACGCCATCGATGCCGACGCCGATTGGACAACCCGCTGGCGCATCACCGGCAAACCCGCCAACACCTTCAAGGCCCGCCAGATCTGGGACACCATCGGCTACGCCGCCTGGCGCTGCGCCGACCCCGGCGTCCAATACGACACCACCATCAACGCCTGGCACACCTGCCCCAGCGCCGGACGGATCAACGCCAGCAACCCCTGCGTCACCGGCGAGACCCTCGTCGCCACCACCGCCGGCCTCCGCCGCATCCGCGACCTCGTCGGTCAATCCCCCGAAATCATCGGCGGCGACGGCCGACCCGCCTTCGCCGACCGCGTCTGGCAGACCGGCGTCAAGCCCGTCTACCGCCTCACGACCCAGTCGGGCTATTCCCTCAAGCTCACCGGCGACCACCGCGTACACACCGCCAACCGCGGCGACGTCCCCGCCTGCGAGCTCACCAAAGACGACGTCGTAACCCTCAAGGGTGCCGGCTTCGGACTCGAGTTTCTGCCCGCCCAAGCCGCCGAGTTGCTCGGCGCCGCTGTCGGCGACGGCTGCATCACCCGCGGCCCCTCACAGGACCACCTCTTCGTCGCCTTGGGCGACGCCGAGCGCCCCGTCGCCGAGACGCTCCGCTCACACCTGGACTGGTGCAAGTCTTGGCTCGACCAGGCCGACGCCCGCTCGACCCGCCCCAGCACCATCACCACCACCCCAACCGGCCTCCGCGTCGGCACCAGCGTCGAGCCCGTCCTCGCGCTCCTCGCCAAGTTCGCCGTCCTCGACGCCGGCAGCGAGGGCAAGCTCTTTACCGACGCCGTCTTCACCCTCGACCGCGCCGCCCAGGCCGCCATCCTCCGCAGCCTCTTCACCACCGATGGCACCGTCGCCGACTATGGCTCCAAGTCGCAGTACGTCGCCCTCGACAGCGTCAGCCTCGAACTCCTCCGCCAGGTCCAGTTGATGCTCCTCTCCTTCGGCATCAAGGCCAAGCTCTACACCGACCGCCGCGCCCTCAACCAGACCTCCGCCCTTCTCCCCGACGGCCGCGGCGGCCAGCGCGAGCACCAGGTCAAGCAGGTCCACTCCCTCCGCATCTCGCGCTCCTCCCGCATGCGCTTCGAGGAGCACGTCGGCTTCCTCGCCGGTTCCGACAAGGCCGCTCGCCTCACGGCCCTCAACCGCCGCGTCAGCGCCTACCGCGACGTGATGGTCGACGCCGTCGCCTCGCTCGAAGCCGCCGGCATTGAGCCCGTCTTCGACCTCACCGAGCCCCGCACCAGCCACTTTGTCGCTGCAGGCTTGGTCGTCCACAACTGCTCGGAGTACATGTTCCTCGACAACACCGCCTGCAACCTCGCCTCTATCAATCTCATCCACTTTTACGACGTCAAATCCCGCGAGTTCAACGTCAACGCCTACGAGCACGCCGTCGATCTATGGACCATCGTCCTCGAGATCAGCGTCCTCATGGCCGCCTTCCCCAGCGAAGAAATCGCTCGACTCTCCTACCGCTACCGCACCCTCGGCCTCGGCTACGCCAACCTCGGCGCCATGCTCATGCAGGCCGGACTCGCCTACGACAGCGAAGAAGGCCGCGCCATCGGTGCCGCCCTCTCCGCCATCCTCACCGGCCGCTCCTACCGCATGTCCGCCGAAATGGCCGCACGCCTCGGGCCATTCCCAGGCTACGACGACGACCGCGAGAACATGCTCCGCGTCGTCCGCAACCACCGCCGCGCCGCCCACGGCCTCTCCCGCACAGACGACAGCTACGAAGCCCTCCGCATCCGCCCAGTCCCCATCGACCACGCCCTCTTCAAACGCGCCGGCGGGCCCGGCGGCTCCATCACCATCAGCAACGCCCCCGAACTCCTCACCCACGCCACCGAAGCCTGGGACGACGCTCTCGAACTCGGCCAAAAATTCGGCTACCGCAACGCCCAGGTCACCGTCATCGCACCCACCGGCACCATCGGCCTCCTGATGGACTGCGACACCACCGGCATCGAGCCCGACTTCGCCCTCGTCAAGTTCAAGAAACTCGCCGGCGGCGGATACTTCAAGATCGCCAACGCCTCCGTCAAACCCGCCCTCGAAGCGCTGGGATACTCAGACAAACAGATCCGCGAGATGCTCGCATTCCTTCTGGGCACACTCACCCTTGATGTCCCCCTCGAAGTCGAAGGCGGCACAGTCGCCTTCCGCTCCTTCCTCAAGGGCAAGGGCTTCAACCCCGACGACCTCGACCGCATTCACAACAGCCTCCCCGGCGTCTTCGAGCTCTCCTTCGCCTTCTCCGCCTGGTCCCTGGGCGACGCCCTCCTCCGCCGCCTGGGCATCGACCCCGACCGCGCCAAGGCCGATCCGTCCTTCAACCTCCTCCGCGAGCTGGGCATCTCCAAGGCCCAGATCGACGAGCTCAACGACATCATCTGCGGCCGGCAAACCCTCGAAGGCTCCACGCACCTCAAGCTCGATCACTACTCCGTCTTCGACTGCGCCAACAAGTGCGGCAAGTACGGCTTCCGCTTCATCGCCTCCGAGGGCCACATCCGCATGATGGCCGCCGCCCAGCCCTTCATCTCAGGCGCCATCTCCAAGACCATCAACCTCCCCTCCGACGCCACCATCGACGACGTCAAGTCCGCCTACCGCCTCTCCTGGGAGCTGGGCATCAAGGCCAACGCCCTCTACCGCGACGGCTGCAAGCTCAGTCAGCCCCTTTCTACCTCCGCCGACACCAAAGAAGAAGCCCCCGCCGAGAACACCGCTTCGGCTAAGTCCAAGGCCGACGCCGCCACCCTGGTCGCCGCCGCTGCCGCCAGTGTCGATCTCGCCGCCACCGAGCAGCAGCTCGAAGCCATCATCGACGCCGCCGCCCCGGCCGTCCGCGAAGTCGTCAGAGTCGTCGAACGCCCCATGCGCCGCCGCCTCCCCGACACCCGCGCCTCCATCACCCACAAGTTCAACGTCGCCGGCCACGAGGGCTACCTCACCGTCGGCCTCTACGAAGACGGGCTCCCCGGCGAGCTCTTCATCACCATGGCCAAAGAAGGCTCCACCATCGGCGGCCTCATGGATTGCATCGGCACCTCCACCAGCGTCGCACTCCAATACGGCGTCCCCGTCGAGTCCCTCGTCAACAAGTTCACCCATCAACGCTTCGAACCCGCCGGCATCACCACCAACCGAGACATCCCCTTCGCCAAGTCGCTCGTCGACTACATCTTCCGCTGGATGGGCATCGAGTTCGTCCCCGGCTACCGCGAAGCCAACACCCCACGCCGCGAATCCTCCGACGCCCCCGTCACCCCAGCCTCGCGCCTCGAACGCCTCGCCGGCGCCGCCGATGGCGATGAACCGCCTCACGACGACCACACCGCCCACTCCACCCACACCGCCCACGCCCACAAAGCCACCTCCGCCCACGCCGCCCCCGCCGGCCGCGCCGCCCACAGCCACTTCGAACAACGCATCACCGTCGACACCAACACCGACGCCGCCGGCCTCACCACCATCGCCGTCAAAAAGGAAACCTCCGCCCTCGCGCAGGCCATGGCCGCCCAGGGCGACGGCCCGCCCTGCAACGTCTGCGGCACAATCACCGTCCGCAACGGCACCTGCTACAAATGCGTCAACTGCGGCTCCGGCGTCGGCGGCTGCTCATGAACTCGCATCACTGACTCCTGAGTCGAGCCACGCGACACCGCGGCTCGAACATCATCCAGTTTGAGGTGGGGTCTTGGTCTTGCCGCGCGGCGTGGACGGACCCCCGCCCCCCGGCGCAGGTATGAAGGATCTTCCAGCGCCGGATTTGGTCGGAGACGACGACAGACCACAGCCCAAAGGGCCACGGACGCGTCTGCACAGGTCTTCGGCGGCCTCGACCCCACCTCGACAGGATGTTCATCCCGCCCTTCCCGACACCACCCATCCCCCCCGGGGGGGCGCAATGAAAAATCGCCAACGGAAGGCCGTCGGCGATTCGGGTGGGCTGAGATTGTTCCGCGTGCTCGATTAGCGGCGGCGGCGGGCGGCCATGAGGCCGCCGATGCCGAGCAGAGCTATCGCACCGGGCGTCGGGATGATTTCGCCCTGAGCCTGAGTGGCCACGCCTTGGAAGCCAGCGGTGAAGAAACCGCCGGTGCCGGGGTTGAGGAGGAGCTGGGTGAAGGCGCCTTCAAGGTTGGCGATGCTGCCGAAGTTGGTGCTGAAGGAGCCCGAGTCGCCGTCGAAGGACGCGCCCGTGAAGTTGACGTTGGTGAGGTTGCCGTTGAAGAAGGTCTGGCCCAGGCCGCCGCGGATCCAGACGCCGTCGATCGCACCGGTAATGGTGGAGCCGTCGTTGTCAGTGATGGTGAAGGAGCCGGTGCCCAAGGCCAAGCCCAGAATCTGGTCGATGGCGTCAACGGAGACGTTGACGACGAAGTTGGCGGGGTTCGGGGCCGAGACGAAGCCGGAGTTAAAGTCCGCCGTGCCCGAGGGCACCGTCAGACGGGTGACGTCGCCGATCGTCTGCAGGCCGACCGAGTCGACGGCGATGGCACCGAACGAGCCGGAAGTCGCGTTCGTCGGGGTATACGTCCCCGCGAGGTTGTTGTACGCGAAGGTCACAAGGGTGTCGGCCGACGCCACGGCCGTGGACGCACCGATCGCCAAAAGAGCGAACGCGAAGTTATGACGCATAGATCTCTCTCCTCAATCTCCTAGTATTTCGAACCACCCCACCGTACATCGGCCGAGTGTCAGCCCGCTACGCCCTGTGGCCAGTCGAGCCGCAGTTGATTATGGCAGACGAAGACCTCCGCGGCAAGGAAAACCCTCAAAAACATACCCATCTCCGGCCTGAAGAGGTCTCCCTAGGATCATAACCGGCTCAAAAGTGAAACTGGGAAAACCCGGCGACCAAGCCGCGTGAGCATCTCCCTTCCCATCGGCTTCCCTACCCGTGTCGTTTCTGCGTCAAAAACCGAGATCCAATCCTCGGGGACCAATGACCAGTCCAGATCCGTGTTGATCCCACCCTGGATAATGTGCGGATCGCTCCCGTCGCCCCACGCAGGGCGGCAAGGTGGCTAGACCGATGAGAATAACCCCGATTTTCATCGATTACCCAAATCGCCCGCCCCTTTTTGTTGCCAAAAGGGAAGCGGTGTGTCATACTCCAAGTTCGGAAGGAGTGCTCGGGCGTTGTGCGCGCCGGGCGAGGGAAGTCATGCCCGTTTGAGTTCACGCTCAGCCGGACAGGGGAGATTCATTTATGAACAAGAACGTCCTCTTATCGGCGATTGCCGTCGGAGCCGCGTCCTGCGCGGCCTCGGCTCAGTCGGTCATCACCTTCGCCTACAACAACCTCGCGGGCACGTACGACGGCACCGCCGGCATCTTCAGCGCCGCCGCCGTCGACACGCCCGGCCTCCAGTCGATCGGCGACGTCACCCGTCTGTCGGCTCCCGCCGGCACCGCCGATTTCAACAGCGGCTTCGTCTCGGCCCCCAACCTGGCCGACGTCGTCTTCAACATCTCTGTCACCGGCATCGATCAGATCAATGGGCTGGCCTTCGGGTCCGGCTCGTTCACCTTGACCGACACCGACGGCTCCACGCTCAGCGGCAGCATCAACGGCGTCTGGATCCGCGGCGGCCTGGGCCAGACCTTCTTCAACGGCGACATCACCAACGCCTCCTTCAACGGGGCCACCTTTGACGGTGAGTCCGGCTCGTTCTCCACCAACCTCGGCTTCCTCCCTCCTTATGAGGGTGCCGTGACGGTCCTGTTCCTTCGTCCCGGCACCGCTGGGTTCTTCGATGCCAACTTCAGTGCGATCGCGACTCAGTTCCAAGGCGAGCTGATCCCGACCCCCGGCGCGGTAGCTTTGGTGGGCTTGGGCGGTTTGGCCGCTTTGCGTCGGCGCCGTTGAGTGCCCACCGGCTCAACTCAACCGACCCGTGACAACCACCTTAACTAGGGATTATTGAGCTAAATGACCGCAGTCTGGGCCACTTGGGTGCCCAGACTGCGGTTTTTTTGCGCCCTCGGGGGTTTGTGAGACAACTACCGGACAGAGGGGTTGGATGATTTTGTACGTCCTGCGGCGAGAAGCCTTGACTTTTGGGAGGGCGCTTGCACACTATGAGGAGCGGAAAGAGGAAGGGTGTTGGACGTGGCTGAAGCCGCGTCGAGACACTGGAGACTTGGGAAGAGAGGATTAGCTATGAACTCGAAGATTATCTGGGGCGTTGCTGGTTTGACATTGGCCGTTTCTTCGGCCGCGTTTGGTCAGGCCACGCCTGCCCTGCTCACATTCACGTACACCGACTTGGCTGGCAGCTACGCGCTCAACGGGCCGAACGTTGGCGAGGGCACCTTCACGGCGCGTGCGTCCAGCATTTCGCCGCTGCTGACCTTCGGCTCGGTGACTCGCCTTGTCGGCCCACAGGCTCAGGCCCAGTTCTCTGCCGGCTTTGAATCCACCGGCCAGGCCAACGCGGTGTTCAACATCAGCGTCACCAACAAGACTGCCTTCACCGCCACCGGCCTTGGCAGCTTCACGCTGACCGACCTCGACGGCGACACCGTCACCGGCACCATTGACGGCACCTGGGTTCGCGGTTCCGGCGGTCGTACGTTCTTCAACGGCAACCTCCGCGAAGTCAACCTCAACAACGTCTCCGGCACCGGCATGTTCGACGGCACCAGCGGCGGCGGCTTCCAGATGGGCCTGGGCGTTCCCCCCCCGTACTCGGGTGCCCTCGTCCAGCTCTTCATCCGTACCGGCGTCGGCTTCTTCGAGAACGAGTTCTCGAACAACACCACGCAGACCTCCGGTCAGATCATCCCCTCCCCCGGTGCGGCGGCCCTCGCTGGCCTCGGCATGATCGGCCTCGCCTCTCGTCGTCGTCGGGCCTAACCGGCCTGCCGTCTCCGGATCGATCGCCCATCCTCTCTGATACCCAAGACCGTCGAGCGCAAGCTCGGCGGTTTTTTCTTTGGAGCCAACGCCTACGCCACGGGCAAGCGGCAACAGGCACCAGGCAAGCTCACTGCCGCGGCGGGGTTCGCTCAGTGTGCGATCGGATCCGCTTGCGCCAAGGCGGCCAGGCCCATGGGCAGGTCGAAGCGATCCCGCGTGAGTGAGTAGGTTGGCCCGCCCATCCGACCGAACGCGGCGAGCTGGGCCGGGTCGACGTGGTAGCGATCGCTGATGAGGCCCTCGGCTGCGCAAATGTGAACCACACGGCCCAGCACGATGTTGCCTCCCGATGGGGCCCCGGGGTTGAGGCGGATCACGCGATCGGTTCGGCACTCAAAGGCCAGCGGCGAGCCCTCGACGCGCGGCGGGCGGACGACCGTGCTGGGCGCGGGCTTGAGTCCCGCGGCGTCGAACTCGCTGGACCCGAACGGCAGCGGCTCGGCGCACGCGGCCATGGCGCGGGCCATAGATTCGGTAGCGACGTTCACGACAAACTCGCCCTGGCCCCCTTCGGCGACGGGCTTGGAGTTGGCCAGCGTGTCCTTCTCCGAGCCGTCGGCTTTGTTGGCGGGGCAGAAGAGCAGCGACATCGGGTTGGCGCTGACGCCGTTGAAGAAAGAGAACGGGGCGAGATTGAGCCGCCCGTCGGCGGAGATCGTCGAGACCCAGGCGATCGGTCGCGGGACGATGGCGCCGATGAGAAGCTTGTAGCGTTCTTCAACGCAGAGCGCGAGTGGATCGATGTGCATGTGGCACTGTAAGCGTCGCGGTGCGGAGCGCTGGAGGCGGGCGGCGGAACTACGCTCTGTACACGACGATGAGCGCCTTGATCACCACCCCGACTTCGGCCCGCACGGCGGGCGCCGCGCCCGGCGCGGGGGCTGCAACGATTCTCGAAGCGCGGGCCGTGCGGCGAACGTATCGGCTGGGACGCGTCGATGTGCCGGTGCTGCGCGGGGTCGACCTGAGCGTCAAGCGCGGCGAGTGGCTGGCCATCCTGGGCGCGTCGGGATCGGGCAAGAGCACCCTGTTGCACCTGCTCGCGGGGCTCGATCGGCCCGACCGCATGCCGGCGGATCGCGCGGCGGTGGCGCAGGGCGAGGTCTACTTTGAAGGCGAGCGCCTCGGCGCGTGGTCGGGTTCGCGTTTGGACGCGTACCGCAACGCCTCGGTGGGCCTGGTCTTCCAGTTTTATCACCTGCTGCCTGAGCTGACGGTCCGCGACAACGTCTGCATCCCGGCCATGATCCGCTGGGGGCGTTGGGGGTATGGGCGGCGGCGGCGCGAGATCGAATCCCGCGCCAATGAACTGCTCAAAGGGTTCGGCTTGGGAGAGCGGCTCAAGCACCGGCCCTCGGAGCTCTCAGGCGGGGAACGCCAACGCGTGGCCATCGCGCGAGCCCTCATTAATGAGCCCGGCGTGCTCCTTGCGGACGAGCCGACAGGGAATCTTGATCAGAAGACTGGGGGAGCGATACTCGATTTGATTGCCGGGCATCGAAGCGCGGCGGGGCTGACGCTGGTGATGGTCACCCACGATCAGGCCGTGGCAGCCCGGGCCGACCGGGTTGTTCGCTTGCAAGACGGGTTGGTCGCGGCGGAATCGGTTCGGACTCCATAAGGTTCCTTTGCGAGGACTTGACCATTGCACATGGCTTCCGATGCTTCATCGGGGGTTCGGCGTCCGTATGATGGATCGGCGATCGGCCAACGAGGAGGACTCCATGCCCAGTACCGCAGTGACGACGGGCTTCTCTGGTAGTGGCTCAGCGCTGGGGCGGATGACCGCGGATCTCGCCATGCCGGTGCGGATGCGTCAGCAGATGTGGGCCGTCCGACCCGACGGCGGCCCGGACGAACTGCACGCGCGGATCGTCGAGATCGGCGGGGACAGCCCGTCGGCGTGGGCCGATGTCCCGCCGGTGGTCTTCCTTCACGGGTTGGTCGGGTTGAACGACCACTGGGAAGAAGTCGTCCGGCGGATCCAGCACCGCGTGCGTTGCGTGCTCTTTGAGCTCCCCCTGCTCAGGCTGGAGGGCGACGACTGCTCGATCACGGGCGTGACGCACTTGACGGCGCGGTTCCTGCGCGAGTACATCGGGGGGCCGTCAATTCTGGTGGGCAACTCGTTCGGCGGGCATGTGGCGTTGCGGCTGGGGATTGCCGAGCAGGGCCTGGTCCATCAATTGGTGCTGGCCGGTTCGAGCGGGCTGATCGAGAAGTCGATCGTGGCGAACGTTCAGATCCGTCCTAGCCGGGCGTGGTTGGCCAAAAAGATCGGGGAGTTGTTCTACGACCAGGCCTACATGCGCCAATCGGATCTGGACCGGGCGCACGCGGAACTCTCGGAGCGGCACGGGGCGCGGGCGATGGTGAAGCTCTCGCGGTCGGCCCGGCGCGACGTACTCCGCGGGCAGGTGGGTCAGATCACGGCCCCCACGCTCTTGCTCTGGGGCAAACAGGATATCGTGACTCCTACGGAGGCGGCGGTGGGCTTTGCCGAGCAGATCAAGGGCTCCAAGTTGGTGTGGTTCGACCGTTGCGGGCACGTGCCGATGATCGAGGCACCGGACCAGTTTGCCGAGGAGATGCTCGAGTTCCTCGGCGCGCACCGGCCCTCGCGGGTCTGATGAAGGGCGTGTGAGCACGGGGTGTTCACGCACTCCGGAGGGCGACTTGATGGCATGGACATCGCTGGTGGGCGTGGGGATTCGGGCGTGGCAAGCGCGGCGGATCGCCAAGCTGAGCGACACCGCGTATTGGACGCGACGCACGGCGCGGCTCCAGGCGCGGCAGCTCCGCAGCCTGTTGCGCCGCGCGGGCGGGACGGAGTTCGGCCGGGCCCGCGGGTTCGAGCGGATCGCCAACCTGGGCGACGCGGAGATGATCGCGGCGTATCGCCAGGCCGTGGCGGTGTCGGACTACGAGGCATATCGGGCGGCGATCGTGCGGATGCGCGAGCAGGGCGAGGCGGGCGTGTTGTGGCCGGGGCTGATCAAGCACTACGCGCAGACGAGCGGGACGACGGCCGGCGACAAGTACATCCCGGTGTCGAAGGCGATGCTGCGGAGCAACTACCACGCGGCGCTCGATATCTTCGCGCACGCGACGCGGTTTGGCGTCAGCCTGCCCGACCTGCTGGCGGGCAAGGCCCTCTTCCTGGGCGGCTCGACAGACCTCACGGTCAACAAGCACGGGATCGCGACGGGCGATCTGTCGGGGCTGGTGACGCCGATGATCCGCTGGCCCATCAGCGCGATCTATTTGCCGGGGCGCAAGATCGCGCTCATGAGCGATTGGCCGGCGAAGATCGAGGCGATGGCGCGGTGCTCGGTGCACGAAGACGTGCGGATGATCAACGGGATGCCCAGCTGGATGCTGGTGCTGTTTCAGCGCGTGATCGAGCTGGCGCGGGTGGAAAAGCCGAGCGTGCGGACGATTCGTGATGTGTGGCCCAACCTGCGGCTCATGGTACACGGCGGCGTGAAGTACACGCCGTTTGACGCGCGGGTGCGGCAGTTCTGGAGCGGGCGGCCCGATGGCGAGGACGTGCCGCGTCGGCTGGAGCTCTATCCGGCCAGCGAGGGCTTCATCGCGATCCAGGACACGGCCGGGGACCCGGGGCTGAGGCTGCTCTCGGACATCGGAAACTTCTATGAGTTTGTGCCGCTGGAGCGCGTGAACGATGCCGACGCGCCGACTTTTACGGCGGACAAGGTTGAGAAGGGGCAGAAGTACGTCGTCTGCATGAGCACGTGCGCCGGGCTTTGGCGCTATCTGATCGGCGACGTGGTCGAGTTCGACACGATCCCCGCGGGGCTCGACGGTCGCGGCGGTGAGGGGCCGGCGCGGCTGCGGATCGTGGGGCGGCATAAGCACTTCATCAATGCGTTCGGCGAAAACCTGATCGTGGAGCACATCGAGAACGCCGTGGCCGCAGCGGCCAAGGCGGTGGGCGTGATGGTGGGCGAGTTCACCGCCGCGCCGGTCTATCCGCGCGAGGAGCAAGGCCGCGTGGTCCGCGCGGGGCTGCAACTGGCGGTCGAGATGGAGCGCCCGACGCCGACAACGCTGGCGGCGTTCGGGGCCGCGTTCGACGACTCGCTCAAGGCGCAGAACTTGGACTACACGACCAAGCGAACGGCCGGCGTGGGTATGGCGGAGCCGACGATCACCGTGCTGCCGACAGGGGCGTTTCACCGGTGGATGCAATCACGCGGAAAGCTCGGCGGGCAGCACAAGTGCCCACGCTGCGCGAACCACCGAGAGATTCTGGAAGCGGTGATGGGCGGGGCGAGTGGCTAATACGGAGTCTCGCCGAAGCTCAGGCGAGGCACCGTAGAAACAGTCGAGGACGGAGCCCTCTCGGAGAGTGGGGGTACCGGACGCACAAGAATCGCCAATTGTCGGTGTGAATCATGATGCAATCACGCAGTGACCGTTACGCATCTGCGCACCTGCTCACACCAAGCTAGCCACATAGCGCTGGGCGGCGGCGCGGAAGGGTTGTGGCTTGATGCCCAGGTGGGCGGCCACTTTGTCCAAGCTGGCGGTGGTGTCTTCCATGGCCATCCAGGCCTGGCCTTCGTGGAAGGGGAGCAGGCCGCCGAGGCCGATGGCGGTGGCGGCGCGGGCTTGGTAGGCGGCGGCGAGGCCGGGGATGCCCAGGGCGGGCAGCGTGCGGTCGGCGCGCGGGAGGTTGTCGCGGAACCATTCCATGAGCTGGCGGAAGTTGAGTTCTTCGGTGCCGACGAGGTTGTAGACCTCGCCGATGGTGGCGGGCTTGTCGAGGGCGGCGGCGAAGCAGGCGGCGACGTCATCGACGGCGACCGGGGCGACCATGGAGGGTTCGAAGGTGATGCGGCCCAGGGAGACGCCCTCGTCGTGCTCGACGTGGCGGGTGAAGTATGGGATGAAGAAGAAGGGCTGCTTGCTGCCGGAGGTGAAGCCCTTGATCATGGCGACGAGCTCGCCGTCGGGCCCGTGGATGAGGCCGGGGCGGAAGACGGTCCAATCGAGGCCGGAGCGGCGGACGAGTTGTTCGCCTTCGAACTTGGTGCGCTGATATTCGGCGTGGCCGTCGGGCTTGACGCCGATGGCGGACATGTGGATCAGTCGGCGGAGGCCTTGGGCGCGCGCGACGTCGATGAGGAGCTTGGGGACCTCGACGTGCATGCGCGAGAAGGTCTGGTTGCCGGGGGCCGGGCGGATGATGCCGATGAGGTTGATGGCGGCGGTGGCACCCGTGAGCAGGGTCGCGACGGCGGCCGGGTCGAGGGCGTGGCCCGTGACGATCGTGAGATTCTTGTCGTTGGGGAGCGCGGCGCGGGCCTTTTCGCGGTCGCGGGCCAGGGCCTTGACGGCGTGGCCCTTGGCGAGCAGGGCGCGGACGACGGCCCGGCCGACAAAGCCGGTGGCCCCGAGGACGGCGACGCTCTGGTGATCGGTCATGGGCTGAGTTTATGCGGGTAGAGGGTCAAATGGTCAAATGGTCAAATTGCCTAAGGGGAGGGGGCTGGGTGTTTGGATGGTGGGGGTGCTTGCGGGTTAGCATCGGGGATGAGTTTGAGGGCGGAACAGGTTGAGTATGCCTACGCGGCGGGGCGGCCGGTGCTGCGCGGGGTGAGCGCGACGTTTGCGGCAGGGGCGGTGACTGCGCTTTTGGGGCCCAACGGCAGCGGGAAGTCGACGCTCCTGCGGCTGCTCCTAGGAACGCTGAGCCCCCAGGCGGGTCGGTGCGAGATCGGCGGGGAGGCCACGGCGGGGCTGTCGGCGAAGGCGCGGGGGGTGCGGCTGGCGTTTGTGCCGCAGAGGCCAACGGTGTGGGCGCCGTTCAAGGTGCGGGAAGTGGTGGCGATGGGGCGGCACGCGCAGCGGCGCGATGACGGGGCCGTGGACGCGGCGCTGTTGGCGATGGAGCTGAGCGACCGGGTGGAGGAGCCGTTTGGGACGCTGAGTGTCGGGCAGCAGCAGCGGGCGGCGCTGGCGCGGGTGCTGGCGCAGGTGGCCGACGAGAGGCCGGGGGAGACGCGGGCGATTCTGGCGGACGAGCCGGTGGCGGCGCTCGACCCGCGGCACGCGTTGGCGGCGCTCGCGGCGCTGCGGGCGCAGGCGGCGCGGGGGCTGGCCGTGGTGGTGGTACTGCATGATTTGGCGTTGGCGGCGCGGTATGCGGATCGGGCCGTGCTGCTGACCGATCGCGGGACGGTGGACGGCGGGGGCGACGCGCCGGCGGAGGAGGTGCTTGTGCCCGAGCGGCTGGCGCGGGTGTTCGGAACCGGGTTTAGGCACGTGGAACGGCTGGAGGCCGTGGGCGGCACTACGCTTGCTGGCGGGGTCTGAGGACCTTGCGGTGGCGGCGTGTTTGGGACTGGTACGACATGAACAACCTCCAGCTCTACGTCATCCTGCTGTTTCTCGGAGCGTCGGCACTTAGCTGGCTCTTCAAGCAGCTGAAGGCAAAGGCCGCAGTGAAGCGGGCGGATCAAGATCGACACCGTCGTACGGAGGAGCAACTGCGGACGGGGCGGACGCCCACGGCGGAGGCGGCGGCGAGCGGTCCGGGGCAGGTGATCGATACCAACGACGCACAGGCGCGCCTGCGCGATCTGGCGCAACGGCGGCAGCAGCAGCTGCGCGAGCTGCGGAAGAAGGCCCAGTCTGGTCAGACTGGGGGCGAGAGTGGCGACGACGGCGAACGGCCCGTGCTCGCGACGAGCGTTGGTGAGGCGGCTGGCGGGCCGGTGCAGCGTGAGCTGTGGCCGGGCGGACCAGTGGTGGTGATCGGGCCGATGGGTGGGGGTGGCGGTCGGGGCGCGGGTTCGGCGGCGCCGCCGACTTCGCGGCCGAGGGGTAC
>ENA-ORBV01009042-ORBV01009042.1-microbial-mat-metagenome-genome-assembly--contig:-NODE-9042-length-16517-cov-6.359550_pt1 | contig 16517 bp, 8 predicted proteins | sample MGYA00237777_ERZ505514 | MGnify/ENA primary metagenome ERZ505514 (study PRJEB26160, sample SAMN06269048) | microbial mat metagenome | isolation source: Oligotrophic lake microbial mat | place... | reverse complement strand
TTAGGACCTAAAATTTTAATGATAGAATGGACAGAAATAGCCGAGACAAGGCAGAAGAAGTGTAGTAGGTATTTGACTGTTGGATAACGTAACACACTACTTGATCGAGAGCCCTGTATACGAGTAACAAGTTACCAAACATTAATAATGTTCCTTTCACGCCAATTATTAGTCCAACGAAAGGGCGCTTTTTTATTACAGCGAGTCTCCTCCTCTCCGACCACGAGGACTGCCAACAACAACTGGCAACGGCGATGTCTCACGTCGACGTCGTCGTCGTCGCCGCCGCCACCACCCGAAGAACCAAAGAAAAAGGGATTCCTCTATCGAATGGCACCGCCCAAAGGTGGCAGGGAACTACCGGATGCCAAATTTCTGGCCATTGCGTCCGTGGTTTGTGTGGCGGGATATTATGCATGGTTTGTGGATCCACCCAAACGAAAACGAGAACAAGAACAAAATGCATAATAGTACTGTACAACTTTAGTATTTAGTAGTGCCGTGCTGTATCCATGATTATGTTTGTCAGTTGGCTAGCTAGCTAGCTAGTAAAAAAACACCGATCCATAAAAGCCTTGTATGCACATGCTAATTATAACAAAAGCAAGAACCACAACGAAATGTTACATCCATAAACAAGCATACGACATAGCAAGTCTTCAATTCATTGTCTTTGGAAACCCTTCGTGGGAAAAAAAGTTATAGGTAGCTATGCCAGAGAATAAATGAATGCTACGATGATTCATGTAGTGATTGATTATTGTCGCACATTTTGCAAGTCTCTTGCCATCAATTTTCCATCAACGTTTTCTCTCGTCGGTAAAAACATCTTTCATATCCTTGGTTTCTTCTCGCGGTTGCCACTCTTTTCTCTCGTTGATATAACCACGGAATTCTCGATCGGGCAAGGCGTCACCCGGTTTGGCAAAGGGGTGTTCTTCCAAAGGTGGTTCCGGTGGCATTTGGGAGGCATGATCAAATTCATTTAATTTCATCATGACTTCAATCATACGCTCTTTGTAGTCTCGGCGTTTACAACAAAAATAATACGAAGTACTAAAGACACCAAAGAATGTAAAGACTCCAAAATTCACAGCAAATCGTGTTGTAGATCCCATGCGCAAGCGGTGTCTGATCAAGAAGAAGAAGAAGAAAGTTAGTGATATGGATGGACCCGATGGAGCACCTCTGGAGTAGAACAAAAGCGCAGATGACGCGAGCACGGTGATGCAATGAACGAAGCAGATGACACGAGCACCAAACACCTCATCATTATTCAGTCTAAATAATTTTCACGAGCGCTCATTTATAGGAATGCACCCCAATCAAACATAACAAATAAAAAGTCTGGACGAACTTACAAGCTCATGGCTGTACCCGTCGCAATCCCCCACATTCCAGATTCTCGAGCACACCATCGATAATTGGATCCACGAATCGTTTCTCGAATGCCATACGACTCTGGCAAATACTGTGTCCATTTGGCCGTCTCCAGTGGATCCACTTCTGCAGGTGTTACTTCATCCGCATTTACCACCTGAATTTTACTATCAATTTTATGTGAGGACGATGACGATGATTCTGATCCAGACATGATGATGATGATGATGACTCTGAAAGAACAAGTAAATTGCAATCGGTGGATGAACAATTGTTTAGTCGTTTGTGGCAAATTTTGATTGGGTATATTGTGGATTGCTGCTTTCAACGGGGAAAGATATCACAATAGTCAACCCCATGATCTCCCCTTCCTGTGGTTGACACCACCCGAATATACACGGCGTGCTGCTTCTTGGCCAATCATTCTTCTAATACCAGGTCCTATTGGAATGACAGGACACATACGAAAGAAAAACGTATCCGACCTACCTACAAACCGTTGTAACAAGAAAGAATAAGAAATACAAGTGAGCACACAGGGGTTGGGGTAAGCAAGAGGTTGCGTATTCAAATTTGCACCAAGACAAAATCTTGATCTCTATTTCTAGTAGTTAGGAATAGCTCATGGCATGATCCTGTTGTCCATTTTTTTAACGTAGGTTGTGCATATGCTTCAAGAAGAGATGCTGCTTTGCAAAAGTACCACTGGTGCCTGGTCGCTTGGGGGATCGCCCTGCTGAATGAAAAACATACCTTGCTTCACAATAACGATCGATGTTGCTGATGCCGCCGAAGGTTTCAAATGCTAGCTAGCTAGGCAGACAGTTGAAAAGCAACTGTGGCAACCAGGATAGCTTTCTTTTAGATTAGGGCGTGTGTTGAGGAAGTCGAGCGAGTTACTGTACTAATTTATTGTTGTTGCGATAGGAAAAAAGCGGGTATGTGTGCGTCCTAACACACAACAGTTCTGTTGATGCCACACTTGACTGCAAGGGATGGCTACAGCCAGATATTTCAACTAGTTGTAAGAGACAAGCTAACCAGATCACATTTCATGGACAAACCTCACAAACAGTCCTCTTTCTAGATAATTTTGTCACTTTTTATCTATTAGGTAGCAGGCTCTTCCAAGTCGTTGGCCACAACTTCATCATGCGAAGTGTCTGCATTATCCCCCATGTCGTCATCAGTGCCGCCTTCCTCTGGTTCGTGTTGGTCCTCACTACTAGAAATATTATTTTCAGCAGCAGCAAGCTGTGGATACAGTTTCATAGTATTTTCGGATGTTTCTCGTGCCACGTCCGCCACGGAGACGGTCCTTTTGTAATGCGCCACTGCCTTGGCCACAAATGGCCACAAACCAGGATGAAAAAATGCATCTCGTCCCAAATTATTGGCCACTTCGGCGGGTATCACGGCGGATGCCTCCAGAACCAATCGGTTCAGTGGTACTTCAAAGGCACATTCATGTAGATTGGACGCCTTGGCAAAACTAACGGCCCCGTCCATACCAATAAACAACGTTTCGGCAGAAAAGGCATTCAAAAAGGTCATCATGTGTTTGGCCATACCGGACCAACTCGACAAGATAATTTTCAAAGACGATGGATGCAAGGTAAAATTGGTCGAGAGCACTTCCTGCAAATCCAACAAGGCTTGAGCGTAATCCGTTCCGGCCACACTTTCCTCGGGATCCAATCCTGCCGCTCCCGGTAACACTTGGAGTTGGACAGGTATTCCTGTTTGGCCCGCCGCTTGGCAGGTAGCATGGACACGACGTAATTGTGATTCTCGATCATAACCTGGTCGCTTTTTTTCAACGTCAGGGCTAAAATCAAGGGTCGCCCAATAACCCACCACCAAATCCTTGTGATTGTCGCGTGTTTCTACCAACGCAGCAATGGCCGCGTCCATTTCATTGTCGTTATAAAGATAATCCCGTGCCAATCCTACACTATACCATGTTTTGGTCGTGCCAATATCCAAGCTTGGCTCGATCCAAGGACGGCTAGGTTTGAGAAAAGTTTTGGAGATGATGCCTCCCAAATATTGGGCACACTCTAGGGCGTGTTGCAATTCTGCCAAGGCTTCCTTTTGAGATATCTTGGCCTTTCCTCGTCCTTGTTTTAAGTATTCCAGGGTGGCATTTAAATCGGCAGAAATATCAAAATAGCGAATGTCTTGTAAATCGGGATACTCCAACTTATCGGCCATGGTGTCAGTAGTAGCAGTACCATCTTCCTTGTCGCTTTTGCTGTTTTTCCTTGCCTGGTACTTTTGTTTTTCCAACTTTGGGTTGCTTTTTCCTTTAAAGCGCGACATTCCCCGACCATCATCTTGGACACCTGGACATTGTCGACGGACATGACCCGCCTTTCCGCAGAGATAACATTTTTGTTTGGCACGCCGTTTGTCCGCCGCTTGTTGGCGTTGTAATTCTTGACGTTGACGAAAGTCCATGTCTTTGACATTGGATGGCGGCGAGCCTGTATTGTCGTGGTTTGTATTTTCATCTACCAAATGCTCCATTCGGGAATCCTGATCTTGACCTTGGTGGTTGGCGTCATCATCGATAGCATCATCATCATCACCTTTGCGGCGGTTGCCACGATTCTTGCGGCCCATGGTACTTAGCAAGATTATGTTCGTGTTTGGCAAGCTTTTAAAAAAATCTAGAAAAATAGATCGCGCAAACTAGATGGCGCAGATGGTTCTCCGACTAGAATCGCCGCTATCTTGGTAAGTAGTATCTAGCTACTACTAGTACGATAGGAGCTTATCAATACAGAAGGTTCATTTGCAGTTTCTTGGATAGGCCAACACAGTTATCCGGCGTTGTCGCTGCGCGCGTGTCAGTGTACTGGTACCTCTTACTTGATTGATTCTCAAATGTGCGATTACCCGCATTCGTGAGTTCGGGGGATTGATTCGTGAGTTCGGGGGATTCGATCTTCCATTCCCAGATGGGAACAAATGTAAGGTGTGCGTCAAGTGATTTTACACCACCAAACGAAACGCAGTCCTGTGCGAGTTCTACTGTGCGTGCAGCAGGCATCGATCGTACAAGAACAGAGGCATAAAAGCTTAAAAGGAAGGTATCGTATCTATTTATAACCCGCGTCATGCATGGCTCATGCATGGCGCACGCCTTCACGAGCATTGCTGAGGGCCTGCCGTTGCATCATCTTTTTTTCACAAACTTCCCACGGATGTTGCTGGATGATAGGTATCGGTAAACCAAGTCGTGCCGTACTGTATTGTTTCACTCAGCTGGTTTCACTGACTGAACTGCTACCCACCAGTCCTACATATATCTGTTGCAGTAAGTGGACTGGACCCATAGTAATACGGTATTGGATAGCAAGCAAGAAAGCATATTCAATTTTCACTTAATCATCTATCCATAGGTAGATAGACCTGACCAACCATGACCAAAACAATACTACAAGCATGGAGTCTTTGGGCTGCCACTGCATCCTTATTCCTATCAATACCATCTCGCGCTAACCTCATCATTAGTGAAATTGCCTATCAAGGAAGCGTGGATGTTTGTGATGGTGAAGACTGGGTCGAATTGTACAATAGTGGAGTCGAAGTTCTAGACTTGACTGGGTATGTGTTGCATGATAGCAAAGGAATATCTGATCCAGATACGTTTACTTTTCCTCCTGGTTCTTCCATTGATGCCGAATCCTACCTGCTCTTGTGTCACAATCAAGTTGCAAATGCCAGCACGGCCAGTTCGGCTGCTGTCTTGTCGCCTCAATTCGGAATTGGTGATGATGATACTGTCACGTTGGCACGTGTGGATGGGACGACAGTCGCCGTATTGTCTGTGGTAGGGCCATTTCCAGGATCTCCCAATCCCAGTTTCCTAGCCGACAGCTTTGCTTTGGATCCTGATACGGCCATTTTCAATTACACGGCGACTCCCACACCTGGCGCCATCAATGTCATGACACCACTGCCCTCGGCGGAAGAGTTGGCCAATCAACGCAAAACGGAAATGGCAGTTTTGAGTGATGCCGGCATTGACTTTTTCAACATGGATCGACAAGGCATGCCCGTGGCCAGTGGAATGGATACGATTTTGGAGCTGAAAATCACCATGGACGCCAACGATTATGATGCCATGAAACTCAATCCTCAATATCAAGAATATTATCCCTTCGAGACTGCCACAGTGTTGACCAAAGCGGGAGATGAATTAGTGTCACTCGAAAGTCCTGGAAGAATTCGTGCCCGAGGTGGAGAAAGTATTTATCTTTCCGAGTGTTTGGGAGATGCATCTCCTCTTCCCTTTCGATTGGATTTTGATGACACGGATCAAACCCAAACCTTGTATGGAATCCAACGGCTGTATTTGCGTCCTCCCATCCAGGATCCATCGTATATGCGAGAATGGGTCTATCCTCGCATGTTAGCACGATTTGGATTGCCTCATGCGAGAACAAGAATGGTACACTTTTACATCAATGACAACCTCGAGGGATTCTATACACTCATGGAACAACCTGAAGAAGAATATGTGTTTGCTCGTAGTTTCTCCAATTACGATCCTAGCAACTTTGCCTTTTTCCAAGTCGACGAATTGACAGAAGGATGTGGGTTGTACAGCGAGAATCAATTGGCCGAAGGACGAAATCGAGTGGGAGAATTCAGTACTCCGCCCTATGTCTTTGAACGAGGAGACCACGTTCCTCGTATTGGAAACCTCGGAGAGGATAAGTTTACAGAATGCAAAGAGGCCTACTCGGCATATTATGATAATGTTCTCATGGAAGATGTTGTGTTGGCCTATGTTCGTAATGACGAATTATGTATTAATCTCTTTTTGGGCGAAGGGCTGGTTCAACAAGAACTCGGAACCGACAATTGGGACAATGAACTGGAAAAATGGATTGATAACACCATGACCTTTAACCGATGCGATGAGACATGCTCCAATTCCATTGTTTCCACTGAAGCAAATTTGGAAAACTTTTTAAAGACATTTGCCTTTTGGGCCGTCACGTTGACTATGGATTCTCCCATGGGAAATGTGAACAACCACTATTTGGCACAAGAAGAAAGCGACCAGGAACTGTGGAATTTGTTTTCCTATAGTTTCGGCAAACCAGGATCACCGAGCTGTTTTCCAGAAGTCTGCAATTCGAGATTGGTTTCCTGGTCCATTTCGCGTCCTACCTGCGAATCCCTTCAATCCAACAATCTCGTGGGCCCGCTCTTGACGCAAGAAGAGTACCACTCACAGTACATTGAGCACATCCGCGAATTTATGACCGCGGTCTACGCGAATCAAACGTTTATTAAAGAAATACAAGACCATGCTAGTGCCATAGAAGAGGCTGTGAAGGCATCATTTGGAGGTGGTGCATCCTTTGACGAAGAACTTTCGCCCGATGCAGCCGACTGGAATACCGGAAATCTGCCTCTCCTCCCAACCATGAAGGCCCGTGCTGCAGAGGTGCAAAAACAGTTGGATGCACTCGCGGATGGCACCTTTGCGCGAGGGCCGCATGCAGGAGCCACTGCTGATAACGAACCTTGGGAAATATGCGCGGATTGGCAATCGTCCGAGCCCGATACATCGGCTTGCAAAGAGGGCTGCAAGTACGAGGGTTGTCACACGGACGGTTGGACAGTGCCTAGTTTTTGCGATGAAGCGACTGGCACTTGCTACCATGGAGACGTCGACAGTCAATGCGCGGGTGTCGGTGATGGGGGCAGCTATAGTGGTATGGAAGCACGGAACGGCATGGATACCTTCTGCCGCTTTGCTGCAGGTGTGCCTGTCAAGACGTCTGTATGCCCTGACGTAGGAGCCCAGCTCGGATCTTCGTCTACAACATCTGGTTCAGCTCCAAGAACTTGTTTGATGGTGCCGGTCATGGCTATGGCGATGGCAATGGCGGCTTTGGGGCAGCTTTGGCTTGACCTTGTTCAGTAAGAGGCGACAGAACATGTTTTTGTCAACTTGACCTTGAGCCGAAAAATAATTGGCCATTCTAAGAAGCGTCCTTTTTGCGCCTGCCGACCTGGAGAAAGCGCACCTGCATAAAAGAAACTGAAATTCGAACAGATACTTCCAATTCTCGCTGGAGTGCTTACTATCTAGCGATATGAACCTACAATGCAGATTTACATTGCAAAATAAATGAAAACTGAATACTAGTCTGTCTACATAAACAATACAGCCCTACCTGTTATAGTATTGTTGCCATTCATCATCCTCGGACTTCCTTGGGCCAACGATGACCTTACGAAAAGGCAGCCTTAATAGTGCCCTAGTCCCTTTCGGTAGGTTATTTTCTAGTCATGAAATTGTTCCTGATGTTATCTGACAGTAGTCTAACTACTGCTCTTGCAACAAATGCAGTGGCAGGCAAAGAATCCCTTTGTATGAGCCCCCCCCCCAAAAAAAAACTAAGCCACGAACCTACTAAGGACTGTAATATGAAGAAGCCAATCAAATGCATTTCTACGTGTCTATGGCATGGAAGGCAGAATTTCAAGGAAGCAGCTTGCTTGTGTTTCTACAATTCTGGGCATTGTTTGTCGCAAGCTGGTGATGAGATCTGACATGGTATTGGAGAAAGAGTTTCGTGTACGATACAGAGCCGTGGTCAATCATTTGATTGAAGGCGGGGTAAGTTCTAGCGCTAACCCTTTCGTTACCGTCGTCATGAATTCGTAACCCCCCACCACCTGAACCTCAACAGCTACCTCAACGTAAGACCAACCTGACAGCAGGTACGAAGGCTCGCTACAGTTGAGTTCGGTGACGGTTGTAGCATCTACAGTGTATCAAGCTTCCAGTAAAAATGAGGCTTGAATAGATAAGTAAGGCGCTTCTTTTCTCACCATGGCTGCCACGGAAAAGAAAGAAGCGGCGGCTCCTGCAGCGACTAGAACCCCTGTGTTTGTCATAACAGTACAGGACGAGAAACCAAAATCAAAAAAATCAAACATGGGGAAATCCAATAACAGAATAAGTAAAATGAGAAACAAGTTCGGAGCAGCCACTGCCAAGGCGTCGTCTACCCCTTCTTCTACAACAAATACAATTCATGTCCTTGTGATTGCCCACCCAGACGACGAAAGCATGTTTTTCCTTCCGACCATTCAACGATTGCGACAGTCGGGCGAGACGATTTGGATTTTGTGTTTGACCACGGGAAATTACGATGGCCTCGGCAGTGTCCGCAAAGGAGAAATGTCACGAGTGTCCGCACTTTTAAAGATTGACAAATTGATTCATTTGGATGTCGAAGACATTCAAGATCATCCCACGAAATCCTGGTCGTTGGATGCTGTCACAGATCAAATGGAACAAGCCTTGTGGTTGGCAATTAGGGGTCACAACAAGAAGAGGGGCGATGGGGAAACATTGGAACGAGTGGTACTCATCACTTTTGATATGTATGGAGTATCGGGTCATATCAATCATCGTGATACGTACTTGGGAGTGCGAAATTTGGTATTAAAGCAACAACAAAAAAGGCTGCAGCAAATAGAAACAAGTATCACCACGACCAATGCCAAACAACCACAGAAGCGATTCCAAAAAGAGCAACAAGAGCAGCAGCAGCAACAACAAAACGATCTAATTAAAAAACAACAATCTGCGACCAGACTTTTGCCCCCACTGGAAGCATGGAAACTGGAAACTGTACATTTTCTGCCCATCAAATACTTGCCATTACTAGAATGGGGATTTGTTCTTGTGAGTCTCTTCCGCCTGTGGGAACCAACCTGCACCGCTCTTCCAAAGCAGCAGCAGAGCATTGTCCATACTGCTACAAGCCCAACAAACCCTACAAACACAAAAGAAAACAGCAACAAAGGTAGCAGTAGCACTGACAAAAACAATACTAACTTGTTGCACGTCTATCGGAGCGTGGACTTTTTGTTATGCTGGCAAGCCATGGCAACACACCACTCTCAATTTGTTTGGTACCGGCGCTTGTTTGTCATTTTCAGTTGCTACACCTTTGTCAATAAACTGCGCCCTGTGCAGTAGCACAGAGGCAGCACTACGAGTAGAGAGTTTGTAATTATGCAAAGGGAATGTAAATATGCCACCGAATGCTGATATGAACTGTATGTACAAATCAATCTGATCGAAGAGAGAAGCTTGCCTTCTCCTGAAAATACTTGTGGCTATACTATTTGAACATCAAACTCCTACATTTTGGACAAGAAGAAGAATGCATTCTTGAAATTTTATGATTACATAATTATGTTCATGTTGTAAATATACTAAGAAGGGGAATTTGTGTTTTGAAACAAAGACAGACAGGTTTCCAAGCTATCGCGAATTAACTTCACGTCGCTGCCTCTTTCGTGGCGGCGCGTCCGTATCATCGGCACACTGTAGACTGGACTTTCCTCGTACTTCTTTGGGCAGTCCTTTCGGCTCCGAGGAAAAAGAAGAACCCACAACCAGTGTTGGATTCAGAGTGAGAATGTAATGCAGCGTGGTCAAATCCTGGGCGTGGGCCGCCAAAATATCCATCCACTCGGATTTGGACATTTCAAAGGCCCCGCGTGTCACCCAATGCCGTCGTTCCCCACTGCGATTCAACCGCAAATAAAACTCGAGGGTGGGATTGGAAATCATGGCAGTCGGAGAACACAAACTGAGATAGGCGAGCGTGTAATTCGAGCGCATGGCGCGTGCCAACAAGTTTGTGACCGCCTGTTGGAGTGCCGCGGGTCCTGGTGATTGGACCATCACTTCCAAGGCATTCAACGTATCATTGGTGGCGAGCGCACAACACATGGGCACAATGTCTTGAATGGCTTGCATTTCAATGGCAATTTTTTCCAAAGCCTTGTTGCACTTGATGAGTCGGGCCATGGCAATGCCGACGCCTGCGGGGACTTGACAAGACGTAATCTTGACTTCCTTCAAACTTGTATTGTGCTGCAGACCTTGGGCAAAGTGCAGCCAATCCGTGGGGTCCGCGTGGGTCAAGGGTCCTTTGAGTCGCAGCGACTCCAAGCCTTGTGTCAAAGCACCGAGCCGCCTCAGAGTCGCACCAATTCCGACCCAATTGCAGTGAGTGGCTGACAACGTCTTGACGTGAGGATTGGCCGCGGCAGCTTCTAATAGAACATTGAGGGGAACCGCTTGTGGCGAAGCATTGCATTCATTGATATAAACTCTCTCCAAGGTTGGATGCGTACGCACGACATCGGCCAAGGCCTGCAGGTCCGGAGTGTCACCACACAGTTCCACTCGGTCCATGAGTAGGTCCTTCAAGTGAAGTGATCGTTGGAGACACTTGGTAAGCGCTTGGACAGGAAGATCAGTAATGCCATTGCCATGGCTGCTGTTGCCGTCACCAACAACACTACTGCCAGTACCCGAGTAGTTGTGGTGGTACTGGCAGTACATGTAGTTGGCTTTTGCACACAATTCCAACCGTCGAAGGTTGGGAAGATCTCCAATGGCCTCAAAGGCCGTCACGATTCCGTAACAGTCCAATTGGCGGGGGGCAAATTTCTTAAAGAGGCGTACCGCGTCATGACGACTTGGTTCAAACTGCTTCAGTTGAGCTACTGTCGCCCGAGAGCTAGCATATAGCTCTATATCGAGAAAGGATGGCGGCATGGTGGATGCTGATTTAGTAAGTAAGATAGTTTGCTGTAGTCAAGTGATACTCCAGTATAATATGACACAAAGAGAGCGAAGGAAGTCAATCGATGATAGCAATAATGTAAGAGAGCTCCGACTATAGCTAGCTAGCTCTAGCGCTCCTTCTTTTCGGGCGCCAGTGGGTGTTTTGAGATTGTGGGAGGATGAGAACGCGATTTCGATAGCCGAAGTTGGCCTTCTCACCAAACTGAAATTCACCTTACGCAACCCCACGTGGACCGGCTGCTCCAGCTGCAAAACCTACTGGATGAGTGTGAGTGTGTCACCCAGCTAGCAGGTTCTCTACTGGTTTCCAAAAGATGGGATCTGCCGGACAGATGAAAAGATACTCCGTTAATTCGCCAGAAAGAACAAAACAGATGAAAAGAAGTACCCTTATTTAGCTGCTGTCTTAAATTTAGCGGTATAACGAAAAGATGCCTTCTTTTTCTCTGAAAGATTCACCTTTAGGAACCAAATCAAATTGTTGGTTTTTGTGCTTGTATAGGATTTTTTACGTGCATCTTTCGTGACACTTGGATCTTGAAGCGGAAGCAGCAATTGCCCGAAGGAATTAGAGGGGAACAGCATCGAAACTTCGCTAAGTGAAACAGGTTGTGAAACAGCCTGCCGCGGTCTCAATTCCTACACAAAACTACATTTGCTGCCGATGGTAGAGAAGGAAGCTTCAAGCTTCTTCACTTGGTAACCATCGGTAAAAACTTTACTTCTACTAGAAGTATTTCGTCGAAAAAGTAAGAAAATGCTACTGAGCAGTCTACTCGGAAAAATTCTCTTCCTCTGTAGTTTGAGAACACCGCAGTCAACTCACTGAGACCTTTTGGAACGACTTATCAAGTGAGCCCCTTCGAACGTCTCTGAACAACAACGTGCGGACTGCGGAGGACATTTCAAACAAAAACGGCAACAGGTTTGGAAATGCCGGAACATCTATGTTCCGTTATCCATGATTAATGCGACTGAAACTTTGGCGTTCTCATAATCAGATCCAAAATTCCCCTCCAGCCAATCAGACCTTGGTCAGTGACGGTAGTTACAAAACAGCCTATCTACATCATCATTATTTGAGCTACGGCATCCAAACATTTTTAAATTATTTATCGTCTTTGAGCAGCTCACTGTTGATTGATTGATTGATTGGTGCGTTCTCATTGCAACTGCAACTCCTACTCTATCTGCGTCACAGCCCAGCTAGCTAGCTACTACAGTAGCTAGCTAGACTACCGGTAGCTACTAGATCCAACTTTCAATGAAACATACTTCTCGATTGAAATAGACTACAGTCGTACTAGTACGGTACTTGCTCGTCGATTTGTCGATGGTCTTCGCTATGAAAAACCGCCCTTGATCTTCTGATAATTGGATTGTTCTCTCTATGTGTCAGTGCCACTCGGAGTACAATTGTACGTACTCGTGGAGCGGTGATGGATTGATTCTCGTTCTGGAATTTTATCTGGCAGGAAGCAATGGCACGTTCTCGATGCAATCAATCAGGAACAGCATTCTCAAGTTGGATTCTCATCACCCTCTCCCCGCCACGTGGTACTAGTGATGGATTGTTTGGTCATGGCCAAAGAAATTTGTGCCGCGTACTAGTAGGGATCGAGCTGCTGCACTTCGTTGCCTTCCTCTTTGGTCGTCTTAGTATGCATGCTCTTGCGGGCTTGTTGGCTTCCACGGAGAGAGGTAAGGTTCCGAATGGAAGACTGTTGGTTGTTTGCCTTTGCTGGGACGAACCGAAATAGCCCGGCATTTTCCCATCCTGCTCCATTGACGTAAAATCGATTTCTCGCGGCATTCAGTTCTTGTCTAACTGGAAGCTGATACGAGATGAAGCTTCTTGAAGATCTGGCAATTTGGAGTCCGCTACGGACATGGAGGCGGCAATAGCGCACTTGGCGGAGTGAATGGCCAGCACTTCAAATCCAATCCAGAAAGACAGACTTCTGCGACCACTAACACAGTAGCTAGTACTTGCTTAAATTTCTTCTTACATATGAATTATCTACATGTTTTGTGCCCGGGTTGCGTGCTAACGGCTAACGAACATCGGTCTGATGCCTAACGAACATGAGCTGCCGGCTGGAGTTGTTGGATTTCACCGCTATCATTTTGGATACTTGCTCCGCAGTCATTTCAGAGCATCCTTCACCATCGATGGACAGCAATCGATCGCCAACCTTTACCTTATCTGCTAGAACGCTGTCAGCGCGAATGGCCCGGACCATCGGTTCCCCTTCTGGGGAAGCGTCAATGATGATTCCTAATTTCCCCGCTGGACAGGACACAGCAATACACTCGTCCTGTCCTGCGAATTGCTCTTCGAACGATTCGTCGTCCTCGTGAAAAATCGCTGACTCGTTCAAATCGGACAAGCCTGAAGCCATCTTTCCAAGTCCTCCAGGACCAGAAGCACTCGATGGCGTATCGCAAAGAATGCGACCACTGCTGCCGTAGCCGCTCCTACTGGAAGTATTCCATCCGCTCTTACTTGAAGTATGGTGAATGTTCATGTAATTTCGACCGTTATCCACGCTGAAAATATCGAAAACAGGGCCACTCCCCATGTTAGAAATGACAAAAAGTGGCGAACAGAAGAAACAATGATGAACAAGAGAGAGCGTGTTCTTACCTAGCAGTATGTTCGTCTGCGTGCATCTGCATGGCTGCGGCTTGCATTCCATTATTGTAAAAGCTCGGATCTTCCAAAGTGCTGATCCCGTCGTCGCTATCATTTTGAACTACAATTTCCCTGTGAGAAGCATAAGGAAGGAATAAAAAGTTTAGCAAAATCAGTTCAATAATCAGGGATCCGTTCTATAACATGCCATGGGAGAATCCAACCACAGATTCACTTACTTGGACAGTTGCGAAGTTTTGGACTCGAGGGGGCTCCCACTGGAGGCCGGCTCAAATTTTGCTTGATTCAATGCTTGATCCAAGGGGTGATTAGGATTGCTAATTGTATAGTCTGTCATATCCTTTCGTTTCGCTCGAGCCCGTCTGACATATACGAAAATGAGTGTGACCGTCAAGAACGAAAACACCAATGCTGCTCCAACCAGGGACCAGACGACCACTTTGTTTTCGCTTTCACCCCCACTTTCGTCGCCCGGGCTAACCTGGATTGCATTGGGGGTGTTTTCGTCTTCCACTCGCAGCGCAAAATCACTCATGGCATCAAAGGTTGGGTCGTCGGTATCCCTGAGCTGCGTGGCGTATCGCTTTCGACCTTCTGGGCTCTGAAACGAATCTGTGATGATACTCTGCAGATCAATTTTAGCAGTATTTAGAGTTCGGTAGGAAATGGCTACCTCAAAGACAATTTCTAGTGCCGCCATCGGTGTTGCTGCAGGAGCCACACTTTGCAATTGTCGCATGTGCTTGGGTCCATTTCGCTTTGATGGATCAGCAACATCCCCGGCTATTACGGACACCGCTGTGGTGCTATCCGCTTCATTTTGGAAAAACGACGCGCCAGGCACCAGTGTTTGGGTCACAATGTTGGCCTGAACTCGCAATCCAACCATGGGGGGATCCCAGTTTTCATCTACTGTGTAGTTTTGGATATACTCTTGAATGTGATCACTGGTTTCATCTTCCCAAAGGAACACGGTAAAACCACCCAACTTGGTCGTGACATCTTTGAGCACCAGCATGACTCTAAAATAGCCTTTGTGCAGCGGCAATGCTTCTATCGGTGTCCCTTCGTCTCCGGTCGTACTATTACCACCACTGTTGGTAGCGTCTTCGTCTCCGTCATTGTCATTAGCATCTGCATAGTCGATTTCTTCTTCTCCTCCTTGGGATGGTCGCACCACGTTAACGACGGTCGGCACGGAATCGGTATTGGTGGTTGGTGCCAAGGTTGGTGACAAAGTTGGAAAATCTGTATTATCCATTTGACTTGCCACCCACGGTTCCACTTCACCCACCGTAAACGTCAGACGGGTTGGACTTTCCGTAGGCTTCGCAGTGGGTTCAACGGTGGGATTATCACTCTCCAATTCTGTTGGACTGACGGTGGGCTCCTCCGTGGTGGGTTCCCTTGTCGGCTCTCTCGTCGGCCTATCCGTGGTGGGTTCCCTTGTGGGTTCTCGTGTGGGCCTATTCGTGGTAGGAACCAGAGTGGGCTCCCAGGTTGGCTCGACCGTGGTTGGTAGCGGCGTGGGTTCCCCCGAGGGAGTCCAAGTCAGTTGGATTTGTATATTGCTGGGTTTGGGCGTGGGCGTAGCTGTGGGTTTACTCGTGGGTGCCTCCGTCGGGGGTGGTGTGGTGGGACTCCTGGTTGGACTAGGTGTCTCTGTGACTCGTTCTGTACATTGTGGAAACTTTTCACCCTGGGGCAGTAAACACACGGAATTCGCTCGACAATCTTCGGTCACTTCACAATATTCGCCATTGCTAAATCCGACGGGTGTCACACCACTGGGGTTGCGCACAACGAGTTGTTCTAATTTTGTTTGGTAGGCTTGCCGGTCGTTGGCGGAGGAACAGACGGAAGTTCGAAAGGCCCCACTGGGCAACGACAAAAGTTGTCCTGCGCCTGACAATGCCATCTTACCACTGTCGGGTTCCAATCCCAATACAATGGTCCGTCCCAAATCTTGTAACTGTCCTGCACCATAAAATGTCGCTGAATCAAAACAAACACCATACGACGAAGAAGATGGACTGTCGGTATTGATAAAGCGAAAGTATCGGTTCTTGTTGATGCCGGAACAACCCGTGTCATACAAAACATTGGAGGATCCAAACCCAATGACGTAAGGGTCATAGGCAGTTAACAAAAAGGATAAAAGCGCCGCCAAATTGCCTCCTTGTCCAAATCCTCCCAATACCAAGTCGCATTGATCATATCTCGATTGACAGTCCTCCATACAGGTACTCATTTGTTGTGCGAGACGAAGGTACGAGGTTTCAAAATTGAGATCCATAAACTCCCAATGGGCTCGGCACGCCGCATTGCTCGGGAGTCCTGCGGGATTGGGCTCAAAACTCGCATTGTCTTCCATGGAGAGTCCATGAAAGACACCAAAGCAAGTGGATTCCTTGCGCCCCAAGAGGACCTGCGAAAATTCCGCACTTCCCGTATACGGTGTTTCCCAATAATAGGACAATCTGTTAAATCCTAGCCGGGTCGCCAAACCATTCATTTCATTTCCCAAATTGGGATTGCTCGCATGATCTTGAAGTTGCACTACCGTGGAAATGTAATTCATGACGTCCTCCGGAATCACATAGCCTTCATTGACTTCTTGTGCGTGTGCTAAAATGCTACTGCTCCATGTTGTTGCAAGCAGCAAACACACTGTCGTCGCCAGGCATCTCTGTAGGTTGTTGTTGCAGCGTATTCTGGTTAACGAGAAGTGTCGCCCTCGTGTAGTGCGTGTAGTAGTGGACTTCGCATGGGGTAGGTGTATTCTGGAGCTCATTTTTGCAGATATTTAAAGTGGTAGTAAAGTATTACTTG